>Ga0070750_10000606_pt1 | contig 19838 bp, 16 predicted proteins | sample VirMetDEL_Nov_24_FD_77013 | JGI IMG/M metagenome (GOLD analysis project Ga0070750, IMG submission 77013) | Aqueous microbial communities from the Delaware River and Bay under freshwater to marine salinity gradient to study organic matter... | ecosystem: Environmental > Aquatic > Marine >...
CCTCTCCGAGGGTTATAAATACTTTGTCTTGATGTCTTCCTTACTTCGTAAGGTCGATGATGGTTAGGGCAACATTTAGAGGCAGAGCCTCTAGGATACCTTGCTTCTCATTATCACTTGCTAAAGCAAGGGATAGAAGGGCTTCTCTAACAGCCTTGCTGTTAACGGATGCTTTAGCGAAGCTAAACGGAGACTTTGTCTCTGTCTTGACAGCCTCCTTAACTACTTTAGTAGTTGGCTCGGCAATATGACAAGGGATAGAACGCTTCTTTACTGCTTTAGCAGTAGGCTTAGCTACCTTCTTCGAAGGTTTAGAAGTGCTTTGCACTTTAGCAGCCTTCTTGCCTTTGGCAAGAGTAGTGCTGAGTAACGTAGTTACTCTAGTGCCGTCCTCAAGGACTAGCATTTCACACTTATCTCCTTTGGAGATAGGCTTCCCTGTAAGGGAACAAGTTCCGTAGTTCTTCTTCGCTACAAAGTCAAAGACTTTCACGGCTTCGATGACTTCGTCATTGTAGACTCTGCTGATTTTAGTAGCCTTGCTACTAGGTACTTTGGAAGTTGACATAAATTGAAAATTTAAAGGTTAAATGCCGATTGCCGTTTGCTGTCGACCCTTATAGTATACTAACCTTGTCAAGTTTTTACCCCCAAAGGGGGTAGATTTCTCTCCCCTAAAGGGGAGGTTACAAATGAAAGTTTTTTTCTTAATAGTTTTTTAATACCCTATAGGGTATTATGGGGGCAATTAAAAACGTGCGCATGTGGCTTTCAGCCTATTCAGAGGGATGCTATGATGCTTGGATATGCAGGACAAATCGCAGGGTCTCTAAAGACCCTCTGTTGGATTCAGTATTCTATCCTTTAGGATAGGGGAAAGGGAAAGGGGTGATTGACTCATCCTGCCTCATGCCTAAGCATTATGCTTGAGTATATGTGCTGAGTCCAAGTGCTTAGGTATATGTACCTAGGTAGCAGGCATAGTCAAGACTTGTCTTGATGAAGCCTAGGTGTAAAAGCCTAAAAGTTTATAGGTGTTTATACTCATCGAGAGGGGGTGGGGTCTAGGATTCCGTTTCGGTTTCCGTGCGCCAGCGCCCCTATACATATATAATCCCCAAACCAAATATTTCTAACAAAAATGCACAAAAGCATCTAGGTATAAAGTACTAGTATAAAATACCTAGTCTACAAAGCCGCATAAATAGTATGACTCTGTATCTATATAATGCATATTGAGTATTTATACTCTATTGATTTAATCAAAAAAAAACCGTAACTTTGCTTAGTCTTAAAGGCGGTTGTGAAACACCGCCAAGCATCAAACAAGATGGGACAACCAAGTTAGCCGTAAAGACGGTGCGGTATGTACTATCTAATCTATTCCATATGCTAACAATTCTATACATATTATTGATTATCTTTGTTCCTGTAATGGTCTTAAAACTAAGTAATTACAGATTCTATGTCCCTCATCCGTTTGGGTGTGGCACTGATGAAATCTGTCAATGTGATAAGGCTCCAGATTGCAAGAAACGTGAAAGCAAAGAAAAGTAAGACTTCTAAATATTACGATAAGAATCCAAAGGCTGCTGAAAAGCGGAGGAAGTGGCAGCGTAAAGAAAACAAGAAGAAGAGCAAGCGTAAGTATCGTGCCTTCTTAGTGAAGAAGAACAGAGACGCAGGTACATATGGCAATGGTGATAACAAAGACTACGACCACGGAGAGCGTAGGTTTATGAGCGCAAAACGTAACAGAAGCAAGAAATAATGAAGGCTAAGAAAAAATACGAAGGCGGAGGTGTATTCCCACCAGTTATAAAGAAGCTAAAAGAAAGAGCAGCTAAAAAGAAAGCTGAAAAAGCTAAACCGAGCTATCGTGGTAAACTGGACGAGGTTACGGTAACTGCGAAAGCCCCAAAGAAGTGGGAGAAAAAAGCAGCGCAGGCTTTTGTAAATTCTAATGCCTCATCAAGAGTTAGCGACTATGCTGTATCGGCAGCAGAAAATGTAGACTATTACGATGCTGGTAAGGAAATTAGAGAAAAGGCATACGCATTGCGAGATGATACCGCTAAGAGATTAGGTGTAAAAAACAAAGCCAATATTTTTAATAGCGGTAAAAACACAAGGTCTTGGAACAAAACTCTTAAAAAATTAGGTTACAGAAAATAATGAAAGCAAAGAAAAATTACAGAGGAGGAGGCAAGCTTGATGCAGCCTTAAGAGCAGAATTAAAGAAGAAGACGACAAAGGCAAAGCCAAAGGTTAATATTAAATCAGACCCAATTCAAAGAGTTAGTAAAGTCGCAAAAGACTCTGGGAAAACATATGGAGATGTAGCTTACAATGCAATATCTTCTTTGCAAAACATCCCTTTCAATAAACGCACTTTTGGTGATGTAGCTAAGGCAGCAGAAAAGCAAAAAAAATAGTGAAAGCCTCAAGAAAAAAAGTAATGGTAAAAGCTCCTTCTGGTTATCACTGGATGACCGAGAAGGGGCGACATTACCTTATGCCTCACGAAGGCAAGTTTGTTCCTCACAAAGGGGCAAGCCTTGAGGTAGCATTCAAGGTTAAATCGGCACATTAATCTGTTCGTCCCCCTCTAGTTTCCTATAGTACTTTTGTACTAGTAGCCTTGCCTTTTGGGTCAAGGCATATCTTACCCTATAATTAAACTTGCTTTCGTGAAAGATAGCAGCCTCATAGCTAGTAGGCGTTAGTCTATCGTAGTACTTATATAGGTACTCTTTCTTCTGAAGCGGATAAATAATCCGCTGAGATAGTTTCAACTTGTTGTAAAAATATCCTTCGGCAGCATGGGCTATTGTAAAGAACTCGTAATCATAAGCAAATAAGAGGAAGTTCATCTCTGACTCCTTGATATTGTAATTTCCTGTAACATCCCTCATGGCTAGTCTTAAATACTTAAGGTACGCCCTGCCTATCTTGTCTGAGTCTTTATACTTAAAGTCTCGAAACATACTCTTTTTTGACCGCTTTGCCATTTTTATTAAATTTGCATTGTATACAAAGTTAAGCAAATGGCAACTCTTTCTGGAAATAAGGTCAAGGACACCTATACGTCCCTATTAAAATTAGATTCAAATGGCGTTACATCTTCACTCAAAGTAGTAGAAGATGGAGCAGGTACAGATTCTGCACTCAAGTTATCTACAGATACTGTAGAGGTAGACGGTACACTGTCTTTTACAACAGCGCCAACGACTGACTCGGCAGAGCTTACAGCCCTGCTTGTAGACGGAAGCAACAATGTCGTGAAGCGTGAGCTTGACTCTAGCGCATTCTCTGGTGGAGCTGTAAACTCATTTAACACAATATCAGTTTCTGGTCAAACAGATGTAGTAGCAGACTCGTCTACTGATACCCTTACACTGGTCGGTGGTGATGGAATAGATATAACAACAAACGCTGCTACTGATACTGTCACTATTGCAAACAGCTCTTTCGGATTTAAAACTATTGCGGTTTCTGGTCAGACAAATGTTGTTGCAGATTCAAATGATGATACACTTACGCTTGTAGGCGGTAGTAATGTAACTGTTACGACTAACGCTTCTACCGATACTATTACGATAGCATCTACATCAAGCTTGTTCTCGAATCCAATGTTTGTATTGAGACCACTCAATTTCTACACTCTAACAACAACACTGGCTACACCATCTCAAGGTGGAGTAAACAACAACTCTACCACAGCCTCTTACCTGTTTAATGATGACAGTAATGTTCACCTGCAAACATCATCAACAACAACAGGTGCAATAACTATCGTTCGTAATGGTGCAATTAGAATTGATGTAAACTTTATGCTAGAGGTTACAGCGTCTAACACTGACATTACAATAAATGTAATGCGCAAGCCAAACGGTGGCTCAGCATCAACAATTCAAGGCATTGTTAGGTCAAAAGCAGCAATAGGAAATATGGCAATTGGTTTCAGTCTGTTTACACACTGTAATGACGGTGATGATATATATTACGAAGTAAAAAAGAATTCGTCTGGTGGAGCGACTATGGTAACTCAGAGTACATTTGCTGTAATAAAATTAGATTAAAACTGTGACTGAAAAGCAAAAAGATTGCATCCTAGAAATACAAGAGCTTATTGTAGCAATAAATAACGTTGTTAAAAAATTTGAACTTGAAGACGAGTTCTTAGCAGCGATAGCTGTAGGCTTCATAAACCTAGAAACAAGGTACACTGATGAGGAAGGAGATGAGAGAGCCAACATGAGCTTGCTTTCTTCTTTCTCTGTAGCAGACGAAGAAGAACTTGATGACTTACTTTCTTATTCCGTAGAGGCTTACAGAATAGAGCAAGAAGAAGAAAGGATAGACCCATCGAGTATAGATTATTGGATAAATTTATCAAGAGGAGACGATAGTGTAAACTAAATCGAATTCTCTTTACAATTAAATTAAAATGATTAGAAAAATAGTTATTGGGCGAGACCCAAAGGACGCTATGGCTTATTACGTTGGCATGAGAGCTGGAAGCGGTAAAGTCGTAGCAATCACAGAAGACGAAGCACATCTGCATCGTTTTGGTAAAAAGAGATACCTCATATACATCGAGAACGATGAAGGTACAATGGTATGGAAAGCTGTTGACGACATGCCTTGCATACTAGAGTATGACTTAAAATTCGATTGATATGAAACCACTACACCATTTTATAGTACACATACCTCAGAAGTTTAATGATGAGGTTTCATTCAATGGAGGGACATTGCAACTTGTGAGCAAGTTCAATGAATTCGAGCATAGAGTAAACAGCGCTAAGATTACAGGATGTCCTAAAGGATTTGATTGCGTAGGAGATACCTTATACTTTCATCATCATGTGGTAATGGAGCAAATGTATAATATAGGAGATGACTTATACTTGGTTAACTACGACCCTATCGGAGGATATGCAAACCACGCTATCGCTATCGAAGACGAAGCTGGTGATATTACTATGCTTGGGGATTGGTGTTTTGTTGCACCCCCTGTTGAGCAGGAAGAGGAAACAAGTGATTCTGGCATCATTCTTAGCCTCGAAAAAGAACCAGAACTGGAAGGTGTACTACTCGCCATACCCTCAGATTCAGAATGGATTGGAACGAAGTCTGGTGATATGGTGGGTTACACGAAGAATTCTGAATACGAGATGGAGCTTCTAAATGGCGACAAGGTTTATCGTATGCGAACAACAGAGCTAGTGTATGTCAAAGAAGCGTAAATTCACTACAGAAGAAGCGTCAACTAGATTGCTCTCCTCTATGGAGGTCGCAATCAATAACATGATTGACGAAGTTAGAAAACCTGTAGATGCAGAACTTTCTGGCTCCCAGCGCAAGGCTGAATTACAGAGTATTAAACAAACAGCTACTGATGCAAAAGAACTGCTCATCGAATACCAAAGGCTTGAACAAATGGTTAGAGAACTCCGAGAAACTGGAGGAATCGAAGAAGAACAAGACTACTCTGGAGGATTCGCAGAAAAGTTCTCAAAGTAATCAGATATTCTGTTACTGGGATTATTAATTAAATGAAATGGCAGGTCTTAAACAAGTTGAGGGATACGATAACTACGTTATCAATATATGCCCCAACGATACAGCTGGGGAGATTACCGAAATTGGTGGGGTTGATATTCAGCTTCCCAAATTACCCCCTAAAAAAGAAATCCTCGGATATGAACGGAAGCCTCATTTGCAAATGTGGCAACGACTTCCTGTGCCAGAAGAATTGCAGAGGATTCGCTCTATGGATGAGTGGTATGAAATGCAATCCGAATTCAAAAAGAAATTTTCTCCGTACATCGAGAAAGAGTTTGAGCGCAGGCGTAACGGTCTTTGGTTTTACAATAATGGTAAGCCTGTCTACATTACAGGGAGACACTATATGATGTTACAATGGAGCAAGATGGATATAGGCTATGCTTCATTTTTAGACTTTCAAAGAAAACTATTTATACACTTTGCAGCTTGTGAAGTTGACCCTCGTTCTATGGGTCAGATGTACACTAAATGTAGACGCTCTGGATATACTAACATGTCTGCTGCTATACTAGTAGACGAAGCTACTCAAGTAAAAGATAAGCTGTTAGGCATACAGTCTAAAACAGGTAAAGACGCACAGGAGAACATCTTTATGAAGAAGGTAGTTCCTATGTTTAGAAGCTATCCATTCTTTTTTAAGCCTATACAGGACGGTACAACCAATCCAAGAATGGAACTTGCGTTTCGTGAACCATCAAAAAGAATTACCAAAAACAATAAAACATCTAATAAGGGAGAAGCTCTTAATACAATTATAAATTGGAAGAACACCACGAACAATGCTTATGATGGTGAAAAGCTTCATATGATGTATTTAGATGAAAGTGGTAAGTGGGAAAGACCAACCGATATTCGTGAAGCATGGCGAATAGAAAGAACTTGTTTAATTGTAGGACGTAAGATTATAGGTAAGTGTCTTATGGGTTCTACTGTAAATCCAATGGACAAAGGTGGAAAACAATACAAAGAACTCTGGAGAGACTCCGACCCAGAAGATAGAAACGCCAACGGAAGAACAAAGACTGGACTTTATAGATTATTTATACCAGCCTACGAAGCCCTCGAAGGCTTCTTTGATGAATATGGAAACCCTATTATTGAAGACCCTGCGAAGCCTGTTAAAACGATTGAAGGAGACTTTGTAGACATAGGTGCAAAGACTTACTTAAAGAACGAGAGAGACGCTTTAAAAGGCGATGCAAGGGAACTTAACGAATATGTTCGCCAGTTCCCCTTTACTGTTGACGAAGCAATGAGGGATAGTATTGAAGGCTCTACGTTTAACATTGGAAAGATATACGAACAAATAGAACACAACGAAGAGCTGTATCCCAATCCTGTTGTTCAAGGTAATTTCTCTTGGAAGGATGCTGCAAACGACACCGAAGTCGTGTTTAGTCCTAACCCTCAAGGCAGGTGGTTTATAAGTTGGATGCCAAAGCCAGAAAACAGAAACAAATCTGTAATTAAACACGGTAAAAAGCACCCAGCGAATGACCACATAGGTGTGGGTGGAGTCGATAGCTATGATTTGGACTCTACAACTGATAATAGAGGGTCAAAGGGAGCTTGTCATATGTATAACAAGTTTAGTATGGGCGCTCCTGCTAATATGTTTGTCGCAGAATACGCATCTAGACCTCCCTTGGCTAGAATATTTTACGAAGATATATTGATGGCCGCTGTTTTCTTTGGATATCCGCTTTTAATAGAAAACAACAAGTACGGAATCGTTAGATATTTTGAATCTAGAGGATACGAAGAGTATGTAATGAAAAGACCAGACCATCTTAAGACTCCTAACGCTGTAAATACTAAAACTCGTGGTATTCCTTCTAACTCTGTAGATGTTATTCAGTCTCATGCTCAAGCAATTGAGGCATATGTTGAAGAACACGTAGGGATTAACTCTGAAACTGGCGAAATGGGGAGAATGTACTTTCAAAGAACGCTAGAAGACTGGATTGGCTACAAAATTGACAATCGTACTAAATACGATTTAACAATATCGAGCGGACTTGCGTTATTAGGGGCGCAAAAAACCAAAGTCAAGAAAAAAGAGTCGCAATTCGATGACAAGAAGTTTTTTCGTAGATATACTAAAGAAATAAGACGCTGATAGACAGAGCTTTAATTTCGTATATTTGCGAGGAAGTATTTTGCGAAAGGCTATATGTACAACAAAGACAACGAACAAGGGAAGTACGGTAATTTTCCAGACCCATTTGCCCCTCATGGACAAAAGTCCTCTAAATCATATGGAATAAAATTTGCCAAAGCCATTGAAAAACAATGGGGCAACTCTGACGATGAGCGTAGTCTCTTCCGAAGACGTATGAAGGACTTTGAGACAAACCGTGACTATGCAAACGGTACGCAAGATACTTCAATCTACAAGCAGATATTAAACTCTCTCGACCCAAACAGTGGGGACGGTACGTTACTAAACCTTGATTGGTCTCCAGTGCCTATCGTCCCCAAGTTTGTCAAGATTGTAGTAAACAACATACTCTCAAGAAAGCCTTATCCAAACGTAAAAGCTATTGACCCTCTATCTCAGTCTGAAAAAGACCAGAAGAGAGCAGAGAAAATGTTTGAGGTAAAAAATAAAGAACTCCTTTCTCAATTAGAGCAGCAAGGTGTAGATATTAAAACAGATTTAAGCTCTATACCAGAAACACCTGAAGAAGCTGAAATATTCATGGATGTGAATATCAAGACAGCGGCAGAAATCGCCTCTCAAGTAGGAACAAGCATGACCCTTGAGTGGAACGATTTTGACCAGCGTGTGTACAGACGTGCGGTTACCGATTTGGTAACCTGCGGTATGGCTGTAATTAAAAGGAGTAACGACCCTAACTATGGAATCAAAGAAGACTACATCGACCCAGCGCACTTCTTCCATAGCTACACCGAAGACCCTACGTTTAGTGACCTCATCTATGCAGGACACGTCAAGAAAATTAGCATCTCAGAGCTTAAGCGTATCGCTGGTGATGAGCTTACTGAAGAGCAATATGAAAAAATAGGGCAAAGCGTAAAAAACAAATACCAGAACCGAGCCGATAAACTAAGCTATAAATACTACGATGAAACTCTAGACCGTACAACCTATGGATACGATGAGTTCATTGTTGAGGTAATGGACTTTGAATTCTTATCTACGGACGACATGATGTTCGAAGGAAAGCAATCTCGTTTTGGAAACGAGAGCTTCTACTACAAAGGGTTTGAATACACACCACCTAAAGAATCTGTTTACGCTCGTGAGCCGAGAGCAATGAGTATACAAACAGTATATGGTGGTAGCTACGTTATCGGATGTAACTATATGTTTGACTACGGTCAAAAAAGAAATATACCTAAAAACGTACACGACCTAAGTAAGGCTAGATTGTCTTACTCTGTTGTGTCAACAAACCTGCGCAGAATGATGCCTAAGTCTCTTGTAGGCTCAGTCATTGGTTTTGCTGACCAGTTGCAACTTTCTCACTTAAAGCTACAACAAGCAATTGCTAAGGCTAAGCCAGATGGATTGATTGTAGACATTGAAGGGTTAGAAAATGTACAGTTAGGTAAAGGCGGTGAACTACAACCATTAGATATACAAGACATCTACGAACAAACAGGTGTATTCTACTATCGCTCGAAGAATCCAGAAGGTGGATTCCAGAACCCTCCAGTTAGGGCTTTGGACAATAGTATCCGTAATATCCAAGAGCTTATTAGTATCTACAACCATAATCTCCGTCTTATCCGTGATACAACAGGTATTAATGAAGTAATGGATGGCACTTCTCCAAAAGGAGAACAGTTAGTAGGCGTACGCCAACAAGCGGTAGCCGCTGGTAATAACGCTATCTACGATATAACAAATGCTTCTATTTATCTATATACTAGGGTTTGTGAAGACATCGTAAAATGTCTTCAGATTCTGCCTCCTAAGTCTGTTATCTTCCAAGCTTACGAAAGAGCTATTGGTAAAACAAATATGGATGTGCTTTCTTCATTTGGTGATTTACCGATGTACAATTTTGGTATCAAGATTCAAATGGAAATGGATGAGACAGAAAAAGCTTATCTGGAGCAAAACATTCAAGTAGCCCTAGGTCAAAAAGAAATAGACTTAGAAGACGCAATGGCAATCCGTCAATTAAAAGACATTGACCAAGCAGAGCGATTACTTATCGTCAGACGCAAGAAGCGTATGGGTATGATGCAGCAAAGAGCGCAGCAAAACTCTCAGATGCAGGCTCAGATAAATCAACAAACTGCACAGGCAGCAAGCCAAGGAAAAATGCAGGAGATTCAAATGCAAAGCCAAGCTAAGATTGCAGAGATACAGGCTGACGCTCAAGCTAAGGCTCAGTTACTGCAATTAGAGTACCAGCTAAAAGGTCAAGTTGAAGGCGCTAAATCTCAATCTCAAATGGGAATGAAGCAACAAGACATGGCTTTTAGACAACAAATGGAAGACAATAAAGAAGAAGCTAAAGACAAGCGAGTTAAGAAACAAGCTGTTGAACAATCCAAAATGATTTCTCAACGTCAAGGAAAGCGTGGAGAACTACAGGATGAGGGAGACGATTTGATAGACATGCTAACTTCTTGATAACCAGTAATTTACTACCTTTGTAAAAACAATAGAAAAATGAGCAACTTAACGAAGCCTTACAATTTTTTCATGAATTACTTCGGTCAAGGAGGATTTGACGCTATGGGCGCTTCGGAGACCATTAATTCACACACCTACGTAGCTATAACAGCTCTTGATGCTGCCACCGTAACTTTAGATGCTATAACTGGAGACGACCTTACTGTGTCTCCTATTCCAGCAGGAACTACTATATACGGAAGATTTACAAGTGTGACTTGTGTTTCTGGAAAGCTTTTAGTTTACCGTGAATATGTTGACTAATGGCAATACAGATAAACTTAGACAACGCATCAAGAGTAGACGTTACTTGTCGTAGAGGTGACAGCTTCGAGCTTAAATTCACCTTTACTGATGATGCTGGCGATGCCATTGACTTAACAGGATACACTTGGAAAATGGATGTAAAGGAAACTGATACATCTTCTTCTGATATTATTGCTGACGGAGACTTCAGCTACAATGGAACAAGTGCTGGAGTTTTAACTGTAACAGCTACAGCCGCTACAATGGCTGGAGCAGCAGGAGGTTTGTATGTTTACGACCTTCAGTCCACTAATGGTGGCACTGTAAAAACATGGGTATACGGAATCTTTAAGATTAACGAAGACGTAAGTGAGTAACATAGAAATAAATAGTGGCGATTCAGTAAACATATCTGGTGTAAGCACGGTAGCAACAACAACTATTGTGTCTCAACCAGAGATTAATGTTTCTGTAGCTGGTGTAATAAGCACTAAAGACTCACACTACACACACAATCAGAACTCTGTTTCTGATAGTTGGAGTGTAACACACAATCTCGGCAAGAAACCATCGGTTACTGTCGTGGATAGTGCAGATACAGTTCTTTATGGTGCTGTATCATATACAGATGATAATTCTTTAACAATAACCTTGTCTGCCCCAACGAGTGGGAAGGCTTATATGAACTAAAATGGCTGAAGTAAAATTTTTAAGTAATTTAAACGTAGACGGTAACATTGACCTCAATCAAGGTCAGTTAATCGACTCACGTTTCCAAGTTGTAACTGCTGACCCTTCAAGCGGTAACTTCGAGGGTAGAATGATTTATCGCTCAGACATTGATGCGATTAAGTTCTACAATGGAACTGCATGGGAAGCTCTTTCTACAACCACAGGTGACATTACAGCTGTAACGGCTGGAAACGGTCTTACAGGCGGTGGAACATCTGGAGGTGTAACGCTTGCTGTAAATGCAGATGGAACAACAATTGAAATTGTATCTGACCAAGTAAGAGCTAAAACAGCAGCGGTATCTAACGGTGCTACGACTCTTGTAACTGGTAACCACGTATATGATTACGTAGATGGTCTTGGTTATACAACCAACACAGGTACTGTAACCTCTGTACAACTTTCTGCTGGTAACTTAATTGACATAGGCGGTACTAACCCAATTACCACTTCTGGTACTATCTCGATTAATGTTGACTTGTCTGAATTGACAGACATGACTCAAGCAATGGTTGCTACTGATGAGTTCGTTGTACTCGATGCATCTTCTCAAAAGCGTAAAGCTGCAAGTGAAATTCCATTAAGTATCTTTAATAACGATGCTAACTTCTCTACTACTACAGGTACGGTAACAAGTGTAGGCACTACTGGTAGTGTAAACGGAATTACTCTAACTGGAACGGTAACAAGTAGCGGTAGTTTAACTCTTGGTGGTACACTTGCTATCAGCAATGCCGACTGGAGTGGAACTGACTTGTCTGTCGCAAATGGTGGTACAGGGGCATCTACCGCTGCTGGTGCGAGAACAAACTTAGGACTTGGCTCTCTTGCCACTTTAAACAGCGTTACAGCCGCTCAAATTGATGCTAACGCAGTTGGTGCTTCAGAGATTGCAGCAAACGCTGTAGGGGCTTCTGAGTTGAATGTGAGTAGTAACGGCACATCTGGTCAAGTACTTACTTCTGACGGTGATGGAACATTCTCTTGGACTGCTAAAACAGTCAACACGGATGTTGACGTAAGTGAAGCTAACCTTAAAGCTCGTCTTGCTGGTCTAAACAGTGCAGACACACTTTACATTGGTGACTCTGGAGATGATACAACAGTTGTTATCCGTGGTACACTACAGGTAGACGGCTCTACTACAACGGTAAACTCTGAAACGCTTACCGTTAATGACAACATCATTGTACTTAACAACAATATAACTGGTACTCCTACAGAGGATGCTGGTATTGAAGTTGAGCGTGGCACAGAAAACAATACTGCATTACGTTACAATGAAACAAATGACCGTTGGGAGTTTACTAATGACGGTTCTACATACTTTAACATCCCTGTAAGTGCTGAGTACACCAACAACGTAGGTGATATTACTGCGGTAACTGTTACTGCTGGTAATTGTCTTACTGGTGGTGGTTCTGCTTCAAGCGGTGCTTTCAGCAAGACTTTAAACGTAGGTGCTGGAACAGGTATTAGCGTAGCCGCTGATTCGGTTGCTCTTAGCCACTTAGGACTTGAATCTCTTACTGACCCTAACGATGACCGCATCGCATTCTGGGATGATTCAGCAGGTGCATTTGCTTGGTTGGACGTAGGTTCAAACATCACTATCTCTGGAACTACAATCTCTTCAACAAACACCAACACGCAGCTTTCTAAAGAGCAAGTACAGGATTACGTTGGTGAGATGGTTTCTGGGAATACCGAGACTGGTATCACTGTTACATACGATGACGCTAACAACGAGTTAGACTTCGTAGTAGACACTGCAACAGCTTCAGTAATTGGTCGTGCGAGAGTAGCAGCAGGAGACGGTATTGACGTATCTGTATCTTCTGGTGTGTTTACCGTAAGCGGAGAAACTGCTTCTACATCTAACGCAGGTATCGTAGAACTTGCAACTGCTGGTGAAACACTTGCAGGTACAAGCACCACAAGAGCTGTAACTCCAGCAAGTCTTGCAGCACGCTCTTACAAAGCAGCAATCGGTGATGGCGCAGAAACAAGCATTGCAGTAACACACAATTTAGGTACTCGTGATGTAATTGTACAAATGTATGATGCATCAAGCTTCGAGACTGTATACGCACAGGTTGTTAGAACGGATGACAGTAATGTAACGATTGACTTCAACTCTGCTCCAGCAGCAAATGATATCATCGTTATGGTTACCAAGATAGACTAATACAGACTTATCTTAATATACGAGGGGTGTGGTTCAAACTGCACCCCTCTTTTTTTTATCTTTGTGGAACATAATATAATATTATATGTCTGTACGTTTTTTATCCAATCCGTCTTCTGAAAACTTTAATGTCGGAAATGCTATTTATCACGAGGGTGATACTAATACATATGTATGGTTTACAACAGACCGAATAAGAATATCGGCTGGTGGTGCAATAAAGTTCGATAGTAATAATACTTATCTCACAACGGTAAGCAATAGTAATTGGTCTGGGACAGATTTGTCTATAGCCAACGGTGGTACAGGTGCTTCTACAGCATCTGCTGCACGCACTAATTTAGGATTGGGTAGTGCTGCAACTTCTAACACTTCAGCTTTTGCTACAGCAGCACAAGGAACAAAAGCTGATTCCGCTTACCAACCTAATACTGCTCTTTCAGCAACAACTGGTTCGTTTAGCGAAAATGTTACAATAGCTAATACCGCTGATGTAGTATTTACAGATACCGCTGGGACATTCCCAACAAGCGGTAAAGGATTTGATTGGACTTTAAATAATGATGGTGCAAGAATCTATGCAATTCAACCTTCTTCTGATGCAATTGATTTTGTATTTCAGTTAAGAGATAATGCAACTGCAAACGATAGATTTGTATTTCATGTAAAAGAATGGCAAGGTGCTGCATATGATAAGTATCCACTTATTATTCGTTCAGGAACTCAATTTGATTTAGTCGATTCCGCATTATACACTAACGGTACTGTTAGAATGTCAAATAGCGGAGCTTTATCAAATGTTAGTGGTAACATATCTATGTTTACTAACGACTCTGGATATCTAACTGCACACCCTTCTATTACGCAAGCTGCAAACGTGAACAACAGCAATGGGACTGTTATTCAAGATTTAACATTTGATAGCAACGGTCACACTACAGCTGTTAATTCTATTGACCTTGATAATCGTTACTATACAGAGACTGAAGTAAACACTTACTTCAATAGAGGATATATAAACCATGAACAAGCAACTAACCTTGCTGTTGGTTGGTATACGATTGCTTTAAACAGTGGAGACAGAGCTTTAGGGGAATTCCAAATTTGGGATACTTACAGTTCAAGACACCAGTCTGTTATATTTAATGCAGCGCATCACTTTGGCGCAGATGACTCAAACAGTATAACTGTTCTTGCAAACTCAAGTTTCTCCACTGATGTATTTAAATATATACGTATTAAAGAAAACAGCACATACGATGGCGCAGCAATTCAAGTTTATATTGACAACGGTAACAGTGATGTTCACGTTGCTATTGTAGGTGCTAATGCACAAGAAAGTGGGTGGAATTTAGTTGATTGGTTAGCAGATGCTACAGCACCAAGTGGATTTTCTGGGTGGGCATCAGCAAGCGAAAAAAGCAAAATAGACCTTGATAATATTCACGCTGGTGGTATTGCTACTACTGGTGAGATTTATGCTGGTGGAGCAACAACTCAATACAGGGTGCTAAATACAAGTGATAGCGTTTCAGACTTAGGGACTATCAATAATAGCGATTGGAGTGGTACAGACTTGTCTATAGCCAACGGTGGTACTGGAGCATCAACTGCTTCAGCAGCACGTACCAATTTAGGATTGGGTTCTCTCGCTACTCTAAACAGTGTCGCAGCAGGGCAAATAAACGCAAATGCAGTTAATGCTTCTGAGTTAAACGTATCTGGTAATGGTACTACATCTCAGTTCTTGCGCTCTGACGGTGATGGGACTTTTACTTGGGCTACACCTACAGATACAAACACAACATACTCTGTTGGTGATGGAGGTCTTACAGAAAAGAACTTTACTACAGCGCTTAAAACAAAGCTTGACGGTATTGAGGCTTCTGCTGATGTAACAGATACAACCAATGTAGTGGCAGCTCTAACAGCTGGCACAAACATACAGATTGCAGCCAATGGTACTATCAGCGCAACAGATACAAATACTACATACAGTGTTGGAGATGGTGGTCTTACGCAGAAAAATTTTACCACTACACTCAAGAATAAGCTTGACGGCATTGAAGCTGGGGCAACAGCTGACCAAACTCCAGCCCAAATACTAACTGCAATCAAAACTGTAGATGGCTCTGGTTCTGGTTTAGATGCAGATACGCTTGATGGCAATCAAGCAACAGCTTTTGCAACTGCTGCTCAAGGAACTAAAGCAGATGCTGCTTTGCCAAGAGTTGGTGGCACTGTTACTGGTAATATAGTTATTGACCAAGATGGAGACAATGGTGCGATTGTTTATACATATACTGGAGGTGTTTACGTTCCAAAGCCTAATGGAGCAAGTTTTGCAACAACAAGCTCTTCGCAAACTGGGGCAATTGCAATAAAGCTGCCTGCAACTTCTTGGAATAGAAGTGATATGATTTCCTTTAACGTAGATATATACGATTATAACGGAAACAATGCAGGAGAGTCTGTTTCTTTATATGTTTATGGGTATCAATACAGTACTGGGCTTTGGACAAATCAAGGTGCTGTTATATTAAGTGATAGAGCAGATAGGGATTATACAGTTAGGTTTGGTCACGATGGGACAAGACACATTGTATACATTGGGGAAACAACTTCTACTTGGAATTATTTACAAGTAACCGTAAGGGACTTCCAAGCTGGTTACGATGCTGGTGTTGCTGGAAATTACGACAATGGTTGGGAAATTGCTGTAAATCAAACATCCTTTAGTAATATTCAGAAAACATCTGCCGATAACTACCCAGTAGCAAAGCAGTTTAAAACAGCAAGAAACATTGCTTTAAGTGGAGCAGTAACTGGTAATGCCAACTTTGATGGTTCTGGTAACATTACAATTGCAACTACTGCTACCTCTGACCCAACACTTACACTTGCTGGTGATGCTACTGGTTCTGCAACGTTTACCAACTTAGGTAATGCAACCCTTACCGTAACGGTAGCCAATGACTCGCATACTCACGATGGTCGTTACTACACGGAATCAGAGATTGACACCAAACTAACTAACACTGCGAATTGGAATACTGCTTATGGATGGGGCAATCATGCTTCTGCTGGTTATCTAACAAGTTACACTGAAACAGATACATTAGATAAGGTTGCTGACAGAGGAGCAACAACTAATCAAGCCTTAACTATTGGAGCTGGCGCAACTACTGGCGGAAGAATTTTATCACAAAACTATAGTGGGTCAAATAGGTTAGGAGTTATAAGTTCAAATTCCTCAAGTGGAAACCTTTTAATAGGGTATGGTGCAGAAGGAAAAGTTGGCAGTAGCGGAAATTTTGTCTCTACATACGGCAACTTTGGTGGAGGTCACGCTGCGTTATCTATATCAGGTACGCATTTAACATGGTATGCTGAAGCTTCTAACTCAACTACCCCTATAGGAGATGATTTAACTTTAGCTAACGTATTTAGTGTTGATAGGTCTGGAAATTTATCACTGGCTGGAACTGTTGATGGCGTAGATATAGCCGCTTTAGCAACAGCAAACACAGGCGACCAAGATTTAAGCGGTTACGCTCCTTTAGCTTCACCAGCATTAACTGGCACACCAACAGCACCTACAGCATCAGCAGCTACAAACACTACACAGCTTGCTACAACGGCTTTTGTGCAGACTGCGGTATCAACACTTGTTGACTCTGCTCCAGCTGCGTTAAACACGCTTAATGAGCTTGCAGCTGCGTTAGGAGACGATGCTAATTTTGCAACAACAACCTCAACAGCCTTAGGCAACAGACTAAGGGTAGATACAGCTTCTCAAGGTCTTAACTCTACACAGCAAGGTAATGGTCGTACCAATTTAGGATTAGGCAGTGCTGCTACATCTGCATCTACAGATTTTGTTGCTGTGTCTGGTGATACAATGACTGGAGCTTTAGAAATAAATGGTAATGTTGGTGCTGACCCTCTTTTAAAACTATATAATACTTCAAATTCTAATGGTGCTATAATACAATTTAGCGACCAGACTGGACAGAGTCAAATTGGTAATATTACCTTTAGGCATGCTGATGGTCAATCCGAGGGCGGTGGTGCATCATTCCATTTTGAATCACAACCAGATACTGTTTTAGTTTTAGGTAACTCTACTAATAAGGGTAGGATTGTCGTCTTTAGTGCAAATAGTTCAGCTGAAGTAGATTATGGTTTTAATGGCGACACTAATACAGGTGTATACAGCCCAGCAGTAGGACAGGTTGGTTTAGTTAGTAATTCCAGCAGGAAGCTAATTGTAACCAGTGATGGTGTTACAATACAAAATGGTAGACTCTATTTAGGCGGAACTGTTGATACAAATACAACTTCTACAACTGCACTCGTGCTAAACGGAACAGAAGTAGAAAAACGTACACTTGGGTCTTTAGCATTTGATTCTACTACATTAGGTACAGCAGCAACATCAGCAGCGACTGACTTCGTAGCTGTTACTGGTGATACTATGACTGGTAAGTTAACTTTAGACGGAACTGGTTTAGATGTTGATGGTCTTATAGCATTAACAGCCTCAAACACTGTGGCTGGTGGTAATCACATTTATAGAAACGGTAATAATCCATACTATAGTAATAAGAGACTAAGAACTTATTATGAGAGAGTTATTTCAGGAATATCTACCGCACCAGCAGATTACGATACTTACTACGAAATAGGTGACTTTTCATTCACTTCACTTGAAGGGATATTTGATGTAGAAATTCTATTTAACGGAAGTGGCTATGGTCAAGGTTCAAGACATAGAATTCCTTTGTCTTACAAAATGGATTACTTGGGTAACTATAATCTTAAAGGCTTTACAACTGCTTTTGATGTTTGGTTAGTTGCTGACGGCACATTCCAATCACCTCGTCATAGACTAAGCAATGCTTCTCATTGGGAATTACAATTTAAAGTAGTTGACAATAGGATTTACTTTAGAATTGTAATTAAGGGTTCTAACGGACAAACAGGAACGGCTACCGCATACGTTAAATTCTTACACTCAAATGATTTTGACAATGTTACCTATACTGTTGGTACTGGTACTGGTACTGACGCAACAGATTACGACAGACTTCCAAATATCATTGCTGGTCTTAACGGTAAGACATTAATTCAAAACGAGCTTATAGTCAGAAAAGTAGGTGTAAACACTGCCACGCCTGCTAAAGATTTTCACGTAAATGGAACTGTTAGGTTTGAAGATTATGTAAGCGGTATACTAAAAGTAGATGGTAGTGGTGATTTAGGAGTAGACACTTCTACGTACTTAACGTCTGTTGCATTTTCAGACTTAACTTCTACACCGACAACCTTATCTGGCTATGGTATTACGGATGCTTTTGATGGAGCTTATAGTTCTCTTACAGGTACTCCAACACTTGGTACAGCAGCTGCAACCGCTTCTACGGATTATGCTACATCAGCGCAAGGAACTAAAGCAGATACTGCTCACGGCTGGGGAAATCACGCTTCTGCTGGATACTCTACCGCTACTGGTGTAGAAAACAATGCAAATTACATTACTAATAACAACCAGTTAACTAATGGTGCTGGTTACATAACTGGAGTTACAAACATATCTGGTTACTCTGGCTCACTCTTTAGGTCAGATAACAGAACTATATCACCATCAGAAGAAACTGCTGGTAGAATGAGGTTTGGATTTACCTCTTGGGGTAATAACAACACTTCGCCATATGCTGACTTCTTGCACTTACGTTCCTACACAGATTCATCTGGAGGCAGTGATAACCTTGTGATGTTTAAAAAGAGTGGGATAGGGATGCGTATCTGGCAGCAAACTTATGGGTCAGCAACTGCATATTCTACGTACGAAGATGTTTACCATACTGGTAATCTCATTATAGGCGATGGAGGTTTAACGCAAAAGAACTTTACTGCAACTCTGAAAACAAAGTTAGATGGTATAGCGAGTGGAGCAGAAGTAAACGTACAGTCTGACTGGAACGCTACTTCTGGGGACGCACTTATTCTTAATAAGCCTACATTATTTGACGGAGCTTATTCTTCGTTAACAGGAACTCCTTCAACCTTTGCGCCATCAGCCCACAACCAAGCTTGGTCTACAATTACATCAACCCCTACCACTATAGCAGGATACGGAATCACAGATGCATTTGACGGAGCGTATAGTTCACTTTCTGGAACACCTACTATTCCAAGCGGTAATGAAATCATTGACTGGACAGTTGACCAAGGTTCTACGAATATTCACTCTGGAAATTACACTAACACAACATATACTGTAGGTGATAATGGCTTGACTCAAAAGAACTTTACCTCAACTCTTAAAACCAAGCTTGACGGAATTGCAACTGGGGCAGAAGTAAATGTTCAGTCTGACTGGAATGCAACTACTGGAGATGCGTTTATTAAAAACAAACCTACATTAGGTACAGCTGCTGC
>Ga0070750_10000608_pt1 | contig 19800 bp, 15 predicted proteins | sample VirMetDEL_Nov_24_FD_77013 | JGI IMG/M metagenome (GOLD analysis project Ga0070750, IMG submission 77013) | Aqueous microbial communities from the Delaware River and Bay under freshwater to marine salinity gradient to study organic matter... | ecosystem: Environmental > Aquatic > Marine >...
ATCTCTCGTCTATAGATGGTCTTGCCATTATCGGGGCTTTCATAGATATACTTCTTACCATCATTTGCAACCTTAAGACTATCTATTCTTTCTCTACCTTGTCTATCAACACTAACCGTCATTTGATTCTCTCCTATTTTTTATAATGTATACATAATATAGGTATTGGAATCTATTTTGTCAAGCATTATTTTTTACCCTTAGTTGCCATAAACTTTCTACTGTCCTATCAATACCTTCTTCAATTGACAACTTAGGCTCCCAACCCCAATCTTCTTTTGCTTTTGAGATGTCTGCTTGAGTAATCTCAGCTTCATTTGGTTGTTCTGGTTTATACAAAATTCCAGAAGGTGTGCCATCATATCTTTTCATACAAGCATTATAAACCAATCTTCTTATTTCTAAGATTTCATAGTTTTTACCACAACCTGCATTGTATGTTTGTGAATCAGTTTTATCTTGTCTGTTTTCAAAAGAGGCATAGTGAAAATCGTTTAGGTCATCAATGTGTAAGAAATCTCTACGTTTGCGGCCTGTACCATAAATAATAGGTATCTCACCATCAAACATTCTATTTGTAAAAGACCCAACAACTGGTGGAATGTCTCTTTTAAGATTCATTGATGGTCCATAAATGTTTGTATAACGAAATAACGTAGTGCCTATGCCGTTTGTTTCACCATAACTTCTTATAAATTGAGATGCTGCCATTTTAGTAATAGCATAATAACCCATTGGAGTGTTTATGTTTGGTGCATCTTTTTCAGCGGTAGGATAGTTTTCTTCACCTTTTATGTTATCGTATTCGGCTGAAGTATCTGCAAAATAAAAGTGTTGAGCATTAGCAGACTTAGCAAAGTCAAGCATTTTTAATGTACCCTTAATGTTTACATCAATAGCTTCATCAATGTGATCACGACAAAAATACAATTCACCCCTTGCCGCAAGATGCCACACAGCATCGTATGATACTTCACTTGGAGCAATGTCCCTAATGTCTTGCTTATAAAATGTAAAGTTAGGGTGGTTATAAAAATCTTCCATGTTTTTACGAAAACCACAAGAGAAGTTATCGACACCTACAACTTGATGTCCATTTTTTAATAGAGTGCGAGCAAGGTTGCTTCCGACAAACCCTGCGCTACCCGAAATTAAGTGCTTAGCCATTATTTTAATCTCCTATTTGTGATACATAGTATAATAACAAAAGATAATTTTATAAACCATTAAGAATGGCTAAGTATTTTCTTGCTATTATAACAGGCCGGCAAACCTTCCTCCAATTATCTATAGCTCTTTTACTATAGTAGTCATAGTCAACAACTCCATCAACAAAAGCCTTCATAATACGAGTATATTCATCTACATCATTTGGTAAGACAACAAATCCACTATTTTCAATTGTTTCTATGTGTCCGTTAAATGTAGTGCCATAATGACTAACAACTGGCTTTCCGTGAGCTGCAGCTTCCCAAACGTTGGCCGGATTACATTCACCATCTTTACGAGCATGAGCCAAAACATCAATAGTATTATAAAACTTACTTAATCTTTCTTCAGAAGTTGTCTTATCTATAAACCTAACATTATCAATACCAAGCCTATTAATATCACTGCGACATAATTCGGATGGATTAACAATAACAAAAAAGGTTCTGGAAGTCTCAATGCGTGCATAAGCTTCCAAATTAATTGGGTCATAAATGTTTTCATCATCTCTTCCTATTCTTCCAAAAACGAAAGCTTCGGCGGGGATACCAAGCTCCTCTCTTAAATTTTCATTTGAGTATGGACTCTCTATAGAATTTCTTAAAACAACATGATTTTCATTATCTCCGTTTCCTGTCAAATTCTTCAAATGTTGAGATACATAAATTACTTTGTCTATCTCAATTGAATTATCTTGTGCACCAAAAACAGAAGTGGAAATAAAATGTTTAGTATATCTTTTTGTTTCGGGGACTAGTGGCCATTCGGGTATACCTGCCGAATATCTGTGTAAAACAAATGGCTGTATTTTTTTTAACTTTTCTATAAAATCAGAAGGGCTAGAATAAGGGATCATCTTCTGACTTCCTATAGCTTTTAAAAAATAAGGTTCTCTACTTTTATCACCATCTGACTTATAAGCCAAGTAATGATCATATGTATTATCTATAGATGAGAGAGTTGATAAAATTATCTGAACCATTTTCTCTGTTCCACCTAAAGATAAATTATTCAAATGGTGAACTACGGCCTTTTTGCTATCAAGACCTATGGACGCTAAATTGTTGTAATTTATTTTATGAAACATTTTTTACACACTAAAAGAAGTTCCATCTGGTCGTCTTACTTCTTCTAATTCTCTATGCTCTATCTTAATTCCCATGTATTTTGATATGTTATGTCCTTTAATTGTTTTATAATTACTTATCTTCTCTCTTTTCTCAACTTCAGAGTGAAGATGTCCGAAGGCCCATTCTTCTGTCCATCTATATCTAGGATGGCCGTCTCTTTGAAGCTTCCACCATAAATCATCTGGATTCCCAACTTTTGCCAATGCATTAAACACCCATTCCTCTACATTATCAAATCCCAACTCTGTCCCTTCATATTCATCTTGTAAAAATTTTATTTCTTTTCTTTCTTTGCTTACTTCGGGCAAAATTGGAAGCAAGTCTTCTAAAAAATCTTTCCTAAAAATCATAAGGTCTGACATAGGAAAATGGTGTGAATTATGATGACCTGCAGCAAAAGGTTTTCCACTTTTTATAAACTCATCAATAAGATTTTCATACTTTTGTTGAGAGAAAAAGAAGCCATCAAAATTAGTTAAAACAACAATGTCTCTATGTGCATTTTTTGCAAAGGTAAGCCCTTCATTAATAGCGTCAAGTGCACCATAAGCGTATCCAGTGTTTTCATCAATTCTAATAAAAGTATTTTCTCCACAACCAGTAGCCATCTTATTCATTTTTCCATTATAAACTGTAGTTAACCATAAGTCTATTCCGTTAGGAAAATTATAACGGATAATCTCCCTATTTAAAATGTAATCTAAATTTCTATCACAACCTATAAGAATGTGCATAACATCTTTTAAATTTGCCATTTTTATTTCCTTATCTTAAAGATCTATAAAGCTCTAAGTGTTTATCTACTATAACCTCTGGTCGTGCACGTTCACTCCATCTCTTTTTGGCTTGTTCACTATAGTAGTTATAATTTATTGAACCATCAACAAACATCTTCATTATTCTTGCATATTCATCAACATCATTTTTTATCATGTTCTTACTATCCTCACAAGTAAAGTTAGGTAATCCTATTCCTCTTGCATAATCTAAGACATCTACTATACTACTTGGATTACCTCTTTGCCAGACATTGTGAAAATTAGTAGTTCTACTCACAACAAAACCAGCATTACCTATTTCTTCAATGTGGCCATTATAAGGTATTCCATAATGACTTATGATCGGCTTTCCATGAGCCATTGCTTCCCAACAATTGCCAGGATTACACTCACCATCTCTTCTTGCATGAGCCAAAACATCCATAGTATTAAAGAACTTACTTAATCTTAAATCATCCAAAGTCCTATCAACCCATCTTATGTTTTTAATTCCTAGAGTCTCTGCAGATTTCTTTAGTCCATCTGATGGATTGAGTGCTATAAAGAATGTTTTTTCGTTTTCTATTTTTGAAAAGGCCTCTAAGTTAACAGGATCATAAATGTCATTATTGTCTCTGCCTATTCGTCCGAAAACAAAAGCATCTGAAGGAATGTTAAGTTCTTCTCTTAAATCCTCATCAGTTAATGGAGCCTCAACTGGTATTCCTATAACAGCACTATTACTACCCAATTGCCCAGAGCAATGTTGTAAGTTATTACTTATGTATATTGTCTTACTAAAATCAATAGTATTATCTGTTAATCCAAAAATAGAAGTGCTAATTAAATGATTAGCAAGAGAATCAAGTGGCTTAATAAAAGGAAATTCTGGAGAACCAGATGTTTGCCTATGGATTATAAATGGATTTAATTCCTTCATAATATACATAAACTCTGGGCCAGAGGCATAAGGTATCATATTATCCTTACCAAAATATTCTTCAAAAAATGGTTCTCTTTCGAGTTCGCCATGTGACTTATAAGCCATAACATGATGAAACTCATCATCTTTAGGAAAGTATTTTCCTAACAACTGAACCACTTTAGCTGTGCCCCCTAATCCCAAATGATGTAAGTAGTGAACAACAAGTTTTCTATTAGGTAGTAAGTTTATTCTCTTTTTAACTTCCTTAGCCTCAATTATGTATTGTTGTTCTTCTCTGTCAATTCCTTTTTGTTGACGATCTGCATCTTTTCTATGAATAATGTGTTGACCAGCGGCAAACGCTTTCTTATTTGATCCAACAATTCTTTCATGAGTTCTTCCAGAGTATCGGCAATTTCTTTTATAAACCCTTTCCTGTGGGTCGGGATAATTAACCCAGTTAAAGTTTGTAAGAGACCATCTCTGTTGATCAATCATTTCTTGAGTTAATCCATCAACAATGTTTATTCTTGGTAAAGTAATACAATCTACTTCCTTATTATCAGCCTCCCAAATTAGCCAAGGTAATTGATTCCAAAAGACTTGCTCATAAACTTCATCAGAATCTATTAATACTCGCCAATCCGCCTTTGTATTATCAAGTGCATAATTCTTTTGTGTCTCAAAATTATCTTCCCACTTCTTTTCTAATAAAGTAATTTCTTTTTTGGATTTTAAAATTTCTAACGTTCCATCTTTTGATCCACCATCAACAACAACAAAATCATTTTTAATAAAGGGGATTACATTATCTAATGTTTTTTCAACATAATTCTTATCGTCCAAAGTTATCATAGCTACTGAATAATCTTTGTCAGGCCGCCGCTTATTAACAGACATGTAATTAAAAACATTCATAATGTCTTTTGGTGTAGCCTCTTTGTCCATCTTGTTATCATTAATGTTTGTATAAACATCTTCTATTATTGTTTCAGAAGTTTGCTTTGTTGAGTTGACACTGATGTAAAGATTGTCCCATATCTTTGATGGGCCGTGTGGAATGTGAATGTCTATAAAGAATCCATTTTTCAAGAAAACACAAATAGTAGGTATACCACTTTTTGCAGCAATTCCCCACTCCCAACTATTTGTAGAAATTAGACCAGATGATTCCTTAATTAAGGTCGTTGTTTCTTCTATGTTAAAGTTTGTAAAGTCATAATAACTTACACCTAAATCATCACACATTTTAGGAACTTTTTGTAAATCTTTTTCTAATCCTATAAACGCTGGCTTATATCCATTTTCATTTAATTGTTTTATTAACTCAACCCAGCGCGCAGCGTGCCAAAATCTATTATTCTTGATGTCATGATCAAATCCTTCTGCATTTCCTTCAGTTGTAAATGGTTTTATTAAGACTATTTTTTCATTCTTAAAAAGTTCGCCATTCTCTATTTGATCAATACTAACATTTGTCTTATAGTCATATCTGTCTGGCATCTGAAATCTATAAAAAGGTGGTTCACTATTCTTAAAAATTTCTTTACAAAAACTCCAACTTTCATAGATGTCGCCACGAGATTCTTTAACATAATTTTTTATTATAAATTCTTCCATCTTGTCATGCTGATTATGGAAGTTGTAATTTTTAATTATAGAGGAAGATACTTCTTGCCTATCACACAAATCCTTCATAAGTTTAGGTGATTTACCATAACCACCAATAAGAAAAAGTGGAGTATGATTAGGAAATTGCTTTTCCAAATCTGGAATACGACTTAAATGAGAAACCATATCACCTAAACCACACAATGCATTAATTATAAAAAGTGGCTTATCACCTTTAACTAATTCTAAAAAACTTTTTTTCATTTTTTCACTCACTATTTAATCTTATCTTGCTTATAATGTTTGTAGTAGAAATTACTTCTTCACTATTGGAGAATTTTGTAGCTGTTTTAGTTTTTATAACCCTTCCTCCATAAGAGTTAACAAAATCTTCACCAACTATTTTATCTGTGGTATTGCCTTTTACTATTACATCTGGTCTTAATGATTCTATAATACTAAAAACACTACTATCAATAATTGGTAAAACATAATCAACACCCTTAATGTTATTAATTATTTCAGATCTACTTTTATAATCAATAATAGGCCTGTTATCATTTAATTTTAATTTTTGTATTGATTCGTCAGTATTTACCGCTACAACTAAAACACCACTAAGTTCACTATAGTAGAAGGGATAACTGTAATCAGAAAGTGCTTTTTGATCTTTATACCTAAGACATTCTTTTATTATTTGTAAGTGGCCACAATGGAATAAATCAAAACACCCATTAGTAAAAACTAAACTTTTAAAAGTGTTTCTTTTTTTTAAAAGGTATTCTAAATTAGTTATCATTATTGATTGTGACTTATAAGATCAACCTTATCATACAATTCTTTACAAGTCATTCTTATACCTTCTCTAACATCAACACTATGACGGCCTAAATACTTATGCATGTTACTAACATCTGCACATCTTCTTTTAACTAAATTAGGATCATGTTCTTCTCTAATGATGTCTATTTTTGTCTTGGGTATTAATGTCTTCATTTCTTCTACTATTATTGACAACAAATCATTAACACTAGTTTCTATTCCCGTCGCTACATTAAGAAACATATTCTTACATTCTGGATTATCCATGGCGGAAACATTGGCCTTTCCTATGTCTGAACCAAATATCATATCCATTGTTTGTTCACCATCACCGTAAACGGTTATAGGTTCCCCTGTAGCAATGGATCGTATCCACTTAGGAACAATCTGTGTATAAACATTTGAAAGACTCTGGCGGGGACCATAGACATTAAAATAACGAAGTCCAACAATCTCCAAACCTTCCTCTATCATAAAAGAAGTAGCCAAGTTTTCTGTAGCGGCCTTTGTAGCTCCATAAAAAAGCCTAAACTCAAAAGGGTGATCTTCGCCAGTTGGAACTCTAATAGGATTACCATAAACAGAAGCTGAAGAAGAGTATACAACTTTCTTAACTCCATACTTTAAAGATAGATCAAAAATTAGAGCTGACCCATAAGTATTAACTTGAGTGGCTCTTGCCTTAAATTGTTTACTATCCAAAGTTAAATAAGACGCACAATGAAAAACGAAGTCTGGTTTTTCTTTTATAAAAATCTCTATCATAGAAGATTCATTAGAAATATCAGCCGATATAGATACTATTTCATTGTTGTTATCTTTAGCTAAAGAATAGCTTGTTTTTAAATTATCAAGATTTGAATTATAGTGATTATCAATACAAACAATCCTAACATTATTTTTTGTTCTTGATAACTCTTCAACAACATAACTACCAATGTGGCCGTGGGATCCAGTAACCAAATAAGTTACGCCATCTGCCTTGTTTTCACTACCAACAACAATATGATCAACCATTACTTATTAACCCTTTCATAATCCCACTGAGCAAAAAACGGGTCGAGTCTTTCTTCATCAGTTCCATCGTATTTGTTGGTTATGTGATAAATTAAAATAGCTGGCTCATTTGTATAGTTATAACATCCGTGATATAATCCAGTTGGTATATACAATGGCCCTAGACAAGCGTTTCTTTCAGAAAGATAGTGCCATTGAACAGCTGGGGTATCTTTATGCCAAGTTTGTTTTAACATTTCACTGCCATTCCAAATCTCATGCCAACTATCCACGACTTCTTTTTGTGCCCTATCTATGTTGACAATCTCTTTGTCAGTAAACTTAGAAGCATCGTAAGCTAGATTAGGAAGATTACACATACCAACCTTCAAGCTTCCCTTTACCACTAATTGATAATCAGCCTGTTTTCTATGCCTATGCCACAGAGCTGCAGCACCTGGCTCAATAACAGAAACATTGATGTCGCCTTTTCCTATTTCTGGAAAAATGTCGCAATAGCGCTGGCCTCTGTCATCTAAGTGGTATCTTCCACCATGATTCATTTCATCTGCAGGTTGTGACATTATAATCTCTCTTCTTTTGTAAATGGTTTAAATTTTTTATAATCTTTTTCATTGTTATCATTAACAAATTTATTAATTAGATTGGGGTCTTCTATCCAATCTTCGGCATTTAGTGCCTTATCATCAATAATAAGATCATAAGAAGGTTTGTTGCCAACTATAAGTTCATTGTAAGGTATTCTAAATTTGTCAAGCTGGGTCTTTGTTAACAGAGTCCAATCTTTTCTACTACTTTGGCCACGTGCCGTAAAAATAGTTATAAAATGTCCCTTACTATATAAGTCCCTAACTATTTCTATAGCTTTATTTATAGGTTGAGAATCTCTATAATCTTTTCCCATAGTTCTAAGTAAAGTATTATCTAAATCTATAGCTATTTTCATTTAGTCCTCCTAAAATTTTTATACCTATAGTAATAATAATAAATAACTTTCTAAACTATTCTCCCAATTTCTTTTAGATAGTTTTGTATGTCTTCATCAAAGGTAGGTATTTTTTCACCCTCGCCAAACTCTCTCTCTAACTTAGTGGGATTTAGTGGTGTCCACTTAGGTCTTGATAAGTTTGTATAAAAATCGTCTGTGCCAATCTTATTTATGTCATCTTCTCTACCAAGATGTTTTGCCATAATTTTAGCTGCATCATACCAAGTAAGATTATCTTTATTTACTAAATGATAAGTTCCATAATTATTTTCATTTTCTTGTCTTATCATTTTTTCTACCCAACGAGCAGCAGTGGGTGTATAAGTGAGATTAATAACTTGATCATCAACAACATCAGCTGAACCTTTTGTATCCAAGGCGTTTAGTATAATACTTGGAAAACATTTTCCATCTTTTGCTCTGCTGCCTTGCTTTGAAAATAGGCCCGAAACTCTTATGTTGTAAAATTTCTTAGCGGTAGTAGAAACGACCTTTTCTCCAGCAAACTTTAAAATACCATAAAGATTTACGGGATCTGGTGTATCCATCTCATTATAATGCTCCAAACCATCAAAGCCAGCAGTTGGCATTCTCTTGCCACTAAACACATAATTGGTTGAGAAATTAATTAATGTAGTATCGTATTGATTGCATAGATTGGAAATGTAATGTAATGAAGTTATGTTTACATCACAAGCAATATCGGGGTTATTATTTATCTCTTCAACAACATGATAGCTAGCACCTTGTATCCAAACATCTGGTTTTATTGTTAAGAAAATGTTTTCTAATAACGCCTTATCTGTTACATCAAGTGACTCCCTATCAAAACAAAATAGTTTGTAAAGATCTTTTCTGTTTTTTAAACACTCTATTATGTCTGAAACAAGTTGGCCATTAGATCCTGTGATGACAACCTTTTTCATTATGACACCTTCGCCTTATTTATACTTTCATTAACCACAAAATCTATTCTTTCAACTAAGTCATTTCTTTGTTTATTAAAAATAGAAACTTGATCCGCTGCAGCTAATCTATCAGAGTCGGGAATCGTCTTATCGCGACGCGTATCTTCTAACTCCCATAACTTTAAATGTTTTTGATAAAGCTTATAGAAGAGGCTTACTAAATTATAATCTTCGTCTTTCTTAACTTCTCTGTCATATTTTTTATTTTTAGAAAAAACTCCTGGCCTTGTTCCGTTATAAACTTCAGAAACACAAGTTGCTATTTCTTTTAGTAAAAAACCATTTTGCTTACTTAACTCATAACCTAAAGAAAACTTTGTTGCATCATCTTCAACAACTTTTTCTCTTCGCACCTCGTTTATAATTAACAGATCTAAAAAGTATCCTAATGTCATTATGACACCTTCTTACATTTTAAGAACAACATTTCATTATCTTGTTGTTTATTCCACTTTCCATAATCTTCAAACTCAAAACCACCCTCTGTTAATAAAGATTTTAATCCTTCAGAAGTGAAAAGTGTAATACACTCGCCATTACCTACTGCTGACCAACCTCTTGGATCTTTGGAAAAATGATCATTATCTATTACAGTATTATTTAGATAAACAAATCCATTAATCTTAGTTAATTTGTTAAGATTACTAATTGCAATCTTAGGATCGGAAACGTATGACAACACATCACTACAAACAATTACATCATAATCACCTTCATCAAAATTTCCTGTAATGTCTTTTATTTGTAAGTTATCTTTTATATCTTCAAACTCTTCTTTTCCTGTTTCAATTGACAATCTGTTGAGGTCAAATCCTGTTACATCAGTATATCCATTCTTAATCATACCATCAACAAAGATTCCCATGTTACAACCAACATCTAACACTTTAGCTGATGATGTTATGTTATTATCAACAAGATCCTTAAAGAGTGGAGCAAAGTTTGTCTTCCAAATAGTTTCTTTCTGTTGATTATAAAGACTTGAAATATTAACTCTTTGATCTGGGTGATAAAAGGGCCGATCTCTGTGATAATTTCCCTTTGAATCTTTACGATAAACAAAACCAGGCAATACATCTCTTTTGACCAAAACTCCACCCATGTTCATGGCGTATTGACTATTATCATCTTCTTTTATCAAGCTGTCTACGGCATGAATAACATGATCACAAGTTATTTCATTAAGGCCGCTGGTGGGATCTTCTTCACTATAAGGAACAAAAGTTATTCCTTGTTCGCCAACATTAAAGAACTGGCGGTGTTTAATACCAAATCCAGGACTTACTTTGTTCTCAACATAAAAAATGTTTTTTCTATTGGGATTAGAAAGATAAGTAAGTGCGGCACCATTAATTGCTACACAAGGTTTATCAAAACCTCTAGCTACATGCATCGGGCCGTTGTCAGCTCCAACATAAAGACTACACCCAGCAATCAAATTTACCATTTCATCTAATTCACATTCATGGTATTTAGGATCGCTTTCATCAGTTACAGTTGATCCTGTTTCGTAAACCTTATATCCCAAATCCTTCAAATGTTTTATTACTGTTTCATAATTCTGTATTCCCCAAGTCTTACCCGGCCATCCACTTCCATCCGCACAAACAACAGCATACTTATCACTATCTATAGGATTACCTTCGTATGTTAATTGAACGTGCCTATCTTCATCATTATCAAACTCAATACCACAAACTTCAGCATAAGATTCAATAAATAATTTATTTTCTCTACTTTCATAAGATAAATCTAAATCTATTTTGAGTTGATCTTTTGATAGGTTGTGCAGAGTGTCTTCAACGACAGAGTTTTGTGGTATTACCTCTATGTTATCGGGCTTGTTGACAAAGTAATTTACAATCTTTGGGCTAGCTGTGTAAAGTGTTATTTTTGCATTTGTATATTTTTCACGGAGCTTCTTAATGATAGGCTCAACTAAAATAACATCGCCCATGCCAATAGTTCTCTTTATAGAAATAGTTTCTATCTCAGATAGTGTTTCGGCAGCCTTTAAGACACTTTCGGAAAATTCCCTCAAATAGTAATTACCCACAACCGTAGGTAGTTTTCTTACAACTTCAATACCCTCTTCAGTTTCAACAACATCTTCTTCTATTTCTGTTGCGGCTGGAACACCTACCTGTGCATAAACATCTTCTATCTTTCTTTCAGAATCTTGTTTTTGTGCGTTGGGACTTACCCACTGTATGACTGTAATTTCTGAAGGTATTGTGCCTCTGTTTTGTTCTTCTATCCACTCTTTAACGGCATAACCTGCATAAAAAACGGGTTGGTCGTCTTTCTTTACAAGACACTTTGACCAATTTGTTTTCAACCCTTGAAGATGGCAAACTTCATCAATAGAAATAGAGTCGGGGTGCGGAGGATTATCAATACGCCAACTTAATGTATTAAAAGGTGAGTCAGGCTGATGAACATTTTTATTTTCTATGTGAGACAAAGCCCAGCGCGCACTTTTATCTTTATTAAAAGACTCTAAGTGAGATTCTATGTGCCTTGGATACCACAATACATTATTGCAACTCTTATAAAAAATCACTTCACCCGCTGCTAAGTCAGTTAATTCTTCAATAAAAGACGCTGATGGTTTCTGTATTACCCACCTAGTGTCCAAATTTAGCTTTGAGCATCTTTCTTGTATTTCTTTAGTATCTTCAATATTTCTAAATGTAGAAATTATGATGTCTAAATTTTTATGGGTGGAATCTTTTACTACATTTTCATAAACGGAAAATATGTCATTATCTGTGTTTGATTCTGCAAGAATAATAACAGATACAAGGGTATCTTCATTAAACATAATCGTGACCTTTCTAAAACCTTTATTAAAAAACTATTTATAGATTAACAATACTTATCAATCTAGTTCTAACAACTTTTAAATTTTGATTTCCTTCATCATCTTTAAATGTAACTAAAACAGTATTATTAAACTCATCCCAATCTACGGTAAAATGGGAATCTAAAACTCCATTATTTTGTAACTTAACCACTTCATTCAATGCATTTAAAGTATAAAGAGAATTAAACTCTTTCTTTCTATGCAAAGAGATGGTGTTCTTTACCACATCACTAAATACAACATTTGATTTTACTATGTTGTATGTTAGTATTTTCTTATATCTATCGGACTCGTCCTGTAAAACAAATATTTTATTACCAATAATTTCAAAATTTTCACTTATTAAATCTATTGTAGTTCTTACATTCCTTGCTTTACAAAAAGTAGCCAACAATAAGGTGTCAGTTATTTCTTCCATATTAAAACCTTTCTTGTTGAATTTTAATAAAATTGTGTATCATTCTAAACCTAACTACTGTATACTTCCTCATTAGCACTCTTGAGTTTTTCGGCAAATCTCTTATCTAAAGTCATCTCAAATTTGAATTGACCACCATAACCAACACCATCTTCTCTAACAACAATTTCAGCCAAAGGTATTACCTCATCACCTACTTCAGCTTTGTATGCTAAAAAGGGCGGTGATCCTGGCTCTGCTGTTAATCTTTCTTTTATTTTTTCAAAATCTGCAGTCCCGAAAATATTTTCCATTGTAGAACGATCTAAAGAGTAAGGACCAATAGCCATTGTTTCTTCACCCTCGCCTACGGCCTTCAATGGAAATTCAGACCGGATCTCTGACAACATACCATCTTTTATTTTTTTATTCTGAATAACTGCATCAATGGCTTCCGCTTGATATTTTTTATGGTCTTCTTGCACCTTTTCTAAAAATGCTTGTGCGTCTTTGTTTCCAGATGATGCCAAAGCTGCAATTCCACTTTGGATTATTTTTGATTTTGCTCTGCTTCCCTTACCGGATGCTGTATCAGATAGGGCTGCCGCAAAATCTACCTTTTTACTCTTCATGTCTTTTTTAAATTGTTCTAACTCTTTTGTGTTTTTACCAGAGGCAATCATTTTCTCAATAGCCGCTTGTAATTTTTTACCGGCATCGACAAGTTGCTGTCTTTGTTTCTGAGTGTAAACTTTTGGATTTATACTGTCATCTAAATCTTCATCCCACTCTGAAAACTTACCTGTGCCTGAGTTTAAGAAGTTTACATTGACATCTTTCTTAAGAGAAACCTCATCTAAAATTTCACCATCTTTTGTTTTTACTTTTAGATACATATCAGTTGAAAATCCCTTATTATCCTCATAGTTTTCTAAACCTAAGGCCTCAACATCAGCCTTTGTGTCCCACGCTGCTGCAACCACTTCTGAATCGGGATAATCTTTTTTAATTCTATTTAAAATCGCCTCTCTATTTCCCTTTGCGGCTTTTACCCAACTTTTTGTAACAACTCTTTTACCATCTGTCTTCAAATCTTTATTATTTTTTACCTGTTCGTCAATATGACTATTTATACTATTTGCAAAATCATTAAATTCTTCATCACTCATAGCGCTACCCATCATAGCCATTAGCTCGCCTGCCTGTGCAGATATCTGACCGGCACCGCCAGCTAAATCACTGTAGTGACTCCATTTTTGTGCATCTCCACTATTCTTAGTATTGATCATTCTCTCTAACGCTGCAACATATTTCCTAGGAAACTTTGCATTACTAGAAATAGAATCTGGTATTTTATAGGGCGGAGGCGGCTCTGGTATAGCAAACTTTTTATTCTTTTTGTCAAACGACTCTTGATCAGGCTCAATTTCTCTTTGGAAATCTTCAGTATCTAATGTATCAATCTTTTTGAGTGTCTTGTCTTTGCCAGAAATAATTCTTTTACCATCAGTGCCGGTTTTTTCTTTACTATCTTTTTTATCATCTTCGCCAGAGCCTATATCTGCAAAATCAGAGCTTGTATCCTTAGATTGTGTTGCTGTAACTTTAGGTTCTTGTTTTTTCTGTTTGGATGCTTGGTTTATCAAATCTTTTTCTGACTTAGGGACATCATCGGCATCTATTTTACCAGATGCCATAGCATCTCCGAGTTTACCAAGAGCCGCTGAATAAGCTGTTTTCTTAGGTCCGGACATTTGTCCTTTTTCATAAGCGTATTGTAGAGCTGTGGCAATAGTTACATCATCATCACCCTTCTTGACTTTATTTTTTCTGATAAAGTCTTCGTAAGAATCATCCTCAGTTAAGAAAGATAGTATTTCTGTTTCTATCAAAAGATCATCTATGACATTGTTTATTGACTCTTCAACAGATTTTTCTTTTTGTTCTTCCCTATTTCTTCTCAGCCAATCTGTATCATTATCATTATTAATGTCTACCTTAATTTTTTCTACATCTTCTTTAACTAGTTTAAGATTTCCTTTTTTATCTTTTAAGATTTTAATGTTTTGTTTTTCTGTCATTTTTCTTTCCATTATTTTTTTCTTATCAGAGTCGTAATTAATTGACTCTACATTATCTAAACCGATTGAATCTATAGTTACCTCAAACTCACTTGGGAACTCAAACTGCTCTCTTGTAGAAGAAGCAGCAGCCATAATAACTCTATCAAGAGGTACCTTGGCTTTCATAATGTTTTTGCCATCGTTTATTTCAGCATAGCTCCAAGCTATAGTGGGACTCATTGACCAACTATCTACTGCTGACCCTTTATAGTCAACACTTCCTTCACCCTCAATACCACCTGCACCTCTATACACAGTAACCATACCATCTTCATCAACCAACCCCATGTCAACAAGAGATTGTTGTTGATTCTTTTGTAATCTCTTGAAAGCTTCTATGTCCTTTTCTGTAGGTGTATCGTTGGGACTATAATTTTCACAATCATTTTTATACTTTGGGTCTCCCTCTTCACATCTTTTCTTCATTCTCTCTACACGAAAATCAGAAGTGTTGCCATCGGGATAACGAGCAGCTAAGGAAATCATTGACAGCCTATGGCCTGTACCATCATAATCTTGTCCTGTAAAGCTAGTTATAGGATTTTTTTCATCGAAAGCATCTTCAATGTCTAAAATCTCATCAAGAGCATCACCAATAATTTCTTCATTGTTTTCTATTTGGTCTACAAGGTAATCTTCGTATTCAATCATACCATCATCACCTTTAGTCGCAAACTTATCTCTTGCTTCACGAAACTTTTGTATTCTTTCTTTATTCTGGTCTATTCTTGACTGTATTTCTGGATCTAAATCTTTTGTATTGTCGCTTTCTGGTTCCTCATCGCCCACTAATTTTTCAAAATCTGAAGAATCAACGCGTTCAGCGTCAGCATCTCTCTTTTGTTTTTCTGATTTTTTATCTTCGTCATCTTGTTTAGAATCCTTATCTCTAAGAGCAAGAGCGGCTTTGTATTGAGGGGAATCTTTATCAGAAGCCAGGGCGTTCTTATAACTTGTTTCACCATCTTTGCCGGTACGTGTAGTGTATTTAACTCTTGTATCGGGATCAATCTTTTCTTTTTTCTCGTTCAATGATCTTACGGTGGACTCTACCAAATCACTTATTAAATTTGAAATGCCTATTTTCATTCTCTCTTCCACATTTTGTTTTTTTCTTGTAAACCACTCTATAAATATTTATCTACTTTTACTATAAGTCAATTTCTTCTAATAGTTTCTTGTGTTTATCTACAGTTTTGAGCCACTCTGTATAAGTAGGTGATGGCTCTATCTTACTTTCAGAAACATCTACTAGTATGACTTTATTATTATCAACCTCTTCTTCGCCGCTAAAAACATCATTCATTTCATCCACTATCATTCTCATCAAAGAAAAAAGTTTAGTTCTGTTGTTTATGATGTAATCTTTGTATTGCTCCAAATCACCATTAAACTCTATGTCTTTCACCTTCACATAGAGGTGACCATCTTTTGCCATTCTTATTTTATTGGTGATGTAGTTATCCATCATCCCTCTGGCTTTTTTGAAACCCTTATCATCGTGTATGTAGTGTCTTCTTAGCTCTAATAAAGAGTTTTCTAACACCCAAGCATACAGAGACCTTATCCTATCCAGAATGAAATATGGTGTTGGTGTATCTAATCGTTTAGAATGTTTGGGTTTATAATTACTATGTTTAGTATCAAACCTTTTTACAAACTCTCTAAAGTCTTCCAAAGTATTTTTTTTATCAATTTGAAAATTCATAGTTTAATTCTCTGGCACTTTTTGTTAATAATAACTGCCTAGCCTAGCCTATCAAAAATAAAAAAGAAAAGCATTATATAATAAGTACTATATAAAAACTAGTAATAAGTATTATAATTATACTAGCCTGTTATAATCTTATTAATAACAGTATTACTAGGTATAGTAGCTATATGATTAGAAAATACTTCTGAGTCAGTTAAAGGTCTAGTAAAGATTCTAGTAAGAGCTACATCATGTGCTACTCTAGCACCTAGATCATTACTATCAGATCCTATTTTAAGATTTGGATTAGTTGGTGACTCCATAGCTATTAGATTAGCAGAAGTAGCAAGAGCATTTTGAAAACTACCTCCAGAGACAGTTGCACTAACACTATCAGTAACATCAGCGCGTGCCAGTACTGACTTCTCGCCATTTACATATAAAGACATACCAGAAGATGCACCTGTGGCTGTTATCTTTGCAGCAATGTGATACCATCTATTTAGATGAAATGTTCTTCCACCAGCCATGTTATTAGATGTAGAAGTTATAGACCCTGCAGAAATAGATGAATGGCCATTAGTAAAAACTAAGTTTCCATTTTCAAACTTTACTTCAAATGCAGTAGTACTACCTTCTCCTATGTGCATAACTGATTGAGATGTTGCTGTTGAGTGAAGTCTTACATAAGTCATCATGGTCATACCAGTTGTAACATGGTTTCTGGCATTAAACAAATTACTTATACGAGACTTTATGTATCCACCATTATCCAATCTAAAGCCACCCTCAATAGGCCCAACAGTCCAACCTGTAACAGTACCACTACCAGAACCGCCTGGCTCTACACTTGTTAAACCATGACCAGCAGCCTTTCCCTCTAATGAGGCAGACAAACCATTGTATGAAGTATCAAAAACACCTGTAAGACCACTGGCTGTCCATACTTGCTGTTGTTCCATCTTGTTATAAAGATAGGTGAGCACTTCTGCCTTACCAACTTTTCCATTTGGAGTTGTATCACCTACTATACTTCTACCTTTTGGTCTTATGCCTGTACCTAAGATAGTAAGGTTGCCTAAGTCTGGTACGTTTTCTATGGTAGTCGCACGACTATAACTATCTGATGTTGTATCAAATAAAACAACATCGGCCTTGTTTCCTGTTTTAGTGAAACTTATTTGATAAGGATATCTATACTCTGTTGATGTTGTTGATAGGTTTGTAAGATTGGCCGAGCCACCTGCAGGTAAACCCCAATCAGCGCTCAGGCCCCTATCACCAGATGTAAGACTTTGAGACCTTAGTCTAGTTGTACCTGTTACTGATGTTATACCATTATCAGACCCTATTGTTATACCAACTAATGCAGCATTATCAGACCCAACAGCAGTGATACTTGCATCTTCTTCAGTAGACCTTCTTATTCTATATACAGAAATAAACCTATTGCCTGTTAGTCCTTGGTCTTGACCCAAAAAGAAAACGGGTTGTTTATCAAAGTTGCCCTTATTGCTTTTAAACTCTAATGAATGTTCTATAGTTACATTTTCTGTTTGCATTTTAGTCTACCGTATTCCAAGATAATTGACCACCTTTTCTAATTTGGTCTGGCCCAACAAAAGTTGAATAATAATCACCCTCTTGCAACATTAGTCCATCAATTCTAAATAGAGACCCATTATCAGTGCCTCCATTGTGTAACTGTTCTACTCTTACACTACCAGTTATTGTTGATTCATCAACATTTGCACAAACACTATTTCTTAAAACAATAGGTGTCCAATCGGTTGTATCAAAAACAGCAGTAGTTGCAGCAGAGTTTCCATAATCACCTAAAGTAAAAGTCACTCTTGCAGAAGATGATCCAGAGGTAAGCAATCCTCTCAATGATAATGTATAGTCATTTCTGTCAAACAATAGGTGACTATAGTCTATAACATACAAAGCTCCCTCACCTGCCTGTGCAGTATTAATAGTATAAGCTGATGAGCCATAAAAAATGTTTAGTTCATCTAAAGCAACACTTGCACTACCTTGAGCTGTCCAAAATACACTACCAGAAGTTACTAAGTTTTCTACTGCCTCTTCAACCAACAACTCATCTTGTTCGTCATTTATGACCAACAAACCTCCGTGGTCATACACTCCACCACTTAGTGAGAAGAAATGCACATCAGCAGAGTTGGCCGTTATTAAGTCACCCTGCACAATAGTTCTTTCCTCTGAGAAGTCAACTGACCCAACAAAGTTTTGGGGTGTGCCATTGTGTTGATACTCTGATGTATCTGTAATACTATCAGCTACGTTTGCAAATAAGTCAGTAGCAGATATTGTCTCAAACCTCCACCAAGCAGCTAAATACTCAGCACTAGGAGCAAACTGATTTTGTACATCTATAGTTTCTGTTTGACTACTAAACTGCTCTGGTATAAGACCAATGTTATCTCTACTACCGATACCCTTAATTGAGTCTGTAGTGCCAGAATTTAACCACAATCTCATTTCATCAATCTTGCCGTCAAAACTTATGGATCTATCAAAACCAAAAGTCAAGGCATTTGCAGTTGTTGGATAAGGGTCTGTATCTTTAGCAAGATCCATACAATCATCACCAGTTTGATATTTATTCAAATCTCCGTTGATGTATATTTTGAAAACGTGTTTTGGTGAAGGTGTAAAGAAAGGGTTTTGGTCTGCGCCTGATACTGTATGCTCACACCAAATATGTGTCCAAGTATCAAAAGGTATGTTACATGCAGAAGTAACTGAATACGCAAAGTCTCCGCCAGTGGCAAACATAAAGTTTAGAAATTGTGCCGATGATGTCCCTTGTTTTGTTGCAACATCAGAATCAAAAGCGGAAGCTGTGTTTATTGTCCTAACTACATAGACACCATCAAAACCCGTTGTAGATGATACGGTATTTCTTTGTATTGTTACTTCATAAACTTCACTGTTTTCACTATTCGCTGTAAGTGCAGCATCTATTTTTATCCACGCCTCAAAGGCAATGTTATTGGCCGTTGAGCCATGTGATGGAGCATTTTTACCTATATTATCCAAAAGTATTTCTGTACCAAGACCCTCTACAGTTGGTAGAAAAACAAAATCATCCACACCATCAAACTCTAAACATTGTGCAGACCCTGTTAGGTGCCCGTCTGCATTGAGGCCCGTTTGCTCAACATTAGGTATGTTTCTTGTAGGACTATCCAACAAATCCAAAGTTTCTGGGTCTGCAATAAGTCTTGCATCTATTGATTGGTAGAAGCCAGAGGCAGCTGCTCTTA
>Ga0070750_10000611_pt1 | contig 19696 bp, 21 predicted proteins | sample VirMetDEL_Nov_24_FD_77013 | JGI IMG/M metagenome (GOLD analysis project Ga0070750, IMG submission 77013) | Aqueous microbial communities from the Delaware River and Bay under freshwater to marine salinity gradient to study organic matter... | ecosystem: Environmental > Aquatic > Marine >...
GTGGTCAGACTTTGGTATCCACAGATTAGGTTTTGATAACGCATCCTTTCAGAGTTCAGAAGAGAACCTTACTATTGGAACTATACAGGAGTTCTTTGATAACATAGAAGGAGAAGCTAGAGTAAAAGCAAAAGGTTCTTATGATGAAGTGAATAAGAAAATCTACTGGGTCTATCCTAATAATGGAGAGACTACTAACCATAAGAATAACAATGTCCTCATACTAGACCTAGTACTTACAGCCTTCTACCCTTGGAAGATTGAAGACTTAGATACAAACTCTCCTCATCTACTAGGCCTTACATATTATACAGGCTTCTCAGCAAGGGAAACACCTACTGATATTCTTGATGAGTCTGATGTTATTGTAACTGATGAGTTTGATGTTCCTATCTTCTTTGATACTAAAGAAGGTTTTGAGACTGGTGACTCTATCATGGTAGCTTTGTGTTACAATTCTATTACAGAAACTATGACTATGGGAGCTTTTAATAGTACAGACTTCTTAGACTGGGGAGGTGCTAACTACTCTTCTTATGCAGTAGGGGGTTATGACTTTATGGGAGACCTAATGGGTAGGAAGAACTCTCCTTACATTGATGTAGTCCTTAAGAGAACTGAGACAGGGTTTAGCTTAAATGGGGATGGTAGCTACTCTTTAGTAAGACCTTCTTCTCTAAAGGTGACAGCCTTGTGGGACTTTAAGACTACAGGTACAAGTACTCAACAAGCCTATAGGTTTAAGAGAGTTCCTATTGTTAATGAAAATGACTTGACAGAGTTTGACCCAGGTGATACAGTACTTAACACAAGGCTTAAGATTAGAGGTAGAGGTAGGTCTGTAGCTCTTAAGTTTGAAAGTGAAACAGGTAAAGACTTTATTCTACTAGGTTATGGGAAGTTAAATGCAAGGAACAATCGTCCGTAAAGCTGAACTAGATGATGTCTTTGATGTCTTAGTATTATGTAATGCATTCTGTAAAGAAAGCCCTAGGCAGTATGGTAAGTTCAATAACAAGAAGACACAAGCTAATTTAGAAGGAGCTATCTCATCTGATAACACAGAAATCTTTGTGTTAGAAAAGGATGGTGAGATAGTAGGGATGTTAGCAGGACTTATTACTGCTCATCTATTCTCAGATGTTACTATGGCAACTGAGTTAGCTATGTTTATCACTAAAGAGCATAGAGGTGGTATGGCCTTTGCTAGGCTAATCAAAGCTTATGAGCAATGGGCTAAAGACATGGGAGTAAACCTTGCATATCTTTGTGATATGGAAGGTGTCCAAAACTTAGAGAAGGCTTATAATAGATTTGGCTTCTATAAACTAGAGACAGCATACTGTAAGGAGATTAATTAATATGCCAGGACCAGCTACATTAGCAATTGCAGGTTTAGCTCTGTCTGCTGTAGGGACAGCAGGTAGTTTTGTACAACAAGGTAAACAAGCTAAGCAACAGAAGAAAGCAAGGAAGGCACAACAGGCTCAACAGAAAGAAACAGCTAGACGTAGCAGAGTACAAGCCTTAAGAGAAGCCCAGATCAATAGGTCTAGGTCTGTTAATGCTACTGCTGCTACAGGAGGTGGCTTCTCTTCTGGTATAGCAGGTGGTGTAGCCTCACAAGGCTCTCAGACAGGACAGGCTCTAGGCTTCTCTACACAGATGAGTGGATTGAGTGATGTTATCAGTGTAGCTAACCAGAAGGCTGCTGATGCTGCCTCTATTGGAGCAGGGTTTGGTGCTGTAGCTGGCTTAGGGGTCCATCTTTAGTAATGCAGGTAAGATAAGCGGTGCTCTTGGAGGTGAGACTGGTCAAAAGGCTCCTTCTTCTCCCTTTAACAGTTCTTCCCATAACCCTTTCTTAGGAATAGCAGGACATTAATATGGACCCAGAAGAAGTAGAAGAAGTCAACACAGATACTCTGTTCTCAGAAGAGACTGATGATCCTTTTGGAGAAAGTCAGGAACTTTTCTCTGACTTTATTGTCAAACCAACTTCTCCAGAGGAAGAGACAAATATCTTAGCCTCCTTAGGTCAGCCTATGGAAAGAGTAGAGGCTAAATCTTTTGTTGCTGATAAGATGAAGAACAGGTTAACTGATTTCAGTGTACTAGAAGGAAATTCTATCCAACAGTACATGGATAATGCTGAACAGTCCTTCAAAAAGTCTTTCCAATTCCAAGAGGCTCCTGTTTTTACTGTAGCAGGTGCAGCAGCTATTGATAACCCTAATATGGACAGTGTAGAAGCTGCTTATGAACACAATAGAGAGAGGGCTGGTGCTCTTCTATCTGAAAGGATGGAGAACAGGTCAGGATGGTGGTCAGGTTATGTCTTTGACTTGTTAGACTACTATGGACCTAGACTCCCTGCTGATATATATGAATCCTTTTCAGAAAGAGATAGAAAACTAACAGAGAAGTTTGTTGATCTGTTCTACAGGACAGACCCTAAAGAGTTTGATGATAAGTTTACTGAAGTTTTAGATGAGATTGAGAGAGAAGGTGTTCTAACAGGGAATAATTTCTTTGCTTGGGCAAGAGTTCAACAGGCTATTGCAAATGAAGGTTTTAATCCTGGCCAGTACAATAGTAAACTATTATCTAGTATAGACTTGTTAGGCTCTGTTGGTACAGTAGCAAGAGGATTAAGAGGTACAACAGCTATAGGCAGGGCTACAGGTAATTTTGCAGGAAGGAGAACTCTTCCTTATGGAACAGGTCAAACTAACAATGCTGTAGCACAGGCAGCTAGATCAGGTGGTAGTCAGGCTGCTGAAGAAGCTTGGGCTAACATTGAAAGAGTTGGTCCTAATGCTAGAGGCTTTGCAGCTAACCAAGCACAAGCAGGTCCAGGTATTCTTAATCCCCATCCTACCTCAGTTAGAGGTTCATTAGGCGCTTCTGTAAGAAGGATTAAAGATAACTTTATTCTAAGAATGACTGACTACCACATTAACTTAGGTACATTTGGCAGAGCTATTGATACTGATGAGATCATCAATCTAGCTACAGCTACTGCAAGAAGGTATTCAAATAAAGTAAGTCAACCTGTGCATGACTTCTTTTATCAGAATGAAGGGTTAGGTCTTTATACTTTGACCACAAGGTTCGGTACAAAGAGGGATGGAAAACCTTTCAGACCTTTACAGCCTGCTGTAAGAGCACAGGTAGGGTCTGCTATGCCTGCTGATCTGCCTGCTAAAGCTAAAGCTATGGATGGTCATGTTGTACAGGTTGATCCTAATGATGTTGAGAAGGGTTTCCTTATTGAGGTCAATCACAGACTGGATACCTCTCCTCTTGTGGGAGCAGCAGGAGCTGACCCTAACAGTATGGGTCTCTTAAGGCAGCAGATAGGTAAGTATCTTGCAAGCTCAGCTAACCAAGACATTGAAGAGTTCACAGCACAAGCCTTTATGGCTGAGGCTGGTCACAGTGGCTTTGCTAAGGTTATTGAACCACAGCTAAAGGCTCTTAGAGGTCTTAACAATAAGTCTAAACATGCCTTGTCTGCTGTATATACAGAGCTTAGAGATGGTGCTCATGCTCACCTAAGGAGAGGTCTTAGCAGACTTGAATTTGACACTACTTGGATGACCAGACATGCTGATGGCACCCTGCCTACTGATAAAGACTGGGATGCCTATCAAGCTTTGGCTGACATTGAGAAGGCAGACTATATGCTTAAGGGTACAACCCTTGTAAGGAAGTTTGTAGAGAGAGGTTTTGGTCAGTCTATTAAGCTTGTAGTTGGTAAGAGTTCACCTGCTAAAGAGGTAGGTTCTATAACTGATATTCCTATCAGCCTTGTAGATAAAATCTATGATGGTACAGCCAGAGGAGCTTGGCAACCTGCTGTAACAAATGGTTCTCTTCCTCAGACAAGACTATGGAAACTTGAGTCTCCCCTAGAAGAAGGAGGTAGAGTATATACACATGCTGTACATCCTAGAAATGTTAGAGTTGTGGAGATTACAGACCTGCTTGGTTATAACCCAGGTGGGAGTAGAATGGATAAGAGATTAAGTCACTTTATCATTAATGCATCAGGTGAAGTTATCAAAACTGTGTTATCAGCTAGGTCTCTTAAAGAAGCAAAAGCAGCAGCTGACCAACTCAACACTATCCGTATTGCTATAAGAGATGGGTTGCCTAACATTGATGATATTATACAAAGAAACAATGGTTGGAATGACTCTATCAATACTTTAGCTGAGTTTAGAGCACACATGCTTGCTCATGGTCTTGATGAATCTACTGAGTTTGTAGTTAAAGGTAAGAATGATAAGATTGTAAAAGAGTTAGGAGATAATTCAGCATACTCAGGTATGAATTGGAGTGACTATGTTGCTGTAAACTCAGGTAGAAGTGATAGTATTCTTCCTACCTATGGAGGAGGTACTCATAGGTTTGAAGACCCTATCAATTCAATCTTATCTCAGTTTACTAACTCCTCTCATGCTATTGCTCATGCAGAGTACACACAAAAACTTACTGTAGGCTGGGTTAAGACATTACAGGATGAGACAGGAGAGTGGTTGCCTCAAGTAGCTGACTGGTTCTCTGATCCTACTATCCCTAAGGATGATTACCTTAGACTCTTTATGTCAGCTAATATAAAGAATGTAGGAGATGATCCTTTCCTTCTTAAACATGCTGAACTTAGAGATATTGGTATGAGAAGGCTTGGTTTAAGAGATGAGACAGGTCTGTCTATGCAAAGGCTTGGCAGAGGCATAGCTGAGTTTGTATATGACACCTCTATGAGTAAGTGGATTCCTGGTGCAGGGTTTAAACCCAATATAGGAGACCCTGTTAACAACCTATTGTCCATAGGTTACATGTCAGCCTTTGGTTTCTTTAACCCTGCTCAGTTCTTTGTTCAGTCTCAACATGTTATTGCTATTGCAGCTATGTCTCCTGAACAGGGCATGAAGGGAGGGATTATGGCTATCCCTATGAAGATTCTATTTACATTAGGTGATGGTCCTACTAGAACCCTTCTTAAACAGAGAATGACTAAGTTGTTTGGCTTGACTGATGAGCAGATGTTTGAGCTTGAAGAGTTCTTAAGGACAAGTGGTAGACCTATCATTGATGGTAATGCCATTCAAGAAGGAACTGGTGTGGGTTTTAAGTCTCCCTCTTACCAAGGAGCTAATTATAACCCTGTAAGATCAGCAGCAGTTAAAGCTAAAGACACTACTAAGTCTCTCTTAGAAGTGGGTATGCTTCCTTTCAAGGCTGGTGAAGGTATGGGTAGATTCTCTGGTATCCTTACAGCATCCTTAGAGTACATGAAGAAGAACCCTGGTGCCACCATCCTTGATGACCAAGCTAGAAGGGCTATAACAACAAGAGAGCAGATTCTTACTATGCATATGACAGGAGCTTCTAAAGGAAAGCTGCAACAAGGGTTAGGTAAACTTCCTATGCAATGGATGACCTTCTCAATGAGAGCTTTAGAGGCTTTATTTGTAGGTAAAGGTATGTCAGTTGCTGAAAGAGTAAGGTTGTTTACAGCTATGGCTCCTTTCTATGGTTTGTATGGTGTCGGTGCTCAGGGTCTTGCAGTAGAGTTGTCTGAGATGTTTGGTATTGAACCTGGGTCTACTGAATTTCAAGCTCTTAAAGGAGGTGTCTTTGATGGGTTAAGCCATTGGGCCTTAGGAGATAGTGGACCTGCTATTAGTAAAAGACTAGCTCCTATTCAAGGTATTACTGATATGATTAGTAAACTGGTGGAAGATGGTGCTATTGAAGCTGCTGGTGGTCCTTCTGTTGAAATAACTTCTGGTGCTATAGGTAATCTATATAGAGGTCTTATGCACTTTAAGAGTGATAGACCTAACCTAGGGTGGGAATCAATAAAGAGAGTAGCTGAAACTGCTGGTGGTGTGTCAGCTAAGTTTAAAGCTTACAAGATTATGGAATATCAAACCTATGTGTCTAGCACAGGCTCTGAAATAGGGGCTGAACAAAACCAAATAGATGCTATCATAGCTGGGTTAGGCTTTGGTAACTTAGAGAGACAAGAGTTATGGGCTGCTTCTCAGGAGTTCTCTAATGAGACTAAAAACTTTAAAGCTTTTAAGAAAGAGGCTAACAACTCTCTCAATGCAGCCTTTAGACTTTTGGATACAGGGGACCAAACAGATCAAGACAAAGCTTTTGCTATGATTGGTGAGGTCAGAGACCAAATAGAGTTGTTTAAATTTCCATATAGACAGAATAAAGAGCTTATGGAGCTGCTGGTAAACCCTATGTCTAGTGGGGATAGGCTTAATAACCTGTTAAAAAGAGCTATTGAAAGAGACAACAAGCATCACCAAAAGACTATAACCAATATTATGAATAATGGAGACAATGAGTAATGGCTAACATGTTTACACCAGAACCTTCAACCAATATAGCCTTTGAACAGCCTGTAGCCCCTGTTCAAGAGACTTCCTTTATGGAAAATGTTGCTTCCACAGCTAATAACTTCCTTAAGGCTGGTGTTAGTGGGAGTAAATCCTCCTCTGGTTCAGACTCTAAGGTTGATCCTAGTCTTGTTAGGGAATTTTCTATACAGATGCAGCAGGCTCAGAACATTAGAGACACTAAAGGTGATTCTGCTGGGGCATTAGCTGAGAAGAAGGTTCTATCCGCCTGGAACAACAAAGGGTTTTCTCTTCATCAACCAGCCTATGCTCAGGTATACACTAATGTGACAGGAAAAGAATGGAAAGATGTTGGTGTTTCTTTTGAACAAAGTATTGAGCAAGACCTTTTTGAGAGTGCTGAAGGACAATCTTTGTATTCTGCTGCTGCCTATAGATTAGGTCAGGATGCCTCTACTGAGGAGATTAAAGACTCTGCTAGGCTAATGAACCAACAGATGAAAGCAGCCCAGCATGTAGTTAATAGAAAATCAGCCTTGTCTAATGCAGCATGGGTGGAACAAAAGGGAGGGGATGACCTTGCTCAAAGTTACCTATCATCAGTTGGTCCTATCCTGTCTTCTCTAAATGCTCAGGTAGCTAAAGGAGCTATTGTAACTAAAGAAGAAATCCTTAAGGCTCAGCTTATCTTTAACCAGATAGCCTCTGTTAACAAATTTAAGATACCTGATGGTGTTGACCCTAAGCACTATAGTAAATTCACTGATATGGTAGCTCAGACAGATAAAGGTTTAGAAGCTCTTCATTCTTTAGCTGACAAATCTACTAAAGAGAATGATATCTTACAAGCAGGTATGAGTGTTATTCGATCTACAACCCCAGACCCTGTTGAACAGGTAGTACTTATGAGAGTGGTTGGTGATGCTGCTACTGCTGCTCAGTACTTAAAGGGCGATCTTGCAGAAACTTTAAAAAACCTATTCAACCATGCAGAAAGAGGAGGAGAAGGAGACCCAGTTAAAATAGCTCCTCTTCTTAAGACACCTGGGTTAGATATCCTTTTAGCTGGAGCACCTCCTGGGTTTGGTGATAGGAATAGAGAGGACACACCTCCTGATCCAAGCACATCTCCTGAATTACAGGAAAGAGTTGACTTCTGGAAGGGAGCTAGTAAGTCTCAAGTTGAAGGGGCTGTCAAAATACACAGAGACCTCCTTACCACCAATCCTTTAGCTACACAAGAAGGAACACAGGCTTGGCTTAAGTCTGCTGGTGATCTAGGTCTTCTTATGAGGTACAATAAGTTCTCAGCCCTTCCCTCTGGTGTGGCTGACACATTGATTAATGAAAGGTTTTACACTAATCTAAACAAAGCTTATCAATCAGACCCTGGTGCTACAGCACAGGTTGTTAGTTACCTTAAACCTGCTTTTGAAATGGAGTTAAATAAAGCACAGAAGCCTTTAGATAGTCTGGTAAGAAGAATGCCAATAACAGTTGAAGAGGATGGTAGGATAACCACCTCCTTAGCTCAACTAACCAACCCTAACCTTGAGTCTGGTCCAGCTACTGCTTTTGAAGCTCAGCAAATTATGGATGCCTTCAATAGTTCTGATCTGAAGGGAGACCTTAGAAACTTAAAGGGAAGTAGATGGCCTGGAGCAGCTTCTGATTATGTCAGAAAAGTAGGCAATTTAGATCAAGTTCCTTCACTTTTAAAGCTTATGTTAACAAGAGATGAAGCTCAGAAGAGAGTGACTCGGCTCTCCTCTATTGTCTCTGATAGGTACTCTAAGGAAACTAAAACCTCAGGGTTAGAGAATCTGGTGGATAGTTCTGTTGTACAGGACAACCCTCTTTACCAACCTCTCATTGATATGGGAGTACCTGCTTCTGAGCTACAGGGTGTTGTTACAGGAGAGTCAAAGGGTAGAACCTCTGTTAAGAACCCTGATGGTTCTGCCTCTGGTATCTTCCAGATTACAAAAGATGCTGCTAAAGACTTAGGCACTACTCCTGAGAAGATTAGAGCTATGTCAGAGGTTGAACAAGTAGCTCTATATGGTAAGTACCTTAAGAGGTGGAAATACAAACCAGGTATCCCTCTTGCTATTATGCAAGCTGCTCCTGCTAAAGCTAAAGGATGGGATGGTACTGATGAGTATGTCCTGTATAAGAAAGGTTCTGCTGGTTGGAAGAGTAATAAGGATTGGAGAGATGAACTTAACAATGATGATGTTACAGTAGGTTCTGTTAAAGCTTACTTCAAAAGGAATGAAGGACAGACAGAAGCAGGTAAGCCTCCTATTACAGCTAAGGTGGGTGCTGAAGTTGTTGAAGGTGGTGTACTAAGTGGTGTGGTTACTTCAGTAAGAGAAGCACTAGGCCTTGGTTCAGATGAGGAGGCTCAGTCAGTAGCTGAGAAACTTATGAAGTCTGGTGTTATCCCTACTAGACCAGAAGGTCTTAGTGTTGACCAACCTATGAGGCTTCCTCCTGTTAGAGGAGAGGAACAAAACAACCTTCCTCCTTCTAACCCTACACTAGCAGCAGCACAGCTAAGGCAACAGAGTAGGGATCAAGCTAATATTAGTCTTAACTCAGAATCCTTAAGTCAACTAGACCCTGGTACTGCTGAAAGTCTTGTAAGATTAGGCTCTCCTATTGCGGGCCTTGTTATTAGACAACTGCCTTGGGCTAATGCTCAAGCTTTTGGACAGTACATAAGTAAAGGTAAGATTGATATTAAGGATGTACCTCTTAATGACAATGACAAAACCCTTCTTAGAGAAAAAGCTGGTGAAGCCTTAGCTTCTGGTAAGAACAAACTAGACTACTCCTCTTGGGGTGTAACAGGTAAAGGAGTTCTTGTTGGTGGTTTAGTAAATACAGCTAGTAAGACTGTAAGTGATGAAAACTTTAGAATGGCTACCTTCTTAGGTCAAGCTACTGTTAGAAAAGCTGCTAATGGAGACATCATTATCTCTGATAAGTATGACTTCAACCCTGGCCCTAAAGGAGATAAGCTTAAGGAAGCTCTCCTTGCTAGAGAGATGGGTGATGCAGCTACCTATGAGAAACTTAAAGAGGAAGCATTAGGTGGTGCCTCATGGTTTGAAGCTACAAGGATATGGGCTGCTACCCTTAAGATTAATGACAAACCAGCAGAGGTATTTGAGATTAACTTAGGTCAGTAAACAAAAATAACCCCCTAGGCTTTTACACCTAAGGGGCTACTTCATCAGAGGGCTAGTGGGATGATACCTGCTAGTCCTCTTTTTGTACTGTGTTATAGGCTACATCATACACTGCTCTTGCTTTACCTACAGGACTATATGCTTTAGCTCTGTTCTCACTGTTATATACCTTAAGAGGCTCTACCCTCTCCTCACTTGCACTCCTAGTGATAGCCCTATAAGGGTGGCCATAGTGGTTAATAGGGATATACCCTACAATTTCAGATACCATAGTCTTAATTGTATCAGTCTTCATCTTTAATAATCTCCCTAATCAAGGGGAACACAGTCTCTACTTCATTGTAGATCAACTGTGCTACCTCCCTATGTTCCTTCTGTGTGGTAGGATCAAGTCTTACCTGTAGGTAGTGTATCCAGCTTCTAAGAGAACCTTTCATGTACATCTCAGAGTAGGTCAAACCTTCAGGTAACACAACTCTAGCTACTTCTTTAGCAATACCCATAGACAGGGCAGTCTTATAAGCTTCTTCACTTGCTTTCTTTACTTGGTTCTGTAACCCTTCCCACCTAGCTCTAGTATAAGGGTCTTCATTAGGTAGGGAAGACTGTCTATTAGTCTTGTCCTGTAGTCTAGCCTCTTTAGGAGTAGACATAACAACAGAGTCTGAGTATCTTTGACTAAACTCTTGGAAGGAGAAAGACCTATGCCTAAGCATCTGTCTAGCTATGTCCCTTGTGGTGTGGATATAGAAGGTTAAGTCTACCATCTCAAAAGGGGACCAGTGTTTGTTCCTAATCAGGTACTTCACCAGCCTCTCAGCATCCTCTACTCCTTTCTCTCTGTTGCTGATCCTTGCATAATAACATACCCTCTCTGTTAGGGTAGAAGAGTTATCTAACTCTAAGACTACATCAGTCATCTACACACTCTACCCACATATCAATAGCATTATGTGTTACATGTTTCATTCTGTTAGTCCAGCCTCTACCTTGTGTAGACCAAGCACTAAGGCTTCTCATAAATAACAATCTATCTAGGGCCATGTCAATGATAATGTTTAGTTCATCTTGTTGTCTCACTCTCTCTAGTGTTTTGTTACCAATGATCCCATCTTGAGTAGCACCTACTGCCTCCTGTAGGTACATACTTGCTCTGTTTACACCACTGTTAACAGCAAAATCAAACATAAAGTAGTCCAGACCTAGGGATAGGTCATCTCCTTTAATCTCATCCCAGTATTCTTTCTTATAAATCTCTACTGCATCCAGTGCTGTAAGGTTTTGGATATCTAGTAGGGGCCAAGCAGCAGCACTAATACCATACTTGGTTCCTTTCATGTCACCCTTACCTACCTTACCATATGTCCAGTTACCTGGGTCATTAGGGTCAGTAGAGAACTTACCTTCTGACTGTAGTACAAGTTTAACTGATGGGCTGAAGTTGTCAATCATACCTCTACCTCCCCTGTTACTGGGTCATCATAGAATGGGACATCAATAACATCACACCATGTGTCTGAGTCAACAGCCCCAATCATCTTAAGGTTTTGGTATTGGTTGGTGATACTGTTAGCTACACTCTTACTGCTATAAGCAGCTAGTGCAAAGGTTTCTGTCTCATCATCTCTACCTTGCATAACTACATAGACTTTTTTATTTGATTTCATCTTCTAGCTCCTGTATCTGGACAAACCATTTGTCCCATGTTTGAACTCTGTGTTTAAGTTTAGTCCCTTTAGGGGCATACACAGCCTTAGCATTGAAGTCATGCTTACCCATATACCCTAGTATCCATGCTACTGTCAAATCATTTTTGATTCTAACAAACCCATATACATCACAGGATTGTTTCATAGACCTAGCATTTACTACTGCCTCATACTCAGGCAAAGGGGTAACAGATGTAGCTTGTGTCTTAACCTCTACTCTCTTCTTGTTATAGAGGATATCATACTCAACTGTAGACTTAAGCTGAGAACCTTTAAGGTCATTGAGGATAACCCTTTCCCCAATACTACCTAGTAACACAGCCAAGGCATTAGGTCTATGAGCATTGATGATACCTACATCCTTTGTCCTAGTCCAAGCCCATACTATGTCACTCTCTGTGAGTTTAACCTCTCTCATTGCTCAACTCCTTCTGCAAGTAAGACAGATACCAGATAGCCTTAGAGATGTCCTGACTAGCCTTACCCTTGTACCTGTACCGATGCATGTACTTCTTAGCACACCCCTCTAGGTAGCCTTTAAAAGCTTCAGCAGGCATGTTATCTTTGAGGTAATCAATACACTCAATCTCTCCTGTGTTATAGTGAGAAGGTTGGTTAACTTGATCTTCTTCTTTTGTCATAGTCTTATCTTTCCTATAGAACTCTGAGAGGGATACCCTAGCAGGTATGTATACATGTGATTGCTCTTGCAATCTATCTGCAACATCAGCAGGTATAGCCCTACTCCAACTGTCTGTGTCATCATCTGATACACTTGTCATACTCCACATGTACCGCCTCCTGTCAAGTCACAGATATCCATTGCTTCAATCCCTTCTTCAAACTCTTCACCTAGTTGTGTTACTGCCTCACTGTATGGGACAGATGTTAAGGGCTGGCCACCGCGACTCGCGTCTGGGTACACAGTAAAGCCCCTTAGTCTAGGAGCATACTGAGCCAATGTGTTAGCAAAGTCAACAACCTTATCAGGGTTATTCTCTACACTACCCCACTTAGGTAGGTTAATAGTAGAGGAGATAGACATATCTACATAGTCCTGTACATCAGCTTGGAACTTGATACGTCTTTCATAATCAGTAGCCAAGTCAATAGCAGACTCAACCTTGTCAGGGTCAGCATCATACAGGTCAATCAACTCCTGTGCTGCACTGTCTACAACATACTGATAGTGCCACTTGTCACCACCCTTAAGGTATCTTCTCTTGTATGCTACTGCAAAGATAGGTTCTATCCCAGTAGAAGTTCCAGCAAGAATACCAATGCTGCCAGTAGGAGCAATAGCTCTGTTAGCAACAGGAGTAGAGACCTCTTTCTCATATGCAAAGCTTTTAGAAACTTGGTCACTAACTCCTTTGTATACAGATAGCCACTGATGAAGTTCAGGTACCACATTGTAGTTATATCCTTTCTTAATGAGCCACTCATGGACTCCCATAACACCTAAGCCAAGTCTTCTGTTCTTCTCTCTTGTTTGGTATACCTTCTCATAGGGTAGCTTAGCCTTTAGTGTACCACAGATAAGGAACTTAGTAGCTAACTCTGTGACAGCAGAGAATGTAGCCAGATCAGGAATCCTACCCATATTGAGAGACCCCAAATTACACACATCACTATCATCTTCAGAGGTGACCTCTGTGCAAGCGTTTCTGAGTGTCTCATTCTCTTTGTCAAAGAAATTGAAACTGAACCCAGGCTCACCAGTACTAAGTGCTTGCTCCACATTCTTAAGGAATACATCCCCATACTCTCCTGTCTCCATGTACTTCATAACCCACTCAGTGTCATAGTTGACAGAGATATTAGTCATGTCCATAGGAGCAGGGAAGTTGAAGTCTTGTTGTTTGATGTCAGCTAGGCTCTGTCCTGTGCCACCTACCATCATGTTCTGCCAATCCTTAGACTTAAGGAAAGCCTCTACATCAGCATGTTTCCAGTTAAGAGATGCATAGATGGCAGACCTTCTACTGCCTCCTTGCATTACATTCCTACCTATCTCATTAATCATCTTCATCTTAGGGATAGGACCAGATGCTTGACCACCTGTCTTATGGATAGGTGTTCCTTCTCCTCTATAGACTGAGTAGTCAACACCAATGCCACCACCTGTCATAAGACATGACTCAGACTTCCAGCTTACATCAGCCCAATCCTCTCTAGTATCCTCCTCTGCCTTAAGAAGGTAACAGTTGTTAAAGAATGGATTGTCTCTGCCTGCATAGTAAAGGTATCTACCTCCTGGCAGGAAGTACATCTTCTTCATATACTGTATGAGTTGATCCATATCAGACTTAGCCATAAGATCATCACATACATGGTGGACTAAGGTAGAGCATAGGTCATTCCAAGTCTCAGCACCCTCATGTCTGTACTTGTGGTTAAAGATATCTTCTGAGAACTTTGATCTGAACTCAGGGTTTAGGTTAGACTTAAATCTTGTACTCATTTAGAATCCTCTACTGTATAGGTCTAAGGCTATGCTAAACATTAGGTATGATCCACTTAAGCCTATTGAGGTAACTGTACCAATTACACACATTACTAGAACTACTTCTAACTTCTCCATAAAAGACATTCTCACTCCTCCATTTCTAATTGATCTTCTGTAAAGTAAAGGTCTAGGTTAATCCTGCCTCTGTTAACAAGCAGCATGATGACATCAAATATTTCCATATCATTGTCATTCACTACATCTTCCAAGTCGTAGTCATTAGCTAAGATAGCTACCTTCTCCTCTAAGCTTAACATGTGTTAGACTCCTCCTGTCTTAAGCTTGGTGATAGACTGTAGTGACAATTTGTTAGGAGGTTCTGATAGCCATAGGGTAGGTATAAGTTTGTCAGCATACTTAAATCCTTTCTTATCACACCACTCACCATAGGTAGTCTTACTTTTAGGGTTGAGCTTAGCTTTACTGTTAGTGAATACAAATCTGATGTCTAAGTTAGGATGTTGTGTCCTTACCTTTAGATGCTTTGATCTGTCAGAAGGGAAGAACCTTCCTTTAGTCTCAACAATGATACCATTGCTTAAGAGGATGAAGTCAGGCTTGTAAGTGTTGACACTCTTGTAAGGTATCCTGATAGTCTCATACTCAAAGTCTATCTTACTTACCTTCAGCAAGTCTCTATTGTCATCTTCTAAACCTGACCTCAATTCAAAAGTCTTACCTCTCCTTCTCCCTCTCTTATTATTATTATTAGATTTGGATTTCGTCATCATCATTACCAGTACTCTTAACTAACTCCTGTACTCTAGGTGTAGAGACTACCTTCACTAAGTCTACATCAGCATTGCTATATCTGAATGTCCTTAGCTCAGGCCAACAATCATTCTTCTTATAGCAGTACTGACACATCATAGCAAGCTTAAGGTTATCACCACCCTTCTTCTGAGGGACAGGAGGTACTCTATAGTCAGGCTTCTCACCTTCTACTAAGGCAAAGGCATCCATAACTTCCTTCTCTTTGTTGGCTACCTGTTCTGTTAGGTCATACTCATCAAGTACAATCTCTCCTGTTACTTTTTGCTCCACAAGGAACACACCTTTATTCTTTTCTGTTACGGTGTCATCATCCTTAGCTGCATGGAGATAGGATGACATCTGTGAGATATACCCAAAGGGGTCATTGCCCTCCAGTAGTAGCTGTCCACCTTTCTTAAACTTCTCAAAGGCAAAGGGTGAGGCTGACTTAACATCAACTGTGACACCATCAATGACACAATCCCTATGTCCTTCCAAACCATTAGGCCCATACATCACCCCCTGTCTACCTGTTACAGTATGTCCTGTTAGTTCAGCAGCCCATAGAACAAACTCTTCAATGATGTCCCCATACATAAACTTAAGTAAGTCTTTACCATGCATGTTGCCCTCTTCCTGAGGTTCATTGACAGAGTACCAGAGCTTAGTCTTGCAGCCCATACCAAGGGAAGACATTCTTAGGTGTCCTCTCTTAGCATGGCTGTTCTGCTTACTAAGCCTACTCTGGATTAACTCAGCTAGGTTATTAGATAAGTCTTTAATCTTATCCTTACCTAGGTCTGAGCTAAACACAGAATAGATATCCCCTATGAGGGTATCAAGTAGAGGCATATTAGATAGCAATCCCTGTCTCTTCATCTACAGCAGAGTTAGTAGAGGCTTGGTCAAAGTAAGGAATGAATGTAGTAAGAGCTACTCTTTCCAATCTAACAATCCTCTTCTTACCATCAACATAGACAGAGAGTTTAACCTTAGCTTCTGATCCATTAGCAATGAGACCATCTACATCAGTGTTATGGTTAACAAGATAGTTATTGATATCAGTACCTCCTTCTGCCTTCATCTTATCAACAGACTGTTGGAAGAAGAACACATCAGGTGGTCCATGTACAACCTTCTCTCCTGTTTCTTTATCAACCATCCACTTGTTCTTATGAGGACGCTTTGCTTTGTAAGTAAACTTACCATCCTCTGCTGGTTTGAACTGAGGCCAGCCCATAGAGGTCTCAGGGATACCTGCCTCAATCATCCTATCCTTATCCTTCTCATCAACAGTAAGGTTAAGTTGGTACTCACCATCTGTCTCTGCCTTAGGGTAATCAGGTGAACCCATGTCTCTGTTAAACTCAAAGACTTTAGCCCAGCTAAGTTCTGCATCTACTGTGATGTAATTCGTTTCACCATTAGCCATGATATTATATTCTCCTTATTCTTTATTAGTTAAGATTGGGTAGAGTCAGATTCAAATAGAACAACAAGGCACATAAGCTTACCTTCTTGCATAGGCTGTACCACATGGATAGCCCCATCCTTATCTCTAAACATTAGTAGGTTCTCTTCAGTACCTGCTTTATAGATACCTAACAGAACCATGTCAAGTTCTTTCTGCATTTCCTTAAAGCCTTTAGCATCTGCACAGTTCATTGCAGCTTTAGCCTTAGCCAAGGGGAAGGTGAACATAAAGCAAATGACACCTAATGTCAATAGAAATTTCTTAAAAGTCATTATCAATTTTCCTTTCTAACTTAGTAATCTTCTTTGAGATGTAAACTTCCATCTGTTCATCTAACTTCCAAGCAATCTCCATAAGTCTACTCAGCTCTGGAAAGGTATCTTCAATAAGCCGGTCAGACCTACAATTAATCTCCTCTGAGACCAGCTTATCTGTCTCTCTTATACTATTCAACAAGGCTATTTTTTTAGTGGCATTCATTCCAATTAACTCCTATCTCTGTTGACCCTGACATAGGGCAATACAAACCTAAGTCAAGACCTGCTTGTGTTATAGACTGTCTTTGTAATTCACCTAGTCTAACAGCCTCTTCCATATTGTTAGCCTCAGTCTGCCATTCATCATGTGGCCATGTCAACAGCTTGAATGGAATACCCTCTAGTTGAGCTTCCCTTTGCCATAGTACTGTTGCATGTTTCATAATGATAGCCTCACCTGATTGTAACATACCTGCTAATGCTAAATATGCACTAGCTACTGGTACTCTCCTTCCATCTAAGCCTATGAAGTAACCAGCCATACCAATAGCAGGTATCTGGTTCTTCTTAAACTCTGCTAACCCATCAATAGATTGAATGAAGTTATCTACTGCTTGCTTAGCTACTGTTGTAGAACACTGTAGTATCTGAGCCACCTTAACATTACCTGCTCCAAGTAAGAAGGCATAGATGAATGTCTTAGCATCATCTCTATCAATATGGTTAAGACCTAGTGCTCTCTTATTAACATTGTGAATGTCAGTCTCATCTTCTTTGTTACCTTCACAGATAGCTTTAACATAAGAGTCTGACTTAAGGATGTGAGCTAGTACCCTTAGTTGGATACCTTCAGCATCTGTACCGACTTGGAACTTTCCTCTAGGTACGCCCCAAAGTGCTCGCATTGGGCCATCATACTTTGCTTTAACTTCCTCCACAGGTGTACTTGGTTGTCCATGGAAAGATGATGGGATGTTAGCCTCATTGGGGTTATAATGAGCAAGCCTCTGTGTCCAAGCTCCAATATGTAGGAAGCTCCCATGGATTCTTCCATCAGCACCCACATGGTTGAGCCATTCGGTAAGGGAACTTCTTCTGCCTTCCAGTGTAAGCCACTTGGCAATGAGTTTGCCTCCTGTAGGTGCCGTATCAGGCAGAGTGTTAAGGTTCTCCTGGCTTGTGGTATAGCCATATACATTGAACTTATCTCTCCTCTCCTCTATTGTGGCATTCTTCAATGCAGTAGGGTTCCTATCAAATTGGTAGTGAGTCTTAGTCTTCTCTGTTGGGTTCCAGCCTGACTCCCATAATCTTTCAATCCTTTGTTTAGGTGAACCAGGGTTGAAGATTTCATAGTCATAACAGATAAGGTTAGACCCTTGTACCTTGCACTTAGGGTAAGTGTCAATAGCTTTCTTTACATTCTTATATAATTCTCCTTCCTTATTCTTCTTATATAGAATACTATTAACTTCTACTAACTTAGGAGGATAGGATTCTTGTAGTTCTTTTGTTAAGGTAGATAAACTATCCTCAATTTCAGCAAGTAGATACTGACCTTGAGTCTTATCAAAGTGAAATCCATCAACATGCATCTGATGACATACCCTACAGATTTCATGTTCAATGTCAATAGCCTTTTTGTTTGCTTCATCTAAAATAAACTTCCTATTTCTTCTATAAAGTTCTGCTGTTATGGTTACATCCTGTTGACAGTAGTCAAACATTTCTGTACAAGGGTTATTCCAGTCTGTCCATTCTCCTTTGTGCAACCCTATACGAATACCCCATTGCTTAAGGCTATGTCCTTTGAAGTCAAGGTTAAAGTCTATAAGCCTAAGGATAACAATAGTGTCTACTATCTTATGGAAAGGAATAAGGTCTGCTTTGATTAGTTTGTTAAGTACAGGTGCATCATACTCAATACCATTGTGCATAACAATCTTATCAGCTTCATTGCAAAGCTTAATTAGTTTCTCTTTCTCCTCTTCAATCTTATCTGGATACAGGATCATACTCTTCTCACCTGTTGTTATCCACTCTGTACCAACACACCATACCCTATCAGGGTCTAGTCCATTAGTCTCACAGTCTAAGGCTAAGACTTTATCCATATCAGTCTCCTTTATACTCCTTATCTGCATAGGTTTCTTCATACAACTCATGAGCAAAGGATATCCCATCCCAATTATCTACACCAGCAGCCTCCAAACTGTCCAGCCAGTTTAGCTTATCCCTGATTTCATCCCATTCTTCTTCAGTGTGTTCTATCATATTAGTAATCCTCTACACTAATCATATTAAAAATAACACTAGCTGCTACAGCCTTATCTACATACCCTTCCTGTTCCCATAGCTGGAACTTATCTTCAATCTTCTGTTTAATTTCATCTTGTGCTGACTGCACACCTTTGAAGTATGCATCAGTGTACTCAATAATGTCAGTTTGATTAGGGTTTGTCATATTCTTTCTCCTTTTAGGTTTAACAGTTGTTAGTCTTACTTAACTACCTTAATCTCATAGCCTAGAAGCTGGCTAATCTCAGAGACAGATAGCTCTTTCACTGTGACAGGGTTCATCTTTAGGTCGAACTCTTTCTCTGTGTATTCAGTATTATTTAAGTACCAAGCCTTAGACCCATCACTGTAGTCTTTAGCAGGACCATCCTCTCTGTGTAGATGTCCATTTAAGTACCAAGCCTTAGACCCATTACTGTACTCAACAGCAGGACCATCCTCTCTGTGTCGCCATCCATTTAAGTACCAATGCTTAGCCCCATTACTGTATACTTTAACTTTGTATTCAATCATCTTCTTTCTCCTTTAAGTTTAACATATGTTAGAGTTGTGGATGGTACTCTTCTAATACAAAAGTATCAGGGTTGAACTTAAGAGTACCTGCATGTCCTGTCATAGAGGCAGGTCTGTTCTTTGTAACAAGCAGATCAGTAAGGTTCTTCCTCTCTTCATCCTCATTCATCTTGTCTCTCTTAAGCTGCACAACAACTGATGCTCTCTTACCAATCATCCTACAGTCTCTGATCTGACCATCATCATTCTCATGTGCAATAGATATGATACCCACATTCAATTCAGTAGCAAGCCTAGCTAATTTAGTGCTGAGACTAGAGAGGAAAGACTCAAGTGTCTCATCCCCATACCTACTGTATCCTAAATCTTGAATAGGTTCAAAGAAGATATACTTACAATCACAGGCAGTAGCAAAGTACCTGATCTGATCTAACAAATCTAGTGGGTCATCATCTACACCTAGAGTGAATTGGAATAGCTTCTCATCTTTTGTTAGAGAAGTGATAGCCTCTCTTACTTGCTTATCCTTATCCTTCTCTACTACTAGCTCCTGTCTGGTTAGGTTATCATTAAGATGGTATGACACCAACCCTAATA
>Ga0070750_10000614_pt1 | contig 19683 bp, 34 predicted proteins | sample VirMetDEL_Nov_24_FD_77013 | JGI IMG/M metagenome (GOLD analysis project Ga0070750, IMG submission 77013) | Aqueous microbial communities from the Delaware River and Bay under freshwater to marine salinity gradient to study organic matter... | ecosystem: Environmental > Aquatic > Marine >...
GTTTGAAACACCTCGCAAGTGCTGCGCCGCAAAGGACCCGACCAGTGACCAGTACAAATGTACTATAACATTTAGTGCCGCAACTTTTGCCCCAATTCTTTACACTTTATGTTTGGCCGCTATTTGTTAACGAAGATTGCCCGTAGCTGGACACAAAAAAATCCCCAGGATTGCCCTGGGGAAGATATATTTTGATTGATCAAATCACACAGAAGTTAGATATATCTTCCTTGCTATATATTGTGCCGCGTGGTTGCTTAAATCTCAGGCCAATAATGCAACCCGCGACATCGTCAAAGCGAGAATCTGAAATGTCACCGTCAAGGACTGGCAACCGATATCCGCACAAATTTATAAATTCTGGCAATGGTTCTGATTTTTTGATGTTAAAAGCAGCCGCGACGTTGACGCCGTTCTTAATACCATCAGCAACAATTTTGTGGTTTTTGATGTTATCGTGGCCGTCAAAACTTACGGTAAGATGATAGTTTAAATCGCGACATTTCTGCCAATTGCGCTTAAGCTTGGAATAATCATAAAATAAGATATTGTGGCCTAAGAATGCCTCCAAAATATTATCGTACTTTCCAGCGTTAATTTTAATTCCAAACTTATATTGTGCAAAATAAGCGACATCTGGCGACAGATTAAATGTTAGATTCTCCCACATAATATCTGAAGTTGCATTAAGCCTAAATGCAATTGTTTCGCCCTGATGCTTATATATTGCGCGGCAGATTGCCAGAAATAATGTTTCGAGATACAAGCTATTATCAACGGCAAAAGCTAAAGTTTGGCGCAACCTTTTAGCATTCTTACCTTTCATATAGGCTGGATTGCCTGCAAAATGTAGACATGTTTTTTTGCAATTGCCAGCGCCAGGGCAAACATTTATAGCGCCAGATAAATCAGACGGTAACATATGATGAGGGAAAGTTTTTATATCATTCTTTTCAGTTTTTGGATTTATTCCAAACATTTCAGTGTAAGAAATGCTGTGATTTTTTTGATAAGTTTTTAGTTTGTGCGGAAGATGGAGAGGCATGATGAAAACAATTAAGGGGAAAATTAAATGTTAATTGTTACTCTGAGAACATTTTTTAGGGTTTTTTCGCATTCGTCTGTCTCATCTGCTAGTCGTTCAAAATTTTGAAATAAAAACTTAATGTCATCGTCTTCATCAATTAATGGCTCTAAGTGATAAAGAAGGGCAGACAATTCGCCGTGGTTAATAAGAAAGGATTTCATGGTAAATCAAATGTTTTTGAAAAAGTTGGCAGACTTAATTAGCATTTTGTACTGTCTGGGTTTTAAGTTGATTTTATAGTTATATTCTGCCTCTAATGCATCCTGCCTTAAATGTTCGGGAACTGCATAATGGCCCATATATCCCTCATCATAAAAAATACCCTCTTTTAAATCATAATAACTACGGCGAGGGTTTCCGTTAAAATCGTTCTCCGTGCAAATGTAAACAATCCGGACATTTTGCTGCTGATAATTTGTTAAAGTTGCGAAAAATTCGTGAGAAAACATGATCAAAATTTAGGAAGAACAGGGGATTTTTTGTTAAGCCAGGCTGGCTGTTTAGGGTAATTCTTCTCACCAGGCAGAAGAACTTGCTTACGTTGAATGATATTTAGCATCAGAAATCACCGCAAACAAATTCTACATTTAGTGCGCACAATTTAGGGTCTGCGAACTTACTGGAGAGAATGCGACCTTTAAGGGCTGCCAGTCGTTCGGCGTTGCGCTTGTTGTGCTGTTTCTGAGGGAGTCTGGCAGGCTTAGAGATAGGGCAGATCTCAGTTCTCAGTGAACCGAGATAGTGCCAACCGTCAAGGCCAGCGGAGCGAACTAGAAAGCGTTGCATAATAAGTGAAACAAGGTAAATGGCCGATCAGCTCAGTGCCTCTCGGTTGAAACCAATATAAGGGCACAAGACGCCATAGGCCAGTAAAAAATAGACGGTATGCCGATTGTCACAAGGTGGCAGCCTGGGGCTTCTACAGGATCACCGCCCATAGTCCAGAATTCTCGGGACGGTATCCCGATTGTCACAGCAGGACAGTTGTTGTTAGATTGACATCGAAAAAATAAATAAGACTAACTCGATATAAAATAACTAAATGTTAGATTGATATCGAAATAATAAATAAAGCTAACTCGATATAAAATAACTAAATGTTAGATTAATATCGAAATAATTATTGTCGCTCTATTTTACATTTAACTAAATGTCAAATTAACATCAAAATAATTATTGCAAAAATATTATAATATTTACAAAAAATTTACAAAATAAAAATATTTTTGGCGTACATAAAAAGGCAGACGTTGTGTCTGCCTCTGTGTATGCCTTTATATATGTGTGTAAAACCGACCCCTTGCGAGTCCCGCGCTTGTATGTAAAACCGGATGTCTGCGAGTCCCGCGCTATTCCAGCTCCAGGCGCTCTTCAAAGGGCTTGTCACCGTCAGCGACAGGCATGTTCAGGATCGCCAGGTCTGCAGGGCTCTCACCATGGATTGCATGCCGCCAGCGTGCAGAGCCGATTGACTCCTTGCCGGTGAAATGCATGGCAATGATCTTGGCCGCAGCATCGAGCGTTGGCTTGAAAGGATCGCCCTCAATGGCGATGGTGGCCGTCATCGGCAGAGTGACATCCTTGCCGGTGTGAAAGCGCACCATGCGCCACAGAAACCAAGCTCGTGGATCATCAGGACGCTTGCTGCGCACTGTGCGGGGCTTGCGACCTTTGATCGCGGCACATAGCTGCTCCAGGTCCGGCGCTTCAAAGGTGCCACGACCATCGCAGCAGGTGCATTGAACCTTGGTGCCATCGTTGCGCCAGTGATCGACCTCGCCAAGGCCACCACAGCGGGTGCAGTTAAGAACGGAAGGGGACATGATCAAATTTCCTCCAGGTAATCAGGCGTTAACAGGAACAGCAATAGCGCGGACGTTCTCACGGAAGATGCCAGTGCCAACGGAGACACGTTTCTCTCGGTCCCAGGTGCAGACCTCACTGCCCTGCAACTCGGCTCGCGTGGACCATCTGCGGTTGTGGGCAAGAGCCTTCTGCGCCAGATCAAGACGACCGGCCCAGGTGACATTTTGGTTAGCAACAGTCCCGTCGCTATAGGTGATCTCTAGGTAAACGGCGTGTGTGTAAGTGCGAGCAGTCTTGCGGGTGAACACCTCGCCGTTGTCGGCGGTTGCGGTGATCTTGCGGGGCTTGATGGCGGTTGTCATGAGGTTGCTGGCTGTTGTTGATGTACGAAGTATGCCAGCGCTAGCTAGCGCTGCACAGAATTAGTAGACACTTCTTAATTGGCACAGGCCCCCGAAGGGGCCAGCCGCGATCAATACCCGGTCAGAGCAGGTGCGCTGCTGCGCGACATCTGGCGACTGACTGAAGTGCTGTTGCCTGCAGCCACGCCAGCTCTGGTGCCCGACCCACCGAAGGTGGCAGCCCTGCCAGAGCCCAGGCGAGGGAAGCGGTGCTTGACAAGGGCCTGCACCTCACGCTGCTCAATCTCATTGCGCTTCAGCAGGGCCAGGCCACCGCCGACTTCCGGAGCCTGGCAGCGCTCTTCGTGCTCTTGCTGCTTGCGCTGCTCACGCAGCTTCTGGCCGATCGCCCTGGCAAAGCCCTTGCGGAAATTGCCACGGAAAGCGCGATCACCATGAAAGCCCGCAGCAACATGCTCGGCTTTGGCCTTGTCGGCGAGCTTTTCCATCACCTCATAGAGGTACTCGTAATACAGCTCGATCTGGACCTTGTTGCCTTTGGTGGCAAGCACCTCGATCACAGACTGATTCTCGAAGTAGCCAGGCTCCCCAGCGCGAGCGCTGCGGTTGACTGTCTGACCATTGAAGTGCTCAGCAACGCGGGAGAGCAGCGACCAAGCAGCGTGATCCACACGCTTGAAAGGCTTGCCCATGCACCAGTAAACGGCAACATCGCGCTCAGGGTCATAGTCGGGTGAGCACTCGTCAGGGGAGATACCGTGCTCCTTGCAGAGCTTCTCGACAAAGGCTGCTGCGTTAGCTGCTTCGCCAGGGTTGTCGGACTGCTGCATGCGGAGCAGCTTGCTGATCTTGGCTTTGACGGAATCAGAGGTACACATAATTGAGAAAGGCATCTAAGGTGTCGCGTGCCGTTCGCTTGCGACACACAAAGCATGCCAGCGCTAGCGCTCATTAGCGCCAGTTCAGTGGACACTTATTAATTGGCACATCACCTGCCGATGCTCTTGCAGGCGGCCACCACGCCTCGATCACAATCACGAGCCGTCATCTCCTGGAAGGCATCATGCAGGCCCAGGGCAAGAACCCCTAGGCCAATGAACACGAACGCGTATGAGGCCAGCTCAGCCCATAAAACCGAGTGTCTGCGAGTCTCTCTCATGCCTTGACCTTGATGCAACCGTCAGGGATGCCGCCTGCTTGCAGGATCGCTTCATCCAGCTCAGGGAGGTAAATGCCAAGACCAGGATCCTCTCGATGCATCAGCAGGTCCACGCCGGTGTGGCGCTCGGCCAGAAAGTCCTTGAACAGCTGAAACGTGCGATAGGGCAGATCCACCTGCTCACCATCAAGCATGAACAGGTGAACTGAGCGATTGCCTGAGCTATCAGCCCATTCCAGGGCCTGATTGTCAGGCAGGTGCTTGTCACTGAAAACCTGAACAGCACGATCGAACCTGCGATCGATCACCAGGACAAGGTCAGGACGTGACCAACCGGGCAGCTCTTCCTTGGTGATGATGTACTCAGATTCTGGATGGGAAAGACGGGACATCAGGATTCTCTTGGTTTTGCCGAAAGTGCAGCCGCCGCGCTTGTACTGAGCTTTCCAGTGATAAGTGGGCTGCAAGTCCTTGCGGGTCACGTTTGGACCCACAGTCCAGTCGTACTTGCGCACCATGGCCCTGCAGTTAGTGCATTGCAGAGCGGAGAAGCCCAGGTGATAAACGCGGCTGACGTGGTTGCAGTGCGGGCAGCGCACCAGGCGACCGTGCATCGTCACGCGATGGCTGGTGGTAAGAGGCTCGAAATAAGGCATCACTCAAGACCTCTGTAAGCGCGATCTTGAGCAGATGCATGACGGTATACATCTGCGCTGAGATCTGCGATAAATTCGCGCCAATCAATCTCGCCCCAAGTTCTGTTATCCCCCATGGAGCTATATGGGATGACATGAGGAGGCATAGCCGCCAAGATCGCAATCATCATTGTGTGAATATGAGACGGCGATGGCTCGACAGACAGGTCATAGCCAAGCGCTTCAATCTTCTCGCCTACACGGCGATAAGTGATTGGATACCGAGCTGCGATTTCGCGCATTGGACGCCGCAGCCTGTGAGGGTGCCAGTAGCTCATAAGATAAGTGCCGTTGGGCTTGTCGAAAGCATACAGCGCTAGCTGCTGCTCGTCAATGCTGTTACCTCGAAAGGCCAGCCGAAGTGCTTGCAAAGCTTGCGCACAACAGCGATCCGGCTTTTTGGTACGAACAGCAGGCCATCGGTAACGTCCACGCGGAAGGGCCTGATGTTCAGACCCGCCAGCACGGTCTCTGCGTATTGGCGCTGTTCAATCAGCTCAGGCGATGCCATTGTTCTTCAATGCGATGGCCCAGTTCGGACACTCGAAACCTGCGCCGAGCTTACGTTGCAATTTCTGATCGAACACCTTGGCAACAACGCCATCAGTCGGCCAGCTTTTGAACAGCTTGGTGTTGAACGGCTGCCGCTCGCTGACGTGGCCTTCGCGCCATTGCTTGTACAGCTTGCAAACCTCGGAAGGCTTTGTGCAAACGATTGTGTCTGGGACGTCAAAACCGTGCCTGCGCAAGTCCTCCATGGCCTGACTCTCGTTGGTGAGTGACCCAACCAGCCGATAAGCGCAAAACATCAGGCCAGAGCCACTGACACGGTTGAACCGCGCAGAGACTGCGGCGATTGACTGCGGCGTTCTGGAATCTTGCGAGTCCTTGGGCAGACCCCACAGCTCACCGTGGATCTCGACAGTGCCAATCGACTTGCGCTTGAGCTGCTTGGGGATGCTGTGGACAGACTCAATCAGCTCCATGGCACAACGACCCTTGCGGGTCTGCGCCTCAGTGAGCTTGCCGTCGACATAGCGCAGGCCGATAGCGATGCCATCAATCTTGGGTTGGACGACCATGATCGGCTTCTCGGGCAGCTGCATGTACCACTCGTTAAATGACTCACGGCGGTTCTTGCGCAGACCCAGCATCACAACAGCGTCACCCTGCAGGTGCGGGTGGTGAGGAGCAGCTTTGCGCAGCTTGTCTTCAAGCTGGTCAAACTGCAGGTCGCTCATCAGAGGGGTGCCGTTGCGGTAGGCATCCTCGGCCTTCTTGTATTCGGCAGCAAGAGCAGCAACGGACATCCTGGTCAGGAATAAGATAACTTCCTCATAGTAGTCCATGCTGCATGATGCGTCTACCTGCTAGCCATTGCTCGTTGCAGTGAAAGGCTGATCAGGTCTGGCAACCTAGTTTCAGCCTCCTTGCGCACAAACTTCTCGTAGTCGAACACTGGCTTAAGAGTCGTCTTCCGGCTCGACAGGGTGAAGACCGTGGCAATGCTGTTGCCCTTGATTCGATAAACAGCATTTCCCTTAAGGCCTCCTCGTGCGCTGGTCGCGAAACCTGCGCGAGACGGGCCGGTGACGGAGGCAACAAACCGCTCGCCAGAGCCAGGCTGCTGCTTACGCACAAAGTTCTGCTCAAGACCAGAAATCACCTTGGCCGCATATGCCGGTCGGATATCTGCGTATTGAGTCAGAGCGCCCAGGGCCTTCAAGTTGCCATAAGCCGGGATGGGATACATACCGGTGATGTTGCGAATGGCGCTGTGAATTGCAGTGTCAGTTGCCTCTCCTCCATACAAAGCGGATTTCAAATATTCGTTAGGAGAAACACCCTTGCCAGAATCGCCTTTGAAATACAACCTAAGTGTCATTCCGTCTGCTTCATACAGAGCAGCGTTCAACGTTCGAGGCACCGGCTTGCCAAAGCCATCAGGTGCATCGAACTCATCGTTGAACTTGTTGGGCAGCAGCTGTGTTTTAAATAAATGACCAAAACGCTTCAGGGCTTGGTTGGCGGCGAAGGGCACCTGGGTCTTCTGAATGATGTCCAGCTTGCCGATGAGTTTTTCAACCTTCAAATCGATGCTCATAACCGACAGGCTGCGGGTCCCGTAACCGCACCGTAGCGAGTCTCGATGCGTGAGACGAAAACGCTGCGAACGTCCAACCCGTCCAACCGTCCAACCTTTTTCCGCACACTTTCCCCTACACCCCCCTAGGTGCCCCCTATACCCCCCTTCTACTTACTTCTACCTTTTATAAGAAAGTAGGTTAGACGGTTAGACATCCCCTGGCATCAGGGCGATTTCGAGCAAAAACAGGTTGGACGTAGGTTGGACGTAGGTTAGACGTCCTTATGACAGTCGCAAGATCGCACACAGGCAATGTCCAACCTGCGTCCGACCATGTCCAACCTGCGTCCGACCTAAGCGGCGTCTCGAACGTAGACTTGTTTGCGACAACCGTTGATGCATTTCTTGGGACCCTTGCTGTAGCCCAGTGATTTGAGCACGTTTCCGACAGCGGTCTGATCACCCCGCGTCTGCCGTTCAAGGGGCTTTGCAATGGCCTCGCTGAGTAACAACTCAACAGTCACATCTTTGAGGCGATTCTGTGGCATAGCCAGCCAACTTTCGACTGGGCCTTTCCAAGGATGTCCCATGGTGTACTTGCTGTTCTCAAGATTCACCTGCTGTTCATCTTCAATCGACAGTGCATATGGCTCGTTGTTTTGATATGCGTGAACAGCAGATGCCCAGATCGCGTCGACTTCTTTCATTAACAGATCAACGTCAATGGGCTCTGCATGCGTCACACCAACAGGGATGACCCAAAAGCGTCGGTTGCCAGTCTCGTCGACCAAGAATTCATCGCTGTTTGTTGAACCGACGATGATGCCCCGGCGCGGAAAAACTTCCGCTGTTTTGCCGTAGGGCACGCGGAACATGTCGGTCGATTGTGAGAGGAACGCTTTGATCAGTCCAGCTTGACGCTTGTTGGTGATGTGATCGAGTTCCGCCCATTCCATAATCCAGCTTCGGTGCAGGACCATCAGGTCATCCTTTGACTGGCAGTCACGGAGCGCGTCCGAGAAGAAGTGACCGCCCAAGGCTTTCCAGAACGATGACTTGCGAGCGCCCTGCTCACCCAAGAGCACACAGGCGTAATCGTGTTTGCAGCCTGGCTCGAAGACTCTGGCGACAGCAGCGATCAAAGTGCATTTGAGCATCTTGTCGTAAAGGGTTGGCTCTGTTTTGGTGGCGTCTTGAGGCCTTAGGTAGGTGCTGGCGAGTCTGTCGATGTAGGTGGGCTCGACTGCGTTGGAGCAGTGTTCGAGGTAGGCGCGGACTGGGTCGTAGGAGTTTTCCTTGGCGACCTCAACGACACAGTCGATGGCAACTTCCTTGGAGATCTTGAGTCGCATCTGCGCGAGCTTGAGGTAAAAGCGCTCGATGCCTTCGAGGACCTTTTCTTCCTGCTCGATCTGCTGGGTGAAGATGTTGTAGCGGTACTCCTTCTTGGAGGCCCGGAGCAGCTGGATTAGCTGATCGGCCTCGATTTTTTGAAGCTTTTCGCCAGTTGGCTCGAACTCTCCAGCGTCAAGAGCTTCGGCTACAGCAGTGATGTTGAGTTCTGGCTTTGGCGGTGGAGCTGGTGGCCTCCAGCCGAAGTGCTTTGCCCAGTACCAGAAGGTTCCAGCGGTGACCTTCTCACCACCAGAGGTTGCGATCTGCTGAAGTCCTTTCCAGGAAGGGGAGTTTGCCTGCATGAGGCTGACAGCCTGATCGCGTGTTCCGCCTGCTTCTTCGACTGCTTTTATTAGTCCCCAGAAGAGGTTGCGGTAGATGTGATAGGTGCCGGTCCCGGCTTTGCGAGCGGGAACTTTGTCGAGTGCTTCGCGGACTTCGTCGAGTGTTCGAGTCTTGTAATCGCTGTAGCGACCAGCCTCGATCATTTTTTCGTGGATCTTGCGAGAGGGGAGGCCCTTCTCGATATCCCGAACGGTGTAGTAGTTCTCTGAGGTGTGGATGATGCTGGTCAATCCACCGGGGTTGCCATCACCATCGATGTGGAAGGTGCCCGGCAACCGCATGACGCGGGATGGGTTTTTGAGAGAGCGATCAGCGTCGGCATGATCGAGGAGTCTGGTTTGCAGAGACTTCCAGTCGTCTACTGAGATGGGCTCAGCGAAGACCCAATAGTTGTGGATTGATTTGCCGCCAGTGTCGACCTGAAGGGTTGGCTCCGGGAGCCCAAGGTCTTTCCATGCATCGATCTGCCATTCCTTGGGGCGATCGTCCCATTCGCAGAAGACGGCTCGGCACTGTGTGATTTCAGAGTCGGTGTCGCCACCATCGTTGATAACGGCGTAAACACCACGGCCTTCGTTCTGCCATTCTTCAACGGTGGCTCGTTTGGGTTCACCTTTGCGGCCAGAGTCAGATGATTTAAATGGATGGCCTGAGGGGTAGAAGGCCCTTAGGCGGAGGTTGCCTTTTTCTTTTTTGAGGATCGAGGTGAATAGCTTGGTCTGGGAGAGGTCAAGCGAAAGCGCGGGCATCGATAAGGTACAAGTCTTCTAAGGGGTGCCTGGGATCAGGCGGAGATGATCTGCAAAGCGTCCTCTGGGGACCTTGCTACGCCAGCGAAGCCACCAGCGGTTTGCACAGTATGGAGCCAATTCTGCTGGAGTCCAGTGAGACGGCCAGTTGGTGTTTTGACCTCAATGCTAGTGAAGACTGCATAGGACTTGCCCACGTCATCTTCTGTGATGGTCTTAGTAGTCCAGCCGACAATGTCGGCGGAGCCTTTGGCAAGACCAAACTGCACCGGTCGGCCAGTCCGGGGATCAGGGAGCTGGCCGACTTGATTCCTAAATAAGCGCACATCTTCCCGCGTGCCAAGGGCGAGACGAATGCGCTGCTGGATGTTCGTCTCGACGTTTGCCATGGGCCAAGGTTAATACCTTCGCCCATAAAAGATTTTGTACGCCCAGCCGGGCTTGTAGCCCTTCTTTTTGGCAAGAGCGAGGAGTTCAGGCAGGGTTCGAGCCCTGCCTATCTCTTTTCTCTGCTCCTTCTTCTCAATACGGTCGAGTGCGTCCTGTCGGCGCATCTCCTTCAGTTCGCCTTCGCGTTGGGTGAGTTCGCGCCTTGGTTTCGTCTTGAACTCATGCCCACAGCAAGGGCAGAACTGCTGCGGCTTGAAAGCAGCAAAACATTTAGGGCACTGCCTTACGGCTACTGCAGGTTCATCTTTGCGTTGCCGCTTTGGCTTGCTGTCTAGTGACCAAGGGCGAACGTCATCAATAAAGCCATGTTTGAGAGTGCTGCCAACGTGATCCAGAACAATTGCGATTTTTCCAGGTTGAGGGCGGAGGATGCGTCCGACTTGCTGGAGGTAAAGCGCTTCTGATTGTGTGGGGCGGAGCAGGATTGCTGCGGAGACTGCTGGAACATCGGTGCCCTCGGAGACGACATCAACAGAGCAAAGAACCTGAGTGCGACCATCGGCTAGGCCGGAGATTGCCTCATCGCGTTCTTCCATTGGCATGTTGCCGGTGACGAGCTTGGCGCGATAGCCAGCTGCGTTGAAAGACGCACAGACTGAGGTTGCGTGAGCTACTGAGCAACAGAACGCGATAGCAGGAAGACCGTCAGCAAGGCGGCGGTAATGACCAATGGCATCACCAGTAATTGTGGGGCGATCCATCGCCTCAGAAAGCTGATCATTGGCGTAATCCCCTGCGCGTGTTTTGACGTTCTTTAGATCGGCGATAACGGGCGGCGCGAAAACCCGGTGTTGTGACAAGAATCCAAGCTTTGTGAGCTGTTCTACGGATGGACCTGAGATGAGGGTTGAGAAATGGCTTCCAAGTCCGCGACCGTCGAGTCGGCTTGGTGTTGCGGTGACGCCTACAACTCTTGCGTCTTTGTAATGAAGAAGGATTTTGTCCCATGAGCCAGCAACGGCGTGGTGGGCTTCATCAATGATGATTAGATCTGGATCGACTGGCACTGTGCGAAGCCGTCGAGCCAGGGTTTGCACTGAGGCGACTTGTACTGAGTGAGCTGATGGCTTGAAGCCTGCAGCAATGATGCCGTGCTCGACACCAGCGTTTGAGAGCTTGTCTGAGGCTTGTTTTACGAGTTCACGACGGTGAACAAGGATTAGAACTTTGCGGTTTTTATTGTCGGCAAGGCGGCAGATCTCACTGAATACAACGGTTTTGCCAGAGCCGGTGGGCATGACCAGCAGCGCTCTGGAGTGGTGGGCCAGTGCGCTTCTGAGCTGGGTGATGGCCAGCTCCTGATAGGAACGCAATGCCATAGGGGGTTGCACGATTTGCGCTGAGGTTATATGGTGTGGCAGCAACGCGCAAGACGCTATGGGCTTTGGCATCGAGATGAGCAATGCGGAGTATCACGCCCACAAGGCGATCTCCAAGAGCAAGCTCGATGCTGCTCGTAAGAGTGGTCGGCATCTGTACGACATGTTGTACGGCCCGCCACGGGACTCGACTGCTGCATTTGACATGGGCACAGTGCTGCACGCATCTGCTCTGCCTGGTGAAAACGCAGATGACATCGCAGTGCGCATGCCTGCTGGCATGAAAAAGACGACTAAGGAAGGCAAAGCCTTTGTTGCTGAACACAAGGGCAAGATCATCCTCAATCCGTCTGATGCTTATGTGCTTGATCAAATGATGCTTTCTCTTCGAGAGCATCCCTTCACTGCGGGTCTCGTCAATGGCGAGTTAAAAGGCAAGGCTGAGCAAAGCTTCTTTTGCACTGATCCTGAGACCGGTCTTGAACTCAAAGCAAGACCCGACTTTCTGATGGACGATTTGTCGCTAATTATCGATCTCAAGTCCACTGTTGATGCGTCACCTAAGGGCTTCCAGCGCAGCGTTGCCAACTATCGCTACTTCGTGCAGGCATCGCATTATCTGGACGTGATTGAAGGTGCTACTGGCACCAGGCCACAGGCGTTTTTATTTGTAGCTGTTGAAAAGACTCGTCCTTTTTCGACTGCTGTGTACATGGCTGACCAAGCCATGATCGATCTTGGCAAGCAGCAAGCTCGTGAGGATCTAAACAACATCGCGCAGTGGATCGCTGACGACAAATTTCCTGGCTATTCCGAGCGGGTGGAGGAGATCTCCTTACCTAAATGGATGCTGCCTAAGGAAGACGGCGCTCCTGCTGATGCTCAACCTATTGAGTTGTATTGACTATTGGGCATCCATCACGGTGTAAGCCCCACTCAACCCACTTACCTTTTTTTTTGAATTATGGCTAACAAGCCGATTGCAATTACTGCTCCTGACTTCCGAGTCATTCAGCTTGACCTTGAGGGCACTGCTCCCTTGGTGATCAACAAGTTTTCTGCGAAAGCGCAGGAAAAGATGAAGTTGACCCAGGAGGCTGGAAGCACTTCTAGGTCACGGTCTGCCAAGGAAGCCAAGGACTTCGAGGCTCTGTACAACGGCGCTCGTCACATCAGTAATGAGGGTTGGGACGGCATCCATGCTGCTTCTTTCCGCAATGCAGCTATCAGCGCTTGCCGTGCTTGTGGCTTCAAGATGACGCACGCAAAGCTTGCTTTGTTTGTCGAGGCCGATGGCTTTGACCGTGACGACAAAACTCCGCTGGTGCGCATCACCAGAGGTGAGCCCGAGATGGTGATCAGCCCCTGCCGTAATGCAACGGGTGTGATTGACCTGCGCCCTCGACCCACCTATTTCCCGTGGTTTGCGAGTCTTCGTATTCGGTTTGACGCTGGCATGTTGACCGAGGAAGACGTTGTGAACCTGATGGCACGAGTTGGCCTGCAGGTTGGCATTGGCGAGGGTCGTCCTGACTCAAAAGCGAGTGCTGGTCTTGGTAACGGCTTGTTCCAAATCCTGTGAATTCCCACTCAATGGCATGGCATGGAATTGCAGGCAAGGCTCGGCTAGGCCCGGCACGCCCCGGCGTGGTCAGGTCCGGCAGGCGAGGCATGGCATGGCCAGGCAGGGCTCGGCCAGGACTGGTCCGGCAAGGATTTGCAGGCACGGCATGGTGTGGCTCGGACCGGCATGGAAACGCAGGCGGGGCATGGCACGTCACGGCTGGGCTCGGCTTGGATTTGCAGGCAGGGCTTGGCGCGGCAAGGCTCGGACTGGAGTGGATGGGAAACGCAGGCACGGCGAGGTTGGGCATGGCCAGGCGCGGCCGGGTTCGGATTCGCAGGCGAGGCATGGCCCGGCAAGGCTCGGCCGGGCGTGGATTCGCAGGCAAGGTGGGGCATGGCAAGGCCCGCCCCGGCCGGGATACGCAGGCAAGGTGTGTCAAGGTTGGGCTTGGCCGGGCCCGGATTCGCAGGCTTGGCCTGGCTTGGCGCGTCCAGGCCGGGTGGGGCTCGGAATCGCAGGCGGGGCATGGCACGCCACGGCAGATCACGGCAAGGCCTGGCCAGGCTGGGCCAGCAGTGGCAGGCAAGGCGGGGCGTTGCAAGGCATGGCTGGGCCTGGAATCGCAGGCTCGGCGGGGCTTGGAGTGGCTAGGCGCGGCACGGCATGGTCAGGAATTGCAGGCATGGTTCGGCTCGGCACGGCACGGCAGGGCACGGCGTGGCCCGGCCAGGAAACGCAGGCTCTTTGTTCAATTGCTTTCTATCAATGTCTAATTACGAGTTCAGGAACGGCGCTCACATCAAGGGCGTCACAGCAGACCAGGCAGGTGATGAGCTTGCTCGGATCTATGTCGAGAAAGGGGAGCTGACTGCTCCGCTTGTTGTTGATGAGTCGCGGCCTGAGGAAGCGCCGCTGCATCCTGCTTTCGAGTGGGATGACGCGGTTGCTGCTGAGAGGCATCGCGAGCATCAGGCACGCAACATCATCCGCTCGGTGAAAGTAATCACAGAAGACAAGCCTTCTGAGCCTGTCTATGTGCATATCTCCTCAGCCCAAAGCTACAAGCCAGTAGCGGAAGTTGTTAAATGCGTTAGCATGTACGCGGAAGCTTTACTGGCTGCCACAAAGCAAGTGGAACAAGCACAACATGCTCTTGATGTGCTTGAGAGGCATTGCAGTGACGAGAACGAGCCAATCATTCGTGATTTGCGCCTTGTGATCAATAACACTTGCGATGTCCTCAAAACACTTGCAACTGCCTAATTTCACCTACCTATTTGTTATGGCCCGTCAACCTGGAGCTAAGAACAAGACCCGCATCGAGTTGACTCTGTCACCTTGGTACGGCGAAAAGATCAAAGAGTTGCGTGTCGACTCTGGTTTTGAGACCGATCAAGCATTTTCTGCCTGGCTGCTCAAGAACACCGTGCAGATCCTGTGTGGTCAGCGCGAGCCCAGCAACCAAAAGCTTGGCGATCTGCGGCTGCGTATGGAACAAGCCCTCCCTGCCCCTGAGGTAATCAATGAGTGAGTCAACCGCCATAACCCAGGCTCCGCAGGTCTCTGGGTCTATCTATCTGAGCGAGGCAAGTTTCGACTTTGCGCAGCGTCAAGCTCGGATGCTGGCCGAGTCTTCCTTTGTCCCTAGGGAGTTCAAGGGCCAGGCTGGGTTGTCCAACTGCGTTGTTGCTGTTGGTGTTGCTCGCAGGATGGGCATGGACCCCACCTACGTCTGCCAATCGATCAATGTGATCAATGGCAGGCCCAGCTGGAAGTCTGAGTTCATCAGCGGTGCCATCCAAGGGTGCGGGAGGTTTACTGACTTTGGCTATGCCGAAACAGAAGATTCCTGCCAAGTGGTTTGCAAGCGTGCCGATTCTGGAGAGGAGGTGCGTGGAGTCAAGATCACGATGGAGATGGCAAAGGCTGAAGGCTGGACGCGCAACACCAAGTGGCGTTCAATGCCTCAACGGATGCTTCGTGCTCGTGCCGTGAGCTTTTTTGGCAGGGACTACATCCCTGACATTCTCAATGGCATGAGCAGTGTCGACGAAGCTGAAGTCATTGAAGCCGACATCAAGGTTGCGCCCAGCACTGCTGAGGACAAGCTTGACAAGGTTGCAAGCCTGTTAGCTCCTAAAACTGACCCTGTGCCAGTCCCTGAACCCGAGCGTGTTTCCGATGTCATTGAACCCGACGATTTTTTTGACTGACGAGCAGCTAGCCGAACGCTGGCAATGCCATCGTCAGACGTTGATCAGGTGGCGGACGAAGGGCACTGGCCCGAAGTTCGTCAAGATCAACAACCAGATCCGCTACAAGCTCTCAGACGTGGAAGCGTTTGAAGAGGCAAACACCGTTACCCCGGAGTAATCCATGGAATTCAAGTTCAACTCCAACATCTTCAAGAACAGCCCTGAAGACCAACAGCGTTTGTATGGGGACAAGTATGACCCCAACAAGAACTATCCAGTCTTCACCGGCACTGCAAACATCCCCCGCAAAGAGCTTGCAGCTTTCGTTGAGTATCTCCACTGGGCACTCCGCACTGAGCTGAAAGTTGACAGCTATCTCGGAGATGACGTTGTGCCCGTCAAGATCTCTGGTTGGCAGAAAGAATCCAAGAGCGGCAAGAAGTTCTTGAGCCTGGCTTATTCGCCCGACTACAAGACCTTGATGGCTTCTCGCGAAGCTAAAGAAGCGTCTGAATTGGCAGCACCGGCACCAACCGCTCAAGATGCCGCAGCTAGCCTTGCAAAGAGCACAGGCGGTGCTGTTGTGCAGACCCAGCAAGAAGACATCTTCTGATGGACATCCCGGACTCTCCGTTGCAGATGCAGCGTCAGTGGATTTACCAGAAGCTGGACGAACTGCCGGAGGGTTCGTCGGTAACGATCCCGGTCGAGCAGTATCGCGACATGGTCATGCGGCAGCTACAGCTGCATGACTTAGTTGCCAGCCAACAAAAACTATTGGAGGAACATGTCCCGGACTATTGAACAGATCGGCCTCACCATGCTCCGGTGGGGCAGCAAGCGTCCTGTGCTGCTGCAGCGTCCACCCAGCTGGACTGTGCAGTACCTGCGTCCGCTGCCAGCTGACAAGCCGCCAATCAATGTTGCACCCATCGGTCACGCTGGCATCTGGCTGATGAGACGCGCTAACCCGCTTTCCTACGTCAACGCAAATGGAAGTGCCATCAAGGTGACTTTGCCTTAGAATCACCGCTTACAGTCGTTATCAATGGGATTACCATTTTTCAACAGCAGTTATCTTAATCGAACAGTTTATTTGTCCGAGATAGATGATATGTCCAGCAGAGATGTTGCTTCTCTTCGTGCAGAATTAAAAGTAGCAGTTTCTTCTATGCAGGAGAAAATGCACGAGGAGAGAGATGTCGCTGAAAGTGACTGGCTTTATGGCATCAGCTTAAAAATTAAGATCTGCGAGCAGTTCCTGGAAAGGATCGACGAGCTTGCGAGTCTTGATAGCTCAAAGCTGAACCACTATCACCTCTTGTACTTACGGCAAGAGATCTCAAACGAGCTGGGTCCGCTCAAGGCCCAGCAATTATTCGACAAGTCCCGCGTTGGTGCGGTGGCTCAACTTCGCAAGGAATCTGTTTCGTGACGACCTTTCAATGGAATGACAACCATGCGCAAGCGCAGCATGGTGATGGCATCAGCCATCCCAGGAAAGGTGTCAAGACCAAGCCATTCAAGTTGCTGGTGCGCAACGGGCAGGCTGCACCAATGATCTGGCGCACCTCTGCTGAGAACAAGACTGCTGCCATTAAGTACGGCAAGGCTCGGTGGCCTGAAGCGGCCATTGAAGTGATCAAGTGATTACTTCTTACCGCCCTTCTTGCTGCCGCCTTTTTTGGTGCCTTTCTTCTTGTCGTCGTAGTGATAGGGCATGACCAAAGGTGTGACTCGCATTGACCTTAGCGCTGGTGTAGCGCTAGAGGATGCCCTTGATCTCTTGTATCGAGGCAAGGCAAACGCAGCAAAACTGGCTGCTGCTGCCGGTGTGTCTAAAACCGAGTTGCAGCGGGTCTTCGCCGACTACGTCTCGTCACGCGGCTTGGAGCCTGACGCTTGGCAAAAAGATGATGAGGTTTCCTGGCCCTTCATCACCTAGAGCTCAAAATTGGTTGCGGACTAAGGCCGACTCACGCATCCGCACCCCTCACACCTGATCCGCTGCAGGTCACTTGTCCTTCGCCCGTTTCAGGGTGAAGAGTCCGAATCATAGCCATGCGACAACCAAATTCAGTTGGAGTTCACCTTGTGACACTTGGAATCATGCCTCTGTTCAAGCCCTGGTTTTTTGATGGGGCCGTTGTGTACTGGGGTAAGCCCTGCCACACCCATAGCGCAGCACTTGAAGCAGCTGAGATACTGAGATCGACTTATCGGTAATTTATGGCCTCTTTGCGTTATCACGCTGGACGAATGGTCCTTAGCGAGGATGGCGATGGATGGCGCGTCAAAATAAAAACTAAGACCGGGAAAGTCTCCTACAGCCTCTCAGCCACTGAGCTTGAGCAAGCAGTGCTGGAGGCAGAACAGTTGTATGCAGATGCGCGTTGCATGAACAGTTCTCAGCCGCGTTGCATGAACTGCATACACTGGGAAATAGTAAAAGCCAATTGCAATGTTGGCTGTCCCGAAGGGAGGATGACTGGTGGAACCTTCGCCAAAGACTGCGCCTACTTCTGGCAGCATCCCGACTGATGCAATGGACTATGGCGATGGCTTTTACATCACTCAAGGTGTAGAACCTATTGGTGAGCCTCGCTATTGCAGTTGCGGTCCTGATGGACAAAGGCAGTTTTCTAATGACCTTTGGCAGGCTGACATTTACATCCAGCACATGAAGCATGCCAAAGCCAACAATTGAGCTTGTGGTTGAGGATGGTTGCCCTGTATGGCTTGTTCAATATGGCGGCATGGCACGTCACTTCCCAGAGTCGAAGGACTGGGCCGCTAAGCAATTTTTCGAGTTTGTAAGCCTTGCTTACAGCTCCATAGCCGATTCGCAGGCATCAAGTTCTGCGATGTGACCAACCGCCTGCTGCAGCATTTTGGCTTGGTGCCAGTTTGTCCTCACCAAGGACACGCATAAGGTCCGCAACGCATCGCCGTCGTCACAGCTCTGAACGTCGCGGACGTTTTTCTCTAACTCGAGTTCTTCCTCAAGGCTTTGGTGAATGACCATCCAGTCAGCCCAGCCCATAGCTTTGAAGATTCTTCTCAATTCATGCCACAGACGGCATCACTGTCAAGTGATTGTTGTAATGGCCTGTCTCTGCGTAGCTGTGCATTGGGGTGTTTGACATGGCGTGGAAGACCATCTGGCCGATCTTCATGCCTGGGTAGAAAGGCAATGCATGATGCAGTCGCTCGTTCTTCAATTCGAGCGTGAGCTTGCTTCCGTGCCAGCCTGGATCGCACCAGCCAGCGAGAAGGTGATTAACGCCATCTCTTGCACGGCTTGACTTGAGTACAAATTGGCAGCTGATGTCGTTGGGCAAGTTAAACAGCTCAAGTGTTTCAGCCAAGCAAAACTCGCCGGGCTGAAGCATGAACGGCTCATCTTCTGTCCTGTCTGAAATGTCGATGCGAATCAGCTCAGGGCTATAGATGCTCTCGATCATCAAGTGATCGCCTAAGCGCAAGTCCAGGCTGGCTGGATTCAACAGCTCTGGGCTGAAGGGAACAACCATGTCACCTTTGCGGCAACGAGCTTGGATCTCCCAGTCACACAGAACCGCCATTTGAGCAATGCAAAAACCAATGGTACTTAGATCTCAAGGGCTAACCAAAATGACCCAGCCAGTCTTCGGGCCTTCTGCCTGCCAGCGTTGATAGAACGCTGCTTGCCTCACACGGACATTGCGTCCCAGGTGTGGATTGGAGTGACCGCCTTTTTCCATTTCGGGATAGCCACGAGGGTCTTGCATGATCCACTCAGGATCACTGCTGTTTTTGCCTGCGTAACCGCTGATCACGCTCCAGTGCCCGCAACCCAATGCGTTGCACATCGGTGGCTCGCCGAGAAGCATATTTCCAACATGCAGCCAACCTGCCATGACGGGGCGACCGGCCTCCAGCTCTCGTTCGACTAAGTCAGCGTCAGCGTCTTTGCGGAACTCAGCCTGCAAGCCAAGGCTGCGCAGTGCTGCCAGCTGAGCGTCTACTGACGTGCTGTCGCCGTACTTAGCGCGGATCTCGTTGTACTCATCATCTGTGCGCACCTTCTTGTAATACGCCGCCACCATGGCAGCGGCCGAGCTGAAACACTCGCGATAGCCAGTTCCGGTTTTGTTGTCCCACTGCCGGAAGTAGGGCATGTAGATCTGCTGGTCATATCCGCTTTCCTTCCACGCCTGAAACCAATCTGCCTCGTCTTCCTCCAATAATCGAGCTGGCATTGACTCCTCAAGCTGTTTAATTGCAGCCAACTGGTGGGGCGTACCACGGAAGAACTGAAAAAACGGCAGCAAGGCAAGACCCATGGCCCCAAGCAGCAAGGTCACTTGGATAATGCCGGACACGCCTTACTTTTCAACTCTTGTGTCAGGCAACAGCAAATCCTTGAGATGCTTGACCGCCAAGTCGTCGAGGTCGTTGTCAGTGCGTGTGAGGATCTTTTCCAGCA
>Ga0070750_10000624_pt1 | contig 19558 bp, 40 predicted proteins | sample VirMetDEL_Nov_24_FD_77013 | JGI IMG/M metagenome (GOLD analysis project Ga0070750, IMG submission 77013) | Aqueous microbial communities from the Delaware River and Bay under freshwater to marine salinity gradient to study organic matter... | ecosystem: Environmental > Aquatic > Marine >...
GGCGGCGGAGGTGACGTTGATTTAAGTCTTCCAAAAGGGCCTGGAACATCTGATCAACTTAAAAATATTATTTTAGGAGTAGGAGCTACAGCACTTGCTAAAAAACTTTTTGATGGAAGTGCTGCTACTGGTATAAAAAATCTTTTAACAGATGATAGGGGGTACGACAAAGGAGCGTTTGAAGAACAACTTACAAATCAAGCTATTAATGCCAATCAAATAGATCTGCAAAATCAGTTTAACGACACGCTAACCGGTGTAATAGATTCTAAAGTAGATCCTATAATTGAAGATAATATTGAAACAAAATTTGAAGAAGATTTATATGATAATTTAAATCCTGATGATAGTGTTATAGGAACAGACGCTATAGATTCTCTATTTGATGCAAGAACAGCATCCATGTTAAATTTAGCCGAAGGAGGGTTAGGTCCAAATAAGATTCCAAAAGTTACGGTTGAAGAAGTAGATAATTACAATCAAACAGGTGATGATTTATTACAAGATACTGCTGCTGAGGAAAGAAAGGCTATAGCAGAGGATTTAAAAACTAAAGGTTTTACTGACCAAGAAATTAGTGACTTTTTAGCAAAAGGAATTATTGATGGAACTCTTGGAAATTACTTTACAAACTTAAACCAAAACATGCAAATTCCAAAAGTTACAGTTGAAGACATTCCAACTGACCCAGATGGAAGTGTAGTTTCAGAAACAGATACAAATGTAAATACAGACAACGAAAGTATTAGAATTTCAAGTGAAGATGATATTTTTTCTCCAGATAGATTTGACCTTTCAGGTAATTTGACGGATAAATTTATTCAAACAGCTCTTCCAACCACAAGTCAAACTCTTGGTGGTTTTGCTAGTAATGCAGATAAAATAGGTAACGTTATAGTTAGCGATGTAATTGACGGAAGTTTAGCATCTAGTGGAGCTGATGTAGGAACTAATTTAAGTCAGTTTTATGATGATCCAGGGATGACTTCAGCAGAAAAACTTGTATCATCTCTTGGAGATTCGTCTACTTATGCTTTAAACGAAGCTGGAAATTATGTAGGCAGCACAGGAAATGTTATTTCTCCTACCGAATATAATGATTTAGTAAAAGCTGAAGATGTAATAGATACATTTGATGAAGGCGGAGGTATATTTAATCGATTTGGTGAATTTATGAACAATCCAATTGATGGTTTAGGTGTAGCTCCAGCTCAAATATTAGGTGGTATAAGTGGCGCTTTAAACTTAGCAGACTTTATAGATGATCCATCATTTAGTTCTGGTTTAGGAACTCTGGCTGGGGCCGGAGCAGCCTTCTTCCCGGGAGCAGCAGCTAATCCTTATCTAGCTGCCGGAGCGCTTGTAGCAGGATTATTAGAAGGACAACAAGAACCTTCCAATGAAACAGGCATTGCTAATTTAGATTTAGGAAGTGGTGAAGTTATTTCTTATGGCATGGGTGGTGATAAACAAAATGATCAAAATGTTGAAACAGCTAATACTATTGCAACCGCTATGACACCTATCGCTAATGATATAGCAGAAACATATGGTGTAACTTTTGAAGGTGATATTGAAGTTGGTATTGGTAACAGAGATGACATGTATGTAAGTATTGGTAATCAAGAAGAAGAATCTACTTACATGGACAGACTTACTTACAATCCTGATGAAGGTGATTTAAATCTTATGAGAGGCACTGAAGGTGAAGTACTTACATATAGATACGAACCACAATCAGGTGAAAAAATTGTAGAAGATTTAACAAAGAACTTAACTTTAGCCGCACAAAAAGCTGTAGCAAATGGTGAAACAGTAGTTGATTTAACTAATGCCGTTGGTGCAGCACCGTCTGGTGAAGCTTTAGAACAAAGATATGCCGACTTAGGATTAGAGGATTTTGCAATTGATGCATTAACCAGATCAGCAAAAGGTATGGGTGGTAGCGGTGGTATACTTCCTCAGTTAGCTATTAGCTATGATGACAGACAGTATCTAACAGCTGATGAAGAAATGGCATTAATTGAAATGGGTCTTTTAGATCCTAAAGATGCAGCGTTTGTTCAAACTTAAAGATTAGGTTGAGGCATTACAGATTCAATACCACTAGTTGACACAGTAACTTCTTCTTCCATAAAATCATCGTTCCATTTTTCATTTACGAGATCATGTAAAGTACTAATTTGTGTTTTACCTGTATGCTTAGCAATTAATCTAAGGCGTGCTAAATCTTCAATATAAATTCTTGCAGTTGAATAATTTTTCTCTTTTTTGTTTGACATATTAATCTCCATAAGTCGTTACACTATAACGATATTTTTTAGGTTTACAATATAATTTAAAAATAATTGTTTTTTTACTTGTCATATCAGTTTACATGTGGCATACAAGTGTTGGGATAAAGAATGCCCACTTTTTAGAAACACATAGATATAAGGAATATAAAATGAAAGAACTTAATATAATAGAGGCTAGTGACCTCGACATTTCTAGCATGAATGAAAAGGAGGCCCTCGATGCCTTGAATCAATGTACTCACTTGAGACAAGTCATCACTAAACAAGGCCAAAAAATCAGGGGTGTCTTAGACAAAACTCTAGGGCAACGACTATTTTCAAGGCTGCAATCTGACGGAGTTGATACAGGTACTAGAACCTTCGACATATCCGAAGGATGCAAAGTTGAAGCATCCATCACTCCAAAGATAACATGGGACCAAGACAAGTTAATTAAAGGTCTTGATTCCATAGCGAAGACTCACGGCAAGGAAGCCGCGAATCATTATGCTCAAGTAAAATGGACGGTGAGCGAGACGAAGTACAAGTCTGCTCCCCCTGATATAAAAAAGACTTTACAAAAAGCACGAACAGTAGAGCCTAGTAGCCCTACATATAAAGTAAAATTTTCTATGGGAGATAAATAATGAAAATTATATCAGCAGAAGAACGACTAGGATCAGATTTTGGCGCCAAGCTTATGTTGCTTGGAGAATCTGGTATTGGTAAAACTTCACAACTTTTAACTCTTGACCAAGAAAAAACTCTTTTCGTTAATATTGAAGCGGGTGATTTGTCGGTTAGGAATTTTAAAGGTGTGACTTTAGAGACAGAAACATGGCAAGACTGTAAAGACATTGCTGTGTTGTTAGGTGGTCCTAACATGTCTATCACCAGCGAAAACTTATCATATGGCCAAGCACACTATGACAATGCTCTTAAAAGGTTTCCTAACCTTAAAGACATTAATAGTACGTATGATAATTTATTCGTTGATTCTATAAGTGTAGCATCAAGATTATGTTTTTCTTGGTGTGAGCAACAGCCTGATGCAGAGACAAAAGGTGGTGTTCCTAATACACTTAAAATATATGGCAAACTTAAAACGGAACTTGTTCAGTGGGCAACACATCTACAACATATAAAAAATAAGAATGTTATATTTGTAGGTTTGTTAGATACTTATAAAGACGATGTTACGCAGAAAGATTCATATCAAATTCAAATGGATGGGTCTGGAGCGAAGTTAGCTATTCCTGGTATTGTAGATGAAATGATTAGTTACGTTTGGAAACCGGTCAACAATCTCGATCCAGAACAACCTGCCAGCAAACAAAGAATGTTTGTATGCCATACAGATAACCCTTGGGATTATCCATGTAAGGATAGGTCTGGTCTTCTAAGTCAAATTGAAGAGCCACACCTAGGTAATTTACTTAACAAAATAACACAGAAAAAACTTAAAGGAGACAAATAATGGTCATGAATTTTAATGAAGCAGAACAAGACGGATATGGTGATAAAAAGAAACTTGAGCTTATCCCTGATAAAACAATTGGAGCAATGAAGATACATTTAATTGATCCAAGAGAAGGTGACAAACCTGAAAGAATTGTTGAGGGACAACCTTATCTTAATTTATCCCAACGTGATGGTAAGACGCAGTATTTAGTTTTAAATATTGAGTTATTAAATGGTGATATGCAGGGCAGAAGATTTTTTCAAAACCTAACTGTTTATACACCTAACCCTGATAACCCGGCTAAAAATATTACAATGAAGTTGCTAAGATCTATTATAGAGTCTGCTTTAGGTATTAATCCTAATGATGATTCACCAGAGGCAGCAGCAAAACGTGATATGTCAGCTCATAAAGACTGGGGATTTTTACATGGTCTACAATTTGTTGGCGCTGTAAAAATACAAGCAGGTAACGCTAAGAATGATGGTAGCGGTGATAAATGGCCTGATAGTAATCAAATCAGCTACGCTTTAACAGCGAAAAATGGTGATGAATACTATAAACATGCGGCTGTGTATGGACTTACTAATGCGGCTCCGGCGGCACCTGTAGGTACACCAGCTTTTTCACCTGATACGGATAAAGCGCCAGCAGCGCCCGCGGCAGCGGCGCCTGCGTCGACTCCTAATCCAGAAGTATTACAAACAGAGAGACCAGATTGGTTGAATCAATAGAGGCTGGTATGAAAAAAAATGATCTCACGAAAATAGGCAAAGCTATTCGCCAACTTATCGAGGTCCATGATGTTTTGTTAAGTGATTTAGAATCTAACTCTAAACTGTTTAATGAAGCAAGAGGTCGCAAAAAACATAGCGATCTACCAGAGAAAATTATTTCTTTGAAAAAGGATGGGGTAAAGAACGCAGAGATAGCTCGTGAACTTGATGTTTCTCCTCAGTATGTAGGACAGATACTGAGAAGAGAGGCTGATGTCACAGTCTGATTTCTTTCAACAAGGAAGCCGTCGAGATACATTGACGGCTTCTTTAAAAAAAATTAACACAACAAGTAGGGGTTACAGGAGTTGTCACGTTTGTTTAAAAATTGGTTTTCATCCTTATGGGAAGATTGATGATTTTAAAAAAACGACGACCTGGTTTTGTAGTGCCTTATGCTTACAGAAGGATAAATTAAATATGTATGACTATAAAGAACAAGATGCAAATCACATTTCCTTAACCCTAGAAAGTTCTATGAAGGACGTAGCGTCTTTTGTAGATAGTGTTGGATGGTCTAAAAGTTTTAAAGATTTAACAAAAGATGAGTTTTACAATCTCATCTACAATTTTCACATGATATATCAACGATACGAAAGTTCATCTTTTGCTCATGTTAACAAAGAAAAGTTAGATGATTGGTTCGTTGATAAACATAAACAATTACAACAACCTGAAGAAGACCCACCTCCTAAAGATAAAAAGTATGATGTACCATTTGATGACGACATACCTTGGTAGGAGAGAGATATGCCTTGGAACTTTAATCCAATACCGAATACCGGCGATGTTTCAGATAGATTCAATAGCCACATAAACGAAGCTTTAGAAAGCGAAGAAAGAAAACAACCTGTAAGAGGTTACATAGGTGGCTCTAATATAGGAACACCATGTACACGCAAACTTCAATATCATCTAGAAGCTACACCGAGAGATAAACAAAAACCTTTAACCGGTGATACATTACGAATATTTCAAGCAGGTCATACGTATGAAGACATGCTTATATTATGGTTAAAGAAAGGTGGCTTTGGTATTAAAACCAGAGACAGAAGGGGACAGCAATTTGCTTTTGAAGCAGCTAATGGAAACATAAAAGGACATGTTGATGGCATTATAATGCATGGTCAAATAGACATGGGATACCCTGCTTTATGGGAATGTAAAAGTGCAAACGATAGAAACTTCAAAGCATTTAAATCAAAGGGCGTTGCGCAACATAATGTAACGTATAGTTCACAGATAGCTGTGTATCAATACTATATGAACTTAACAGAAAACCCTGCTGTCTTCTCAGTTGTTAATAAAAACACACAAGAGTTGTACCATGAGCTAGTACCTTTTGATGCTGAGTTAGCGCAAAGATGTATTGACAAGGCTGTATTAGTCATTAAAGCTGTAGAAGCGAAGGAAAGGTTGCCACGCATAGCACAAGAGCCGGATCATTATTTGTGCAAGTTTTGTGATTTTCAGAATCACTGTTGGGAGACAGAGCATGACCGTTAATTTTAATAGTATAAACTCCATGAAGGAGAAAAAAGACTTTGATCTTAATAGGTTTAAAGATGAATGCTTTCCAAGACTTTCTCATATACTGCAACATTTATTACCACAAGGGCGCGTAAGAGGGTCTGAGTTTGTTTGTGGTGATTTGGATGGGTCTTTTGGTGACTCATGTTCATTTAGTCTTAATAGAGATACACCAGGCTTAGGTGGTGAGTTTAATGGGTCTAAAATGTTTGGTGACTTTATTGACTTATGGCAACATCAACATGGTTGTTCTTTTGCTGAGGCAGTAGAAGAAATATCTGATTTTATAAGCGTAAGGGTACCGTTAAAGAACACGCCTCTACAAGCGCCGAGCGTAGCGAAGGCCGCGCGCGAGGTACTCAATACAATTCAATATATTTATAAAGATAAAAACAATGAACTTCTGTGTACAGTTGTTCGTAAAGAATTTAAGGGAGGAGACAAGACATTTTATCCTGTGCTTCCGTCTGGAGAGAAAAAGTTTCCACAAGTTCGTCCACTCTATAATCAAGAGAACATTGATAAATGTGACGTTGATACCAATATTATATTGGTTGAGGGGGAGAAGTGTGTAGACGCTCTGCGGGAAGTTGGTATTACAGCTACTACAGCTATGGCTGGATCAAATGCCCCTGTATCCAAGACCGACTGGTCACCCTTAGAGGGGCGTAGCGTTATCATATGGCCAGACAATGATGAGTCTGGTTTGAAATATGGGACAGCAGCAGCGTCTCACCTAGTTACTATTTGCAAAAGTGTTCGTGTACTACAACCTGTAAATGGTAAACCAAAAGGATGGGACTCTGCTGACGCTCTCACTGAAGGGTTTGATATTGAATCTTACCTTTATAAACGTGACACGGATGTAAAGATTATCAATCTTTTAGATGATAGTCTATCAGTTTCGCATTATAAAAAAGGTAAAGCGCCTCAATACGAATACCTTCTGGATGATACGCTACCCCGTGGTGTTGCCGGAATCATTGCGGCTTCTGGCGACACCGGTAAAGGTATGTTAACACTCGACCTAGGCTTGAAACTAGCGTATGGTACTCCAGGCTATGACAGGGCATTCGATGCAAATTTATTGCAAAATGGATCCTGTGTGATATTGACAGCGGAAGACGAAGCTGATGAAATACATAGACGTATTGACTTAATCGATCATCAAGGTAAAAGATTTACCGAGTCAAAACATGATTTAAAAGTCTTGCCCTTTCCAAACTATGGTGGTGTTAAACCAATTGTTACTACTACAAGGGACGGGCCAGCAATAACAGAACAATGGGAAGAGATTTGCTCGCAGATAAAGAAAATAAAAGACCTTGCACTTGTAGTGATAGACCCACTCGCAAGCTTTGTTTATGCGGATATAAACAGCGACCCCGCGGCGGGTGCGTTTGTGACGGGGTACTTTGCAGCCTTAGCGACGGAAACCAACGCTACCTGGCTTCTTGTACACCACATGACGAAGATAGATATAAAAAATCCTGTTGTAACTCCGGAACATGCTCGTAATTTAATCAGAGGTACATCAGCTATCGTTGATGGACTACGATTTGCTATGGCCTTATGGGTACCACCTGAAGGTGAGATGAAACATCTATGTAAAGTTATGGATATAGAATACAGGCGTAATCGTATTGTTAATGGTGCTGTTGTAAAAAGTAATGGACCAGCTAATAGAGAGATTAGAACGTTTGTGCGTAACTCACACACCGGACTACTTGAGGGACGTACTGATGACGTTCTCTTATCAAAACGTGGAACTGACTTTGAACTTGATGATCTTGTATTCTGTATTAAAAACGCTGCTCTGGAGGGTAAACCTTTCACTCAAACAGGTAAAGCGAATGGTATAGGACATCATAAAGAGCGTCTAAGCGACGTATTACAAGAGAAAGGTATTAACCATCTGGAGAGAATGGTTCAAACTTTAATAGATCAAAAGAAGATAGTAAAAGCATCCGCTCCAGGACTGAAATCGCGTGTATGGCTTGATGTTCCTGATGGACCATTTGCTGAGGGCGATGGAGAGTTTGAGGCAGGAGCATAAGATGAAAATAAGATATGAAATAAAATTAGATATAAACTTAAATGAAAAAGATATAGACTGGGCAAATATAGAAGATAATTTTAATCCTAAAAGATTAAACATTTATTATTTTCTAAAAGAAATGCATCAAGTGTGTCAAAGATTTGTAACAGCTAAAGAAGAGCCAGTTATAGAAGCAAATATAAAAGATATAGTTTTTAAAAAAGAAACAATGAACTGAGGTGAACATGTTAAAATGGGACGGATTTAATGATGCTATAATAGGCATCGGTGAAAGATGCGGGCAAGACGATATTATTGTCTATGATCTGCAAAAGATGATTACAATCTTTATGAATGCTAACGATGTCGATGAAGAAGAAGCGATGGAGTATATATCTTATAATGTATTAGGTGCGTGGATAGGAGAACAAACCCCTATTATTGTAACAACAGGTCCTGAAGGCATTACGCATGAGCCAGATGGACAATTTGAATTTGATATGGAGAACTAAATGACAAATCAAGAATACAGAGATTTAATGCAAAATATTTTTGATGCCTGGGATAAGTTTGCAGAACCAGGAAGAGAAAATTTAACAGTACCCGAGCTTGCACGACGCATGGAAACTTTTAGAACACAGTTTTATGGGCAAGGTAGAACGGTACCGCATGAGTTCGGAGACGACGTAAAGTAGACTTACACACCAAAAGCTGTTAGCTTGACGTGTGTCGTTAACAAAGAAAATAACAAATCAACGACAATTGGGTCGTATAGGTGAATTATTTGTAGCCTTAGAGCTGGAATCTTTAGGGTATCCAACATCTCTTGTCGATGCACCTGGATGCGATCTTATTGTTAATATAAAAAATAAAGCGCTGAGGATCCAAGTTAAAAGCGCTTACCCCTCTCCTCATACTAAAACAAATAAACGTTATACGTTTAGTACGTCGACAGGAAGCGCGAAGCGCGGCCTGACGCGCGACAGCGCCGATATTATATGCTTTGTAGCATCGGATATACGTAAGGCTATATTTGATATGATACCTAAAAAAGGAATGTCAAAGACAAAACATTTCAGACTTAATTATTTTAAAGAGGATGGTATGTTTAAAAGAACGTGGGAAGAGTGTTTAAAAAAAGTGACCCCTACAGAGAGTTCGTAGGGGTCGATGTGGCTGCAATCGTGGGTTAGGTTAATACTTAAAAATTGGGAGACAAATAAGTATATTTAAGAGTCCTTCGTCCACTAACTACTATATGTAGTATGTAATACAGTGTTCGTCAATATATTGTAGATAAACTAATTAAAAATAATATTCCTCCTGTTACTGTCATTGTCATCATATAAAATCTAAAAAAGCTCCAATCCATAGTCTTCCTCCTTTGTTTGCTCAATAGAGCGTTTTCTCCTGGTACCACAGCACAAGGAATAGTCTTGACTAATAAGACTCACATCATGTTCTAAAGACAAATAAAACAGCAGTGTAATGATAGCTGTTATAATATTTAGCCTTATTGCACGGTAATGGGTGTTACTCGAAAAGAGTCTTCCTCATATTAACCTCCTAAGAGATCACGGTGTCCAAAGGCTTCAAAAGAATGAAAAACGGCATCTGATAGTTTGAGGGCGGTATCTAAGTTATCAAAGTTAAATACAACCTGATTATCATTAGCGTCTTTTAATTTAAGGGTAACAGGGAGGGAATGATAATACTTTAGTACCATTCCCTTACTTGGTGTATGCATTGTTACCCTGACGTCTTCTACCTCCTTAGTCCATTGAAAACCTTCCTCAACGATGTCCTCAACGTAACCCATGTTCTCTAATTTTGTATGTACCTTACTTAATACCTTCATAATTTGTCCTTCTTTTTATATAAAAACTATATTGACTTTAAATTTTTTTATTGCTAGGCGTTCGAGCCTAATAATCGCCCCATACTTTTGTTTTTGTACCGCCGTGGTACTCAACAGCATGGCCCTCTTTAATTAATATTTGACAAATATCCTTACCATCTTCGGTATAAGGTATAGCCAGGATCCTTCCATACTTTCCCTTACCTAATGATTTAATCTTTAAGTTTTCTGAACATAGTTCTTTAAGTCTGGCGGATGCTTTCTTACCGAGAGCTTTCTCGGCCAGGTCTCTGGTCCTGGATTCAGGTGTATCAATGCCGGCTAAACGACATCGTTGTTTATGTAACTTAACATTAAATCCAAGATCAAGAGTAACATCGATAGTATCACCATCGACAACTCTCTCTAATTCTGCATGGTATATAAATGCTTCTACTTTATTCTTTTTCGTCATGTGCTGTCTCCCTTATTTTTTCAGCTAGTGCTTTGGCTGTAGCAACGTTAAGACCTAGTAACTGATGTAAGTTAAGAGGACGTCGATACGATTGGCCATTAAGTGTAATTAATAAATATTCTTTTGTTATGGTTGCGAGGATGTCGTTAGGACCCAACTCTATACAAGAAGGTGGCTCCTTTTTCTTTTTCATAAACTCTCTCTCGGCTTTAGTTATGTTGGTCATTCTTTTTCCTTTCCATATATTCTAAAAATAAAGCAAGACTTATTAATATGGTAAATAACCAAAACGTAAACTTAATAATAAACCATTGAAAACTATGATGAGCTGATTCTAAAGCAGCACCAACGTCTATCTCACTCGTTTGTTTCACTATCTCTTCTAGCACACCACATCTCCTCTACTTTTATAATTTCAAGATTACCGTCCATGTCATAACCGGTTCCTATCATGTAGGAAGGGCATGGCTCTGGTGAAGCGGGCGGCGCAGCCGGCGCGCTCACGCTGATTAAGAATACTAAAGTGTTTAATAATGTCATTTGAAGGACCTCGCGTTTTTGATACATGATCTTTTTAATCGTATGGCAAACTCATATATTGTTTGCTCTGGTTCAATAAGTAGGTTTTTATTCTCCTCTAAAACGTCTACTAGCCTCTGTACAGCGTAAAATTGATCTGTAGATATGTTAGAGCAGTCTATATGTTTATCTTGTTTAAAGACCTTTAAATCTTTTAAATCTTCATCGTACTTAACATTATCTCGTAACGTTAAGTTTTTCTGCCACTTGGGACTTTTTATATTAACTTTGCTTGTTTTCATTGTTTGTCTCCCTATATATTAAATATTATTATTAATTCTATTGATATAAATCCGATAAGTATCAACCACAATACCATCATAAACTTAGTTTGTTCGTCCATTGTATTCTCCCTTCTTTAGACAGACAGGTGTCTTGTACTCTCTTTTACACCTTATCTTGTATTTTCAGTCTATTCGTCTATTAGCATCTGATAGTAATGACCGTAACTTCCTTTAACTACGGAAGGTAAGTGTGCAACCCAGGCCATTGACTTAGATGTTAAAGGACTACGTTCTAGATTATCTGATCCATCCTCAGCACAACCAAAAGGTTTGTCATGTGCTAATGATGTATTAATCCAATGAATAAAATCTTTTTCGCCCATAACATCGTCCTTTTCCCAGTTAATCTTAATCTTATCAGGATAGGTATTTTGAGTTATATGGCATGTCTTCATTGGCCACCAAGTAGGAGTTGGAAATCCAGTTCTCATTGTCGCGTAATGATCAAAACCATTTTGACTTGGAACTTTCTCTAATATAAACTCCATAGGTAAAACAGATTCTCCAGAATCATATTTAACATTTAATGCTTGCATAATACTCCTTTATGTAAACCATTAAGTTTAAAATATATAATTATTAAGTTTAGGTCAAGTAAATAAATAAAATGTATATGTTTAGTTTTTGGTGAAAATGGTTCATAAAAAATGGTTCATATGTATGAACGAAGGGCCTCTATGAACGAAACGTCCTTGTAAGTTATTGTAATATAAGGCAAAGAAATAATATTTCGTTCATGGTTCATAGAAGCGTCCATGAACGGTTTACTTCTTATAAGTTATTGAATTACAATGATAATTATTATTTTGTACTTCGTTCATGGTTCATGTATATTATATATATAGTGGGGCGTATGAACGCCCCCTATCTATAAAGTAAATAAAATGGAGACAACCTATGAGTGCTAAAACAAATAAAGCAAATTTAGATTTACTTATTACTGATCCAGAGTCAGCACAAAGCAAGTTGAATGAGATGCAAAAGAAGTTTGTAGATTTATTTTGTGGAGCAGATGATTTATCGCAGACGGAGTCTGCCCGTCTTGCCGGGTATAAGTATCCATCCTTGTCGGGCCATCAGTTGATGCGTAAACCTCATGTAGTGGCATGTATTGAAGAAAGACGTAAAGAGATATCACATAGGTATAAAGTAACTCTAGACAGAAGCTTTCGGGATTTAAAGTACATTCGGGATCGGGCTATGGAGGACGGATCCTGGACGGCGGCTCTCAAGGCCGAAGAGTTAAGACTTAAAGCTGCTGGATTACTTGTAAACAAATCAGAAGTAAGAACAGGAAGTATTGATGCTATGAGTGAAGATGAGATTCGGGCTGAGTTATCCAGACTCTCGGAAGAGGCATCTAAAAATACTGTTGTATTACCACCAGAGGCATTTGAAGATATTACTGAGTCGGGTTCAAGTGACAACTTAGACGAGTCGGGTCATGCACTCCACCCAGACGACAACGACTGAAAGGTTTAAAAAGTAAGACATTCGGGATTTCCAATAAAAAAAAGAGATTAAAATTTAACCTCTTTTTATACTATTCGGGTTCTATTGCAACCTCTTATTCGGGTTTACTGTGCCATTTACCAGATAATTCATCAAAGTATAAATTTTTTAAGGGTCTACTGTTGCCGCCTGTATGCGACATCTTCTTACCCTTACTTTTTCGGGTCTTACCTTCAATCAATTTCTTAGCCATTATTCTTCTCCCTCTACTTTATCGTTTAAAAGGTCGCATAAAGAATATCTTCCTACTGTTTCGGCTAACGCACAAGCATAACCAATGTGATAATTTCTTTGCTCCCAAGTCCAATTATTAAAATCTCTACGAATATCTTTAATTGAATATAATAATTCATCTTTTATCGATTGTTCACTTTTCATTATTCCTCTCCATGCCAAACTAACTGCTCATTATCTATCAACTCTTTTAAATAGATTATAACATCTTCGTCTGTAGGGTTATTATCAAATTCTAATTCAATTATAATTCTAGCCATTATTCTTTTCCTTCTTCTATTTGAAATTCTGCATTATAATTTCCTATTCCATTTTGTAAAATATCATTTTCTAAATGTTCACAGGCTTTTTCCCAGTTTTCAATATCTATGTGTGTACTAATAGTTATGGTGACTGTCACTTCATGTTCTATAAATTTTTCTTCCATTAATCCCACTCCACTGCATCTCCTAAATAATCAAAAACTATTTCTGATTTTACTTTTTTACCTCTATCTTGAAAATAGCCTAGTATCTCATCATCAGACCAATCTCCTTCATCCCATTCTTTTGATACATCATCAGGTATATCTTTATCAGGTATTTCCCAAGTTATTTTATAAGTTCCTGTTACTTTAGCCATTATTCTCCTCCTATTAATTTTGCATCTTGTGTGAAGAAATCTCTGTGAAGAATATCTTGCTTGTACTCTTTAGGATACTCTGTGCCACCATACTCCTCTACTAAGGTATATGCTTTCTTTAATGCGTCTAGCTCGTTGTCTGCCTCAATCTCTATAGACATACCTTCTTCAAAACTAATTCCTACTTTCCATTTACTCATTATTCTTCTCCCAAATTAAGCATTTTTAAATAGTCTAATCCCAATTGACTAACAGGTAAATCAGGGTCGTAATCTTGTAAATTCCTTAATTCAAATATTATAGAATATGTAGGATAATCTTCATTTTGAATACAATCTAATTTACTTACTATAAGATTTTTACCTTCAATATCTAATTCAATTAAATATTTTTCATCATCAGTTTTTAAATAATATTCCATTATTATTCTCCCGATACTTCTTTAACATGGTATTCCATCCAACCTACGCCTGCATTTACACCCCACAGAAATGCTTCTAATTTATCTTGAGTATCAAATCTGTAGGTTTTAGTAACTTGATTATCTAATCCAACTAAATCTTCACCCCATGTAATTGTTGTAAAGTATTCACCTTCTTTAAATCCATCTTCAATCATTCTTTTCTTGCTCCTCTAATTCATTTAAAAATTGATTTATGACGACAGCTACATAATTTGGAATATCATAAATATCTTCTTTTTGATCATCGTCCCATGTAACACTCATATTCCAGCCCATTATTTTTTTACCCATTATTGTTCTCCTATATTTTTTTCCCATTTAAGGGCATTGTCTGAAAATTCTCTTAACTGAATTAATACTTCCTCTGCATCAAACCCTCTATCAAAAGCATTATCACCAAAAGCTATCTCATAAACTTCTTTTATAAATTGTTGCCACTCTTCATTCATTATTCTTCTCTCTCTAATTCTTCCATAAACTCGGGATTATCATCCCATAACTCGTTAATCCTATCATAATCAATACTGGCCTTCTTTAAGGTAATTGATCTATTGTAACCATCCACGACTGTATTTGCGGGTTCATCTATCATTTTAATAATCCCGCTTTCAATGAAGGTATCAACAAAATATCTTCCGTATGACCCCTCTAATTGTAAAAACAATCCACTATTATATTTTTCTAAAGCATCTTCATATACGTTCATTTTTTACTCCTCTAATTATATAACTAGCGAAAGAAGGCTATTGTTTGGGACACAATTTAATGGCTTTCCCCTTTCCTCCTGTAATTCTACAGGACTGCTATACCAACCTTCTTTCTGTCCGAAAGGCTAATAGGTTCTATAGTATTATCTTTCACCGACCTTTCACCTTCGTATAGCTCCCACTAGTAAGTAAATTGCATATCAGGTGCGACCTGATGGAGTATCTTTTTAAACACTTACCCCTAGATTTCAGTGTCCTTACTAATGGGTATCCTAGCTAGGATAATTCTTTATAACTTGGCATTGATAGGTAATCTTTTCGGGAATACTTTTAATGGGTTTTCTCCTTATTTTAAGGGTTACACCACGGACTCTCACCGCCTCTCCCAACCAAGTTAATTCTTTTTTACTCCTCCTCTTTTGTTTCGGGATAGTTAAATTCCGTAATCTTATCTAAAGCATAAGGTTTTATGTCACTGTTAATAGATAAAAATAGTTTAAAATCTTCTGCATTCAATATTCCATTATTAGCATTAATTTCTTGTACTAATCTTTGCGCCCTCTCTAAATCACTTCCATAGGTTTTCGGGATTCTTAAAGGGTCAAAAACATCTGTCCCATCTGTGACCCAATAATGGCTATCGTCACGACATGAGGCGCAGATAATATATCTTCCTCTATTGTCTTTATGATTTTCAATAATGAATGTTGCTGAATTAAATCCTCTATAAAGATTTATTACTTTTTCCTCTGATTTATTATTATGCATGGTTATCTCCTATAATTGGTTATCTTTTATTCGAGTGTTAATTTCGTCATTAATTGTTCTTAATATTCGGGCTTCTAACTCACTCGGGTTCGGGATTGCCTCCAATCGATATTTTATTGAAAATAATTCATATGGATTTTTTCGGGATATCATAACGCTGTCATTTTTATCTAGCATAATTTTCTTGCTCCATTTTATCTCTAATATATTCTTCCGCTTCTTCGGGAGTCTTATTCGGGTTCTTTTTTAAATACTCTTCAACCCTCCATTCAATTTGTTTTTCTTGCTCTTCTATGACCCAATCAGTAAATTTTACACTCATATCAACGCCCCCATAATTGAAATTAATAAACATATAATAAACGGCACTAATAAAAGTTTTAACGTTATTATATTTATTTTATAATTTTGTTGTTTTGTTAGTCTCATTTTACCACCCTTAATGTAATACTATTGCAACGTTGTTTTTAAGAACGCCTTTTGAATTTGTTTTATTGTACTCGCTACCGCTACATAATTGACACGTTGCGCAAGTTTTAACCCGTCCCGCTTCTTTTGATGCGGGGCATAAAATTTCTTGCCCCTTAACAATTTCATTTACATTGTTAATTGTTCTAAAAGTTCGGACGCCTTGCGCCCATGATTTAAATGCTTGTTCTATTGTTTCCACGCTCTTCATAGTTATATCTTTATAACTATCTTTTAAATCATGTTGGTGGCTGTATCCCGTATGATGGACGCAATCATCTAATAATAAATCCCATATTTTTCGTGGTACGCTTGCGGGGTCGCCATATGTCCCCAATCTTACAACACGCCCGCGCCCTAGTTCTTTTATTTGGTCGCTTGTTGCTATTGGATACGCGCCTTTTTTATATTGCTTATATGTTATTAAAACGCCTTGCCCTAAATTAACATAACACGCGCGGTTCCTTGCGGTCGCTCTTGTTGGTTCGTTGTGCGGTTCGCCTTTTAAAGGACAATTACCACAAATTGAAAAATCCTCGCCCGTTTTGTTAGCCTCGCGTGGGTCGATATTTTCTCTTAAAATGTACGTTTGTACCATATTACCCGTTTTAGTATTTCTTGACTTAGCTAAGGCAATAACTACAATTGGTTTTTTATCTAATAAAGATTTTCCTTTATAAATTATATAGCCGTTTGGTTTTTTCATTATCTCACCTATAAACTTAAAATTTAAAAAACATTACCTTTACTTTATAGCAATAATCGGCATCGTTTACAATACTAAAATAATATATTATTTATTATTATATTTATTAGATTTTTTTATTTTTGTTTATATAACTATATATTATTAAAACCCGCCTTTATTATATTAATTAAATATCTAAACCAAAACCCGCCCGCCCGCCCTCGGGCAAAAATAAAAACGAGGCGGTTTAGGTTCTCGGGTTCTAGTTCGGGTTTAAGTTCGTTAACTAAAACCGCGCGCGCGTTGGGGTCGGGGTCGGGGTTATTAATCCCCGCGAGGGTTCGGGTCGGGGTTCGGGTTCGGGTTCGGGAGGCCAAATATAAATGAATTTTGCTAGGGTTAGTGTTAGGGTTAGGGTTTTATATATATAAAAAAATCCAAAAAAAAACGCCCCCGCAGGGGCGCTTTCCCACTCTAGAGAGAGAGTTCACTCTTGACGGAAACCGTCAAACCATCCCGCCTCTGGATCGTGAGTATCTTCACGTAGGCAGTGTTCTTGCGCTTGATCTAAGGATAGACCAGTCTGAATGACTAATTCATCCTTGTGAGGATCGGCATAAAATCTAACTATTGAATATGTATTTGCAAAATCCATTAAATCGCCTCCTTCATGCATTGGTCAAGTTCTTCGTAAATTTCTAAAAGAACATGCTTATTAACTTTTCGTAAATCTAACGGCTTGCCGTTTTCATCCTTAACTGGTGGGATGTTGTTTTCTTCAAAAAAATCTATTAAAAATTGACGTGCCGTTTTCAATGGTGCGGGCGCGTGCCTTGATAATTTCATTTTACATTTAATCCACATAGACAATGCCATTTTTTGCATGCTAAAATTGACGACGCCACGTGGAACGTGACCGCCGTCTATCTGAATTGTATTTTCTAAACTTGTATCTAATTTCATAAAAATTAATAGGGGAGTTATTAGCTCCCATATCCCTCCATATTTTCTAAAGTATTTAATATATGCGATACTAAATCTAAATGAACTTGCGCCTGATCATATCGTTGGACTTGTTGGAGTTCTTGCGCCCATAAAATATGATGGCGAAGACTTGCGCCTAGTTCTTTAGGGGTTGATAAAATTCTTTCCAATTGTTCTGGAGTAAATTTTTGAATTTCCCTTGTTTTGATTTGTTCTGGTAATTTTACTGTAGTCATAATATTTAAAGGGAGGGTTATTAGCCCTCCCAATTTCCCTATAATTTTATTTGTAAAGCTTCTTCAAGATTTTTAACGTCATCACTACCGTATAAAGTAATCTCATATGTTGAGGTGTTGTTAATATCACCGTATTCATGACTGGTAATTTTAATAGTACGAGTATAAGAAGGCTCTCTATCTTCTTTGCCATCGCTCATATTTCTATTATCAGAAATTTCTAATTTGGATACTCTCCATATTGTTGTATTTATCATAATATTTGTCTCTCTCTAATGTGAGCCAGTAAAATCACCAGCTCTTCAATACCTAATTAGTGCATATAAATATAATAATGTCTAGTTTTTCTGTTTATATAATTATAAAAATAATTAATTTTTTACTTGACAAAATTAGAGCGCCACACAGGAACAGTTTTTGTTTTTATGGTTTACAAATTACAGAGAGGGTCTACAGGTACCCTACGGGCTTGTATGGGCTTCTCAGCACGCACCCACACCCCACGGGGGGGAGCTACTAAGCGGAGAAGGACGCGTTATAGTCCCCGCTTAGTAGTGTTTCTGCCAAATAATCACCCCAATTTGCAAAATGGGTCCCTAGAGGGGGTAGGTCCTTTTTTGACAAACAACTTGCGCAATAATTAAAAAACGTGTTAATCCTATAAGAATTGATATTTTGGTAAAAAAAATATATCAAAAAAAATATAAAAAGGAGTTTACATCTCATGCCTGGACCAGCTATTCCAGTAACGGCAGCAGCTATAAATTTAGTAACAAGACTAGCGGCGAAAGAAGGTATAAAACTTACCACTAAACAAGCATCAGCAATTGCAGCAAGAAATCCACAAGTAATGCAAATGGCAGAAATGGCAGGTATGAACAGAAGTAAGCTTGGTTTAGTTATGAGTAATCCTCACATGAAAGCTTTTTTAGCGGGTGCCGGTTCTATACCAGTAGGTGTTGGAACTTTGCTTTACAATATGACTAAAGAAGATGAAGAACCTGTAGTAGAAGAAGAAGGTATAGAAACTTTAACAGAAAAAGATAATAATTTTGCTGGAGGCGGTATGGTAAGAAGACGAGTTCCCGATGTTTATTTTCAAAGATACAAAGACGGCGGTGAGGCCAAAAGTTTTCCAGATTTAAACAATGACGGAGAAATAACACAAGCTGATATTTTAAAAGGCAGAGGTGTTAACTTTAGAGATGGCGGAATGGTTGGAAGTGAAACTCACGAAGAAAAAATAATGCGTATGGAAAGAGAACTTATGCGTATGTTGAGTGAGGGCGATGACGAAATGTCAGATATGTTTGATGAAATCAACAAGCCTGATACTCAAACCATAATAGAAAAAGAAACTATTATACAACAAGATCCTTTTGATGGATCAGATACTACGTCTGGTGACGATGAGTTTGCTCGTCAACTATTTGAAATGGAAAAAAGAAGAAAGATGGAAGAAGCTTTAAGTAAATTAGAGCCAGGTCAAGGTTTAGCACACGGCGGCGCGGTGCGCCCGCGTGGCTACAACATGGGCGGTGCAGTAATGCCACAACAAAGACCACAAGGTATTGCAACTATGATGACCGATCCAAGAACAAACATGGGCAACATGCCTAA
>Ga0070750_10000626_pt1 | contig 19522 bp, 19 predicted proteins | sample VirMetDEL_Nov_24_FD_77013 | JGI IMG/M metagenome (GOLD analysis project Ga0070750, IMG submission 77013) | Aqueous microbial communities from the Delaware River and Bay under freshwater to marine salinity gradient to study organic matter... | ecosystem: Environmental > Aquatic > Marine >...
GGACTTGAGAAGAACAGGCGTGACCGAAATGGTTGATGCAGGTGTAGATATTAGTCAAATTATGTCAGTTACAGGACACGCAAACATTGGTTCAGTACAGCCGTACATAAAAAATACGTACACGAGTGCAAATAATGCTTTGACAGCCAGAACGAATCATGTTAAAAGCATTTCAAATGCCGACACGGAAAGTGATACATTATGATAAATGATATATACAGTTTAGTGTTACAGTTAGACTTACGTAATGGAGAAACAAAGCGTATGAATTGTCCTAACTGTAATGGCTACAAAACTTTTACAGCTACAAATAATATGGGTAAGCTCGTATGGAATTGCTATAAAGTTTCGTGTTCTATCTCTGGGGGAGTCCGTGTTCAGCTTACCTCTGAAGATATTAAAAAGTCTTTAGGCTATGCTGTAAAAGAGTTGGACAATGCTGACTTTTCAATGCCAGAGTATGTAGTTCCGTACAGTGGACAGCGTGATATTACTAGATTCACAGCAAGGTTTGGCATTGACGAATGGGAGTTACACTATGATGTAAAGGACAATCGTGCTGTATTTCCTATCATGGATAATGGCTATATCGTAGATGCTGTGGGACGTTCTTTGCGAAATAGTTTACCTAAATGGAAAAAATATGGGAATAGTGGCTTGCCATACTCGTTTGGTTATGGTAAGGTCGCTGTAATTGTTGAAGACTGCGTGAGTGCTTGCGTGGTAGGCAGGGGAGAATTTGTGGGAGTTGCTGTGTTGGGTACATCTCTTGTCGAATCACACAAAAAGTATCTCTCGCAGTTTTCGACAGTGGTTGTAGCATTAGACCCTGATGCACTACCGAAGACAATAGCGTTCAGTAAAGAGTTAAGAGGGCATGTGGACGAGGTAAAAGTTTTACGTTTGACAGATGACTTGAAGTATCAAAATAAAGTTGACATGGAAAATTTAGCAAGAATAGGAGATACATCATGGAATTAAGTTTAGTCAGAAGTCTTATGGACAGGAGCTTTTACGAAGAACACAGAGGTGCTAGATGTCCAGACAGATTATTTAGTAAAGATGTACGAAAGATTAAGACTGCCGTAGATAAAGCAATGTACAACTACGAAAGAACTGTTACACCAGACGAGATAGAAGCATTGTTTATGGCAAACAATCCAACACTCACTACTGCACAGAAAGGTGCATACAGTGATTTGTTTAAGAAGATAAAGCAAGAACAACCTTTAGGAAGTGACGTAGCACAGGAAGTCTTGTCAAAGTTATTCCAACAAGTTGTAGGCGAGGATATAGCGAATCTAGGATTTGATTATGTGAATGGTACACAGAGTAATCTTGAGCCGTTGCGTAATATTTTAGAAAGCTATGGTGATGACTTCACACCTAACCTCAACATAGAGTGGGATAATATGGACGTAGACACTTTGTTACAAAAGAATGATATGGAAGCACGTTGGGCATTTAACATTCCATCACTTACTAGAGCCGTTGAGGGTGTCAACGATGGACATCTGATTGAAGTGGGTGCTAGACCTAACACAGGTAAAACGTCTTTTCATGCGAGTTTGATTGCAGGAGTAAATGGTTTTGCAAGGCAGGGTGCTAAATGCATTGTGCTTTGTAATGAAGAGGGCAGTCATCGTGTGGGTCTACGCTACCTCACTTCGGCTACTGGTATGGACAAGTACCAGATAAAAGAGAACCCTAGTAAAGCAAAAGAGTTGTATGCACCCATCCAAAAGAATGTCAAGCTACGTGATGCCACTGGTAAAGATATGTCTTGGGTTGAGAGTGTATGCAAGTCGTATCAGCCTGACGTAGTTGTCTTGGATATGGGCGATAAGTTTGCCAAAACTGGTGGGTTTGCTAGGACAGACGAAGCTCTCAAAGCAAATGCTGTCCATGCTCGTATGATTGCCAAGCAACATAAGTGTGCCATATTCTACATGTCACAGTTATCTGCCGAAGCAGAAGGCAAGGTTGTACTCAACCAAGCTATGATGGAAGGTAGTCGTACAGGAAAAGCGGCAGAAGCCGATTTGATGATTTTAATTGCGAAAGATGCTCCTGTAAACAACAAGAGTGGTAATGACGATGGTGGGGAAGAAAGTACACTGCGACATATCAATGTAGTTAAGAATAAGTTATCAGGTTGGCATGGTCGCATCGTGTGTGATTTAGATTACAAAACAGCGAGGTACACAGCATGAACCAATTAGATTTATTTTTATCAGAGAAAACTAAAATAGACCAATCTATTAAAGACATATCTGAAGTTCCTATTTACTTTGGTGATAAAGGACAAAGAAGAAAAGACTTAAACAGAACCTCTGACTTTATAAAAAGACTACGAAAAGGAAAATACACTGTGTATTCCACTGGTGGTACACATCTACTTCCAAAGTATGAGGGCAGAGAGGACTTTCCATATCTAATAAACAATGATACGGACAAGGTGTTGCGTCCTAGCTTTAGTCGTGCTGTTTACCCTTGCTATAGATTATACGATGATGACAGGCAAGGTTGTTCTATATATAGCCACAGAATATTTGGCATGGCTTTTGTATACAATGATTTGCCTTTCGATAATTATAATCTAGATCATATAAATGAAGATAAATTAGACTATGCTATAGATAACTTGCGTTGGGTGTCTGTATCTGATAATATGAAAGCTATAAAAAATAGGGCAAGTTCAAAGAACAGTAAATTTAAAATATATTCTAGCGAAAATTATGTGTGAGGTAATATGAAATTAATATTAGATGTAGAGAATACAGTAACAAAAAGAAATGGTCGGATGCACCTTGACCCATTTGAGAAGAATAACTCTCTTGTGATGGTCGGTATGAAAGGGGACTTCGGTGAAAAGATAGTTACATTTGACCACAGCGAATCAGAGCCGACACCAAATGGCACAGGCATAGTTCAAGATATGCTAGACAACACGACTGTTCTGGTATGTCATAATGTGGCACACGATCTTGTCTGGTTATGGGAGTCAGGTTTCAAGTATGATGGAGTAGTCTTCGATACTATGTTGGGTGACTATGTACTACAGAGAGGACAGAAGAAACCATTGTCTCTTGAAATGTGTGCAGAAAGATACGAGCTTGACACAAAGAAGCAAGACACTTTGAAAGAATACTTTAAGAAAGATTATTCTGTTCGTGATATACCTCACAGTGAATTAGCAGAGTATCTGGCTTACGACTTACGTGCTACAGATCAGTTGGCAGACAAACTTTTCGAAAGGCTGTCTGGTGCAGATGCAGGACTTATGAACACTGTGAGCCTAACCAACATGGTGGCTGTCTGCTTGTGTAAGATATATCGAAACGGTTTTATGGTAAACTATGTTGAGCTAGAGGAAGTTAAACAAGAGTTTGAAGCAGAGAAGAAAAAACTTATAGATGATTTAAATGTACAGGTGCGAGAACTCATGGGGGATATTCCTATCAATCTCAATAGTCCAGAGCAGTTGTCTTGGGTTATATATAGTCGTAAACCAAAAGACAAGAATGATTGGTCAAGTTGCTTTCATAATAGAATGGAGCATAAGTCATTCAGCAAAAAGATTCGTGACAAAGCAGAGACTATATATAAGAAGAAAGCATTTAGGTGTGAGTCCTGTGAGGGCAAAGGGTTTGTGCAACGGATTCGTAAAGATGGTAAGCCATATGCCAAGATGTCAAAGTGTTCGACATGTGACAGTCAAGGATTTATATACAAGCAGGTATCGAAAGATATTGCAGGACTAAAGAGACAGCCTTGTAATGCACGATGGGTGAGTCACAGTGGATTCACAATCAATAAGGCAAACATCGAAACATTAGAGAACAAAGCAAAGAGACAAGGGGACGTTGTAGCTGAAAGATTCCTGAAGAATATACGCAGGTTATCGGCTGTAGAAACCTACCTCTCTAGCTTTGTAGAGGGCATAGCAGACCATGTAAAGCTTGATGGTAGGCTACACGTTAGATTACTACAGCATCGCACCTCTACAGGCAGATTTAGTGGTGCAGACCCTAACATGCAGAATATGCCTAGAGGTGGTACATTCCCTGTGAAGCGAGTGTTTGTGTCTCGTTGGCAAGAAGGACAGATATTAGAGTCTGATTTTGCACAGCTAGAGTTTAGAGTTGCTACGTTTTTGTCTCAAGACAAGACAGCCATGCGAGAGATAGCAAACGGTGTAGATGTACACGCATATACAGCCAAAGTTATCTCTGATGCAGGACAGCCTACAACTCGACAAGAAGCGAAAGCACATACTTTTGCACCTCTTTACGGTGCTACAGGCTATGGTAGGACTACAGCAGAAGCTGAATACTACGAGCAGTTTACTGGTAAGTATGAGGGCATTGGAGCATGGCATGAGAACCTTGCAAACGAAGCTCTTGAAACACTAAAGATACGTACACCATCAGGCAGAGAGTTTTCTTTTCCAGATGTAGAGAGAAAGGGCAAAGGTAAGGTTACGTATGGCACGCAGATAAAGAACTATCCTGTACAGAGTTTTGCTACGGCTGACATTGTTCCTCTGGTGCTGATAAAGATCAGCGAAAAGCTAGAAAATATGCAGAGTTGTATCGTAAATTCTGTGCATGATTCCATCGTCATAGACATTCATCCTGATGAGAAAGAAGCTGTATTAAAAGTAATGCAAAATATTAATAAAAATTTAAAAAATATAGTTGACAATCATTTCAATATAGACTTTAATGTACCTTTATTGTTAGAGTCTAAAATAGGAGATAATTGGCTTGACACCAAAGATGTCTTATGATATAACTATAGATTCGTTAATTTGAAAAGGAGATAATACATGAGTACAAACATTACCACAATCGACACAGATAACTATGCAGTCATGGCTAAAGCTATGGGCATGGCTACTGACACAGGTACAAAGCAAAAAGCAAGCACACTCGCAAGGTTACGCATCAATCATTCCCCTATCATGGGACAGGAAGAAGTGAAAGGAAAGAATGTAAACGTAGAGGTTGTCGAGGGTGGCACATACAAACTTGACATCCCTGATGGTGAAACATTTTATTCCACCACAGCGAAGGTTCGCCCTTTCGTACAGAGGTATATGTACAAGCGATTTGTCATGGGTACAAACGATTCCCCAAACAAATATATTAAGACTGTTATGAACGACAATCTTAATGTTGACCTCAAGGACAATGATGGTGGCTTTAACTGTGGTAAACCTGCAGGGTTCATTCAAGACTTCAAAGCTCTTGATCAATCCACACAGGATCTTATCAAGCAGATCAAAAGAGTCCGTGTTATACTAGGCACAGTTGAGTTGGTCAATCCTGTTAATGCTAGTGGAGATAGCGTTGAGGTGGGTGTTACTCCTTTCATCTGGGAAGTCGAGAACAGAGATGCTTTTAAAATACTTGGCAACTGTTTCGTAAAGCTTTCCAAGATGAAGAGACTACCACCACAACACAACATCGAAGTGGCTACAGAGCAGAGGAAGTTACCCAATGGTAATAGTTTCTATATACCGTCTGTGTCTCTTAACCTCACAAGCATTATCAAGCTATCTGAAGAAGATCAGCAAACTTTTGCCGATTTCATGCAGTGGATTGATAATTACAATGACTACATAATCAATGCTTGGAACGAGAACTCTCGTAAGAAAGAGGACATGGATATGGACATCGTTCAAGACTTGGTAGAAACAGAGGAGATTCCATTCGAATGAACCATCCCTCTGAAATAGCTCTGCATCAGTACCTTGAAGATGCAACCAATGGTAAAACTTCTATGTCTGCTAAAACCATCGCAGGTATTAAGAAAGACATAGGAGAAGCCTTGAATCGTCAATTTGGTAAGAAGACTAAACGCAGAGAGTTTCAACTACGTATGTCAAATGTAGGCAGACCATCTTGCCAACTCTGGTTTGAAAAGAACATGCCAGATTACGCAGACCCTCTGCCTACAACATTCGTGATGAACATGATGCTTGGCGATATAGTTGAAGCTGTATTCAAAGGATTGATGAAAGAAGCTAAAGTGAAATTTAAGGATTCCGATAAGGTGTCTTTAGATCTAGGTGAAACTAAAGTAAGTGGTACATACGATTTAATATTAGATGATGCAGTTGACGATATAAAGTCTGCTTCAGATTGGTCGTACAGAAATAAATTCGAATCCTATGATACCCTTGCCGAAGAAGATCCTTTTGGTTACGTGGGGCAGTTGGCAGGTTATGCCAAAGCTTCTGGTAAGAAAGCAGGTGGTTGGTGGGTTGTCAATAAAGCCAATGGTCAGTTTAAGTACGTACCTGCAAGTAATATTGACGTAGATGAAGAAGTTAAAAAGCTCAAAACAAACGTCAATGTAGTAAAGAGTAATGTGTTTAAAAGATGTTTTGAGTCTGTAGAGGAAACCTTCAGAGGTAAAGCTACAGGCAATAGGGTGTTAGGTACAACTTGTTCTTTCTGCCGATATAAAAATTCATGTTGGGAGAACTTACAAGAACTACCTTCCCTGTTGTCCAAAGCTAAAGAACCTAAAATTGTTTCATATGTTAGTATAGGAAAGGAGAATGTAGCATGAATGATAAATCTAACACCACACTAGATGAAATGGCTAGTGAAATTAGCGAAATGGAAAAGCAACTTATGGAGATGAAGAAAGCTTATCGTGAGAGAAAGTATGAAGGTTTGAAGATAGCAATGGATGCTAGAAAGTCTGCAGACGAAGCTCTTAATGACGAGCTAAAAGCTCTTGGGTTGAAAGCCTTTCCGTTTGGTAGATCCACATCTGTCTGGTGGTAAGTGTACGCTTCTTCCAAATATAAAGTAGCACGTAGGCTAGGTTTCCGTAGTGGTCTTGAAGTAAAGATCGCAGAGGAGTTGAAAGAACTCTCCATTCCATTTATATACGAAGGTATGAAGATAGAGTGGGAAGACCTAGCTTACAGAATGTATACTCCTGACTTTGTTTTGCCGAATGGTATAATCATAGAAACTAAAGGCAGGTTTACTGTGGCTGATAGACGCAAGCATATTTTAATAAAGAAGCAACATCCTAAATTAGACATTAGGTTTGTGTTTGAAAATGAAAATAGTAAGTTAAGAAAGGGTTCTAAAACTTCTTATGGCAAATGGTGCGAGAAGCATGGCTTTCTGTATTGTAACAGAGTTATACCAGAGAAATGGCTGAAGAAAAGAGGTAAGAAAGAACACCCAAAAGTTATACAGTTTAGGAATAAAAAAGTATGAACAATAAAACATTAAACTTTCTAGGATTCAAAGACGAAGAAATGTGTATACGTGTATCGCCAGAGATAAAGAACGATAAGTGGACAGGTAGTATAAACCTTACAGTAGATTCTTTCGATCATAGTCCGTTGAACGATGAAGAGTATTTCTCTCTTATGGATTTTGTACGAATGATTCTAGCCTGTCCTGTTCTTATGGAAGAAGATGAAGAGTCAAGAAATAAACTTTGGGATATTATACAAAAAGAGATTGACCCTCCCAAAAAGAATGGTAAAGTAATAGGACGGAAAGATAATATTATTAAGATAAACTTTAACAACGATACAGATGGGAGTGCATAATATGGCAAAATGGGAAATGAATTGTAAGGATAAAGATATGGTAAATAGTCCACCACATTATAATAAGTTTGGTGTAGAATGTATTGAAGCTATTCAATCGGCTACAGGAGAAGGCTACGAGTATTATCTACAAGGTAATATAATGAAGTACCTTTGGAGATACCGATACAAGAACGGTGTGCAGGATTTAGAGAAAGCACAATGGTATCTCAATAAGTTAATTGAAGTAAAAAAAGGTAGTAAAGATTCGACTGATGTGTTTACTAGCTTTGGTATAGAGTTGGACAATGGTTGTTAAAGTATTTCTAACATTAGATATAGATAAGGATGAATATCCTATCCCTGCTGACGGTGATCCTAGCGAAGAGATACAGGAAGCATTAGAAGAGTTTATCTATGATATTGATGGGCTAAAAGTGAAACATATAAAAATAACAATGGAGAATTAGTATGAATGATTATCAAAAATTTATTGCAATATCTAGATACGCTAGGTGGATAGACGAAGAGAACAGAAGGGAAACATGGGAAGAAACTGTGGATAGATACGTGTCGTATATGTCACAGAAAGTGAAGGGGCATCTTCCCCTTGTACAAATTAAGGATGCTATAACTAAGCTAGAAGTTATGCCTTCCATGAGAGCCTTAATGACTGCAGGATCTGCACTTGAAAGAGACAATACAGCAGGGTACAACTGTAGCTATCTACCTGTAGATGACCCTAAATCTTTTGATGAAGCAATGTATATTCTTTTATGTGGTACTGGTGTTGGCTTCTCTGTAGAAAGACAGTACGTAAGCAAGCTACCAGACATTCCTGAAGATTTAGAAGACGTAGACACAATCATACACGTTCAAGACAGCAAAGAAGGATGGGCAAAGTCTCTGCGTAAGCTTATAGGACACTTGTATATGGGTGAAGTTCCTATGTGGGATGTATCAAAGGTAAGACCTGCAGGTGCTAGACTCAAAGTATTTGGTGGTAGAGCTAGTGGTCCTGCTCCTCTTGTAGATTTATTTAACTTCACAGTATCCTTGTTTCGTCAAAACAAAGGACGCAAGCTGTCTAGCTATGATTGTCATAATCTTATGTGCAAGGTTGGGGAAGTTGTAGTCTCTGGTGGTGTAAGAAGATCGGCTATGATTAGTTTATCTAACCTATCTGATGGACGCATGAGACATGCTAAGTCTGGTACATGGTGGGAGACAGCACCACAGATGGCTCTGTCAAACAATTCTGTATGTTACACCGACAAGCCTGACGGAGAAACATTCTTGCGTGAGTGGACATCTCTCGTGGAATCAAAGTCAGGAGAACGTGGTATATTTAACAGAACATCAGCAAAAGCACAGGCAAGCAAGTTTGGTCGTAGAAACCCAGATTATGAGTTTGGTTGCAATCCTTGCAGTGAAATTATACTGCGTCCTTATCAGTTCTGTAATCTTACAGAGGTTGTGGTAAGAGCCAAAGATAGATTTGATGACTTAAAAAGAAAGGTTATGTTGGCTACTATACTTGGCACAGCACAGTCTACGCTTACAAAGTTTCCGTATCTCCGTAAAGTATGGAAAGATAACACAGAAGAAGAAAGACTTCTTGGTGTGAGCCTTACAGGTATTATGGATAATGAATTAACAAATGGGAGGAAACATGGGCTTAAAGAAACCCTCACTAAACTCAGGGAAGTTGCTGTCGAAACAAACAAAGAGTGGTCAGCTATCTTCGGTATTCCACAAAGCACAGCAATTACGTGTGTCAAACCAAGTGGAACGGTATCGCAACTTGTTGACTCAAGCAGTGGTATACACCCTCGTCATAGCTCTTTTTACATTAGGACTGTGCGTGGTGACAATAAAGATCCTCTCACTCAGTTTATGATGGATAGCCAAATACCTAATGAACCTGACGTTATGAAGCCTGATACACAAACAGTGTTTAGCTTTCCTATGAAGTCACCAAAGAAATCTATTTTAAGAAACGACATGACAGCAATAGAACAGCTAGAGATGTGGCTCATGTATCAGCGTCACTGGTGTGAGCATAAACCATCTGTTACTGTGTCAGTACGTGATGAAGAGTGGATGGAAGTTGGTGCGTTTGTATTCAAACACTTTGATGAAATGTCAGGTGTGTCATTTTTACCACACTCCGATCATACTTACCAACAAGCACCCTATCAGGACTGTACAGAAGAGGTATACAATAATTTTAGCAGTAGATTCAGACATATTGATTGGAATGAGTTTACAAAATATGAGAAGGAAGATCACACTAATTCTTCACAAACCTTTGCTTGTTCTGGTGACAGTTGTGAAATAGTGGATATAGGTGCATAGTATGGGAGCAGTAGTAATATATGCAACACTTCTTCTGAACGGCATGGTCAATGTTATTCAGTACAAAGCCGATACGTTCAACACATATGAAGAATGTATTTCGTATTTACAAAAATACAACCTTCACATTAATAAAACATTAGAGGAACACATACACAAAAAAGAGAAGGGAGCTACTGTTCTTTTTATTGGATGTTCGGAAAAAAATAAATTTGTTAAAGAAGGAGATTTGACATGAAGCACTTATCCAGAAAAGAACGAGGACTAGGTAAACATGATGCACCACTGAAGATACAGTGGATGAAAGGTTACGATGCTTTTGTTTATGGAAAGATTCGCAACCCTTATAGCTCTGATACTATGCTGTATAGAGAATGGGAACGTGGGTTCAATACAGCCTACTATGATAATTTAAGTAGAGGACGAGATGGAATTAGAAAAAGAAGCAAAGGATTTCATGGACAAACGAAGCAGAGAACCAAAGACTCTGTTCGAAGTGCTGAAAGAAATAAACCACAAGCTAGAAGAGTATGATAAGCATTTGAGAGAGATTAAAAAGTTAATTAATAAAATTAATCTTCCCCACTAAAAGCTTTTTTCATTTGTTCTTTTATTTCTGAAAGTTTACTTTTCCTTACATTAGTATTGTTAAGTGCTTGTAAAGTATCTTCTATTAATTTTTGAGACAGCTCTCCTGTCTGACTGGCAGAATAAAGACCATACATTATGAGTTGATCTATGTGTGTATTATTTGTGTAATCAAATCGCATGGTTTTTGTATCAGAGTTTTGTAACATCCATTCGTACATACCTATTTCTCTATGGGCTTTCGGAATAACCTTATATATATTATACCGTAACTCGTTTTCTGACATGGCATTTCCTGTTATGTCTTTGTAAGTCTTATTGTTTCTTAATCCTATAAAAGATGCCTGTACTAGAGCTTTAGTTTTTGTCCTTGCTACAGTTAAACTATATTCTCCACTCTCTATAAGACCGTTTAAGTAGTCTTCTGCAAAATCTCTTACTTTAGGTATTTCTCTTTTAAGTAGTTGCATCTCAAACTTCTTTCCTCCTTTTGAAAATTGTCTACTCATTATAGTATAATCTATAAATCCTAAATCCCTAAAAAACTTTTGATCGTCTGTTTCAGCTGTTTCTACTGTTAATCCTATAAACTTTGCTGCAGGAGCTTCTCTCTTTTTTCGTCCCTCTGTTACTACAACTATTTCACCATCTTTTTTTGCTACCCTTTGAAAGTCTTCATCAAAAAGAAACATCTTATTTTCTAATTCTCTTTCTTGCCATATTGATGCATATTTTATATAAGGTCTGTAAAAATAGTTATTTGCGTTTATAACTGGGTCTAGAGTAAATTCTGGTGCAGTTTCTTTAAAAGTGTCCGTCTTCATACCTGTGGATCTTTGTAGGTCAACAAGTTGATTTAGAGTTGTTACGTGTGTTTGAGTGTAGTTACCCCAAAAAGTGCTAAATAGTTTTGCACCTCTCTCTCCCAACATAAGATCATTTAAACCTTTTTCTCCAATGTGAGATTGTATATCCTGTAAAAAACTTTCAACCCCTGTAACTATCTCACTCCCTACGCCCATTCTTACAGATGACCCTATGAAAGTTTGCATACCTTCCTTCCATCCTTTTTCTTTGATTATATACTGGAATATTGCATCATACCCTGCTTCTCTATAAGCGACACGTTGGTCATGCTCATTTAAAGTTTTTACATTATTTTTTTCTACTTCTACATTTCCTGCTTCTCTATATTTTGAACACAGTTCTCCCATAAACATTATGGGTCTTAAAGGATGCATAGGTGTTAAGTTTATAGTTTTTGTTTCGTCAGTTGGATTAGGAAACATATAGTATTCTGATGGTGCTTTATCGGACATTCTATACTCACATGCTCCTGCAAGAACAGAAAACCCTACTAAATTTTTGGCTATTAATTCTCTGTCGGCTTCTGAAAAAATGTCTTCTCCAGTTCCTAAAGTTTTTACATCTCCTACTTTTTTACCTTCTGGTACTAATCCTGCTTTTTTATCTTGTTTTGTATAATATGTTGATAATTTTTTCCTTCCAAAAGCCCCTCTTAAAAATAACTTTCTTAACATATTTCCTCCTGCAGAAAATCCTCCTGCAGTAAATTGAGCAGACAACTCCATTTGACTTAATATAAATCTTGGAAACGGCAGTATTGCTGTTCCTTTAAAAGGTGTAGCTATAACATTTGCTTTTTTATCTCCTTTTGCTAACCCAGAAATACTAGCTCCCAAACTTAATACATTTCCTAGAGGATCTATGTTTACAATAAGTTTTTCTAATGCTTTTAAAGCAGCGTTATCAGGTGATGCTGAGTAAGTTCCTTTAAGAGCTTTTTCTACAGCTATATCCATTAGCTCTGCTATAGAGGGAGCATCAGCAGGTCTTAAAACCTTTCCTGTCTTACTGGATTTAGAAGCATCATTAAGAATATCAAACATTTCTCCTCGTTCTATTGCTTCTGTAAAATCTATATTCCATTTATTTCTTAACTGTCTTGAAAGTTCTCCGTAGGCGATACTTCTTCTTGTGTGGTGTTCTTGCCACCTGTTCAAAAAGTTTAACCCCCATACCATGTCCTCATAGGTAGTTAAAATTTTATCTGTAGCTGTGGCTGTTCCTGTAACCAGTGCCTTAGTTTTAGAACTAGAATCAAACTCTTGCCCTACCTCTACAAATTTTATATTTCCTGTAGTATCTCCTACCTTTTTTCCGGGAGGAATATTTCCCATGATCTTATCATTTAACGTGTATTTTTCTGGAATTTTTTTTACTTGTGTTTGTCTTCTTACTCTATTAATATCATTCAATGAATCCATCAACCTATTATAATCATCCATTCTATTTGCTTCTTGAAAGAAATATTTTAAAGTTAGGTCTAAATTCTTTTGTCCTGTATAATTAAACATATTACGTAAAGACTCTGTACTTCCTATCCAGTTATCCGTCCAACTTATACCTTTTCCTGTTAGCCTATTTATTATGTTTGGATTTTTAAGATTTTTAGCGTCAGCGAGTTTTAGTGGAGATATACTTCCAAACCCTTTTGCAACTCCCCATGTTTTATTTATAAAGCCTTTTTCATTTTTCATGGCTTGTCCCATTTGATACATCATGGTGTCCATTATATTAGCAACAGCCATTACAGGAGCAGCTCCAATAACACTTTCGAAGTTTCTTACGGCAGTAGGTAATTGTGATACCAATATACCTCTTCTAGCTGACTCAAAACGTATAGAGAAAGTATTTAATTTTTGATAGAAATTTTCTGAACCTATCAAGCCTTTCCAATAGGCTTTTTCTTCTAGTGCTAATCTAGCTTTTTCTCCACCTCCCTTATTAAAAGTATAAGTTTGCATCCTTTTACTCATCTGACTTAACTTGTTCATTAATGTAGCAGCTTCAGTTCCAGAAGTTACAACAGCAGTCATATAGTCTTCAAAGCTTAATCCAGATTTTGTTAATTCTTCTAATAAATCCCCAGTATCCAGTTTTAAATCATTCTTTAATGTTAGCTCAAATAAATTTTGAGAAAAAGTTTTATCTTTATTAAACTTTACTCCCTTTTCTTGTAGCCTAGTAACCAAAGAAACAAGACCATCTAGCTTTTCAGGTTTTAATATAGGGTTAGTTAAAGTATTTTCGTCAATACTACTAGCAAGTCTTCTAAAAAATAATAGTTCTGGAGCATTTGAATCATCTGTTATGTTTGCAGCAGTCAAAACTCCTTTACCAACTTCTTTAACTTTATCTATGTCTATAACTCTAAAGCCACCCTTTTGTACAGAAATAGAAACAAATTCATCGTTTTCATCTCCTACTTTTTTACCCTCTGGTATTCTATTTAATCGTTTATCTTCCTCTGTAAATACTCTACTCTTGGTATATATTTTACCATCAGCATCTTGCCCTCTATTTATTAACAAATTATTTTCAAATTGCTCTATTATATCATTTTTAATCTGTGCATTATTCTTTGCAATTTTAGCATTTTCTTCTATTATCTCATTCTTTACTTGTTGGTTTGCCCCAAGTATTTTATAAAAATCTGGTGCAGACCCTGATATATTGAGTTTCATATTATTATTTTTAGCTACTTCTGCTATTCTAGCTATTTCTTTTTGAGTTTTTATTATTTTGTTGGCTATCAATCTTTTAGTTTCTCCTTTTAGAAGAGAGGTATTATTTGCTAGTCTCTCCATAAATTTAGGATTGTTAATTACCTTTTCTAATTTGGCATCTAAAGCAACACGTTCAATCTCTTTTCCAAAAGCTTTTCTAGACATCACCAACTTTTGTGCTGTGTTTACAGGACTAGCTCCATATACTACTGAAGCTTCAAACGATTCTCCCAAAAAATCTATAGTATCATCAGCCAGTTTTTGTGGATCAACATCAAAAACAGAATCGTCTATTACATTTGATTTAGCAGGATAACCAACAGGTATGAAAGGTCTTTGAAGTGTATCTAATGATAACTGCATACCGTAGCCTACTATCTCTAGTATATCTCTAAAACCACCTCCATATCTTGCATACGCTTCAGGCAAATCTTCACTTATTAACCTGCTAGTATCATATACTAGGTCAGACCAATAACCAAAAGTAGCTTGATTATTAGCAGCGTTTGTAATTATAGTAGCGTTCTTAAAGGCTTGCCCTATCGTTTTAACTTCATTAAAAGGTATTCTACCCTTTTGGTCATTCATATTATCTTGAAATTTTTGTTTTTCAAAATCGTGTAGTTCATCAAATACATATTTAACAAAAGACACTTTATCATCTTCTGTTCCGTCAGGGTGCATTTTTTCAAATAACTCTGCGAGTTGTTCATTATTTTCAGTTAAGGGGGAAAAAGAATTGAGATACGCTTCGTCTACTTCTGCTGAATCTCTTTTTATATTTCTAAAAAAGGTGAAGTTCTCATCATCTGTCTCTTCAACCTCTGTTTCAACAGGAGGTATTTGAACACCTTGTTTAAAATTATTACTATCTAAATGTGAAGGAATAGTAGGCTTTAGATTATCATCATCGTTTTCAGTTTCTACTTCATCAAAACCATCAAACAAAACGTCATCTTGCGTAGCAGTATTGCCAGTATCCACCGTGTCCACCGACACAGCAGGGTCTAACCCATCAAATAGATCATCGTCTTGTGGTACAATTTGATTTTGAAAATTAGCCATATTATCGTATTACAAAGTCTTTACCAAAAGCACCTGTGTTTAAGAACTGCCCAAACGTAATAAAATTATTATCTCCCATATGCACAGCAAAAGGCTTTTCATTTTTGTCTACAATTATAGCTCCATTTTGAAATGATTTTATATGATTTCCATACGTGTTACCACTAAACATGTTTAAGTCTGCTTTAGAAGATACAAATTGTAAAGTCTCTGCATCTGTTTTTTCTGTAGAATCAAAGGGCAGTTTAAATATTTGTGTATTTTTATCTTGATATGATTCAAAAGTTCTAGTGCCATATGTATTCTCTAAATATGGAATTTCTTTTGTGCCTTGTGTTGTAGCAAAATGATTGGCTGTGGCTAAATAAGTGGAAACATCATTATCTAAAATATTAGTAAATTCATTAACTAATGCAACATTAAAAAGAGCATTTTTAGATTGACTTGGGTAGTTTGCTTCAAAAGCAGGGTCTATAGTTACTGTACCCTGTGAACTATTATATCCAGTAACTCCGTGAATATCCCTTAAAAATTTTGTAGTGGTCAGCAAAGACCTTCTAGTTGCGTTTAAACTTATCTCTGGTCCTTTCTCAAGGAGATCATTCAAATTTATATTTGTATATGTTATTTCTTTAGTATTTGCATCTACACTTTCTATTGATAAACCTGCTTGTTTCCTTTTTTTATTTAGGGGAGTTCCCACAATAAAGTCAATATCATTTCTAGAAAAAAGATTTTTCTTTGCGGCATCTTCATTTTTCTTTTTTATGTTTTCTTGATTTTCCTTTATTCTTTTTTCTAGTAGGGCTTTAGTGGTAATACCAAAGTTTTCAACTATATTTTCAGGCATCTTTTGTGTAGCATTTAATCTGTCAAGCCCTGCAGTAAGCACAATGTCTTTGCCCACATAAGTAGTAGGTAGCCCTGCTTTGTTAGATTTTTCTGAAGAAAATAAACCTCGTGCTTTTTCTGTTTCTGTTAAAGACAGACCTATATCTTTCTCTCCAAAATAAGCATCTACAGCTTCAGTCAAGTAATCAAAATTATCTGTCTTTGAACCTAAATAATTATTAAAACCTTCTGTGTCAACCTTATACAAATCACTTAATGGTGTGCCTTTTAAATTAGGATTTTTGTCTCTCTCATTTAGTATTGTTACAAATCTATTTAATCCCGGTTCACCATTTTGAGCAGCAAAATTTAAATAAGGATAATCCTCTGGAGTTATTCTAGTCTGTATAGAAGCTAGGGTATTTTTAATTTTTGCTCTGGCTTCTTTTTTATTTTTATTTTTCTCTAGTAACTCTTTTTGGCTTGTTATTGCTTCAGCATCGTCCATTAATCTTTTTCTTTTTAGATAATCTAACTTTTCAGCTACTACATTCTTTCTATCTTGTGCATATAAATCTGAATATTGTTCCCCTGCACCTCCTGCAATAGCCTTACCTGCAGCTCCAAAAGCTCCTGCCGCACCTAATCCTAAAATTCCTAACAACGGTAATACCATTACATTTCTCTCCTTGCCATTAATCCTATAGGTTCAGCCTGTGGTTCTTCTTCTACAGGCATGTCTTCCTCAATCTTTGGTTCTTTCATATTTATCTCTTTCATAGCCAACGCTATATCCCCTTCTGTTGCCATAGGTTTTTCTGGTGCTTCAGGTCTTTCTAGTCCAGTCTTATAAGGCACATCATTTTCTTTTGATACTAATGCCAGTAGCTCCACAATAGCAGGTAATGCTAATATGCCTACATCAACACTGTGTACCCCTTCCATAACTGCAGCATTTTGCATGGAGTTTGCAATAGTTGTAAGTGGAAAGCCAAGCTCTACTACTTCAAGAAGTTCTGGAGTAAAGTCAGGATTACGTATTTTCTCTACATAAAAGGGTATAACTTCATCTACTGTTGTGTGTTGAGCAGGTTTTTGCCAAGGTCTATCCCCTAGCTCATGTGTCATTCCTTCTCCGGGAATTGGAGCATCCAGTGTAAGCTGTTTACTAACTACTTGATTCATTATCTAAACTCTCTCTTTTCTCTCTAAATATTTTTGCGTATTGTAAAGCAATATCCATAGGCTCTTCTTCTCTAGGTGTAGCCATAGTTCTCATATAATTACTTTTTGCTAAAAGTCCCTTTGACTTATTTTCTGGCTTCTCTATTTTTTTTGAGCCTAGTATTGTAAGAAGCATATCTGCTGTCTTATAAACTTGTTTTGCAGGATTAGTAGGGTTGTACATTAATACCTCTATACTGTTAATGCTATATTAGATAGAGGATTCATAGAGCTAAACAAGAATGTTCCTATAAGTTTACCAAAGCTTGTGGCTGAAGAGTGGTCATTCTTTAACTGCTGTATGTCATAGCTAGAGTCAGCAACTAAGTGTGCTTCGGCTAACTTTACAACTCTATCTCTCTCATTCTCTGCACTTGTCCACGCGTACTGCATAGCGTCAGAGTAGTAGCTCCACAGATTATTGTAGGCTGTGTTAGATATGCCAAGCAGGTTCTGTGCATTTATTTCGTTGGCACGATTAATTGCAGCGGTATCGGCTGTTGCTATCTGCCTTCTCCACTGTGCATTGTTCTGGTCAATGACAAGTCTATTGTTTGCATTAAACTGATCTCTTTGATTCTGCACTTCTGTGTTAAACTTTGCTACTGCGTTCTCTTCACCTGCATTAAACTGTGCCTGTGCATTTGCTTGTGCAGCATTGAACTGCGACACTTGTGTATCTAGGTTAGCAAAGAATTGTTTAGTTTGATTCTCACTCGTAGCATTAAATTGTCGTGATGCATTTACGGCAGCTTGATCTGTAAACAAACCCTGTACTCGTTGCTGTGTTCTAAATATCTCTGCCTGTTGTTGGTTTGACAGGTTAGCCATATCTCTCTGCATGAAGTTCTGTGCGTTCATTACGGCTGACTGCTGTTGATTGTTTAGGTTAGCCATGTCTAAATTTGCTAACGCACTTGCTTCTGCCATCACCTTTGCCTGTCTATTGCTCAAGTTGGTAAGATTCATAGTGTTAGCAATACGGCTATTCTCCAGAGCTATCTGTTGCTCTGCAGTAAAGTTCATGTTAGCTACATCAGCTATACGTGCTGAATTTTGTACTCTTGCTTGAAAAGCTTGGTCAAACTCCATGCCCATAAAGGTAGCACGTTGCTGTGCCGCAAGCATTGCACGTTGCTGTCGGTTGGATAAGTTCTGTGCTTCGAAAGATGCCACTGTCTGTGCATCAGCCTGTGCTATGGGCAAGGCAGACTCTAATGCTGCCTGTACCATTGCCTGTCCTGCAATACTAGATGCTCCCATACCTCTGGCTTGCATCTGTGCTTGTACACCTCTTAATGCTCCTGCTGCCCATGCAGGTGGATTCTTTGCATCGAAGTCTGCTGTGAGTGTAGCTAACTGTCCTTGTACAGTAGCTTTGTCTGTGGGTGTAGCTTCTGCAGCCTGTATCTGTTCTGTAAACTTAGATGCTTTCTCTGCGTTAGCTACAGGCTCAATAAGTTCTCCTGTTTGTATCTCTCTTTGTACAGGATTCTCTAGCTTGATAGCTGTACCTTGTGCAGACGCTAGATCGGATACACTTGACTTGGTAGCTTCTGCTGCAGTTACCTTTGCTCGTGGATCGTTTGGGTCTAATTGAGCAGCTTGAAGTGCGTCTGTTACGGCTGTCACTTTGTCTATAGCTGTGTCAGCTTGCATTGTGGTTGCATCTAGTGTATCAGGAATTTTTGAAGTAGCTGTGCTTGCTGTAGTGGTAGTGGCTGTTGGTGTACCAGTGACCTGTCCAGAATCTGTTGGAACAGTTTGTCCTGTATCACCTTGAGGTATGCCAAACGGAGTAACCTTTGCACCTGCAGGTACTTTAGGATTTGTAACCATGCTAGAGGATATATCACGTATGTCTTTCTTTACTGTGCCACCTTCTTGATATTTATTTACGTAACCCCCAGATACCATCTTACGTGCTATGTCCTGATAACGCATCATCTCTGCCTGTCTATCAGGATTCTCTTCTAAAAACTTTTGGAAGTCTTTCTCTTCACCCTGAAAGCCCATAGCGTTGGCTATCTTTTCTATGCCTGATGGCTTAAATCCTTGAAACTGAATCATTTGCTCTCTCTACTTAAAACTCTATCTAACTTATCTTCTAGTCTATGTAATGCTTCCATCACTCCGTGCATCTCGTCCTTCATCTCTGCCCTTGATGCATACTCTTCTCTCGTTTTATTTAGCAGTATGTCTATGCGTTTTAACTCAATCATTACATTACGAAATGTCCATATAGCAGGTGCTATCACAAGGGTTAGAATTAAATTCCAAAACATTACTGGGTCTA
>Ga0070750_10000630_pt1 | contig 19439 bp, 15 predicted proteins | sample VirMetDEL_Nov_24_FD_77013 | JGI IMG/M metagenome (GOLD analysis project Ga0070750, IMG submission 77013) | Aqueous microbial communities from the Delaware River and Bay under freshwater to marine salinity gradient to study organic matter... | ecosystem: Environmental > Aquatic > Marine >...
CAATCCGGGTGCGGCAACTGGCAGTGAGTATACATTCACCGAGACTATATCTAGCCCTAGAACTGGGTTTGTGTTCGTGATGAACGTGCCCGTTGATATAGTTCAAAAGCGGTTCCTGGAGCCTGTATATATCGATGGCGAGAAGACAGATGAATTAGAGCATGAATACCTATATAGATTCAGGCCGACAGTGTTGGGTGATGGCGCTAGAAATCATCTACTAACAAACAAACAGATTACTCTAGACTGGTCTGTCTTTAGGGATTGTCTGTTGCACCGCAGGCTTAACCGCACTGTTGTAGATGGGGATGTCACTTAATGGCTGAGGTGTTACGCTACGTCAACACAGCCAGCACCGCAGGCGGTGACGGCACTACCAACGCGACAGCGGGCGCGAATCGTGCCTATGCCACTTTGTCAGAGTGGGAGGCTAACGAGGGCACAGACTTAGTCACGGATGGTGACACTCATCGAGTCATATGTTCTGGCGGTGCTGATAGTACCGCAGTGACGCTCAATGGGTTTACTGTTGATGCAACGCATTTTGCAACTATTGAGGGTGAGTATGATGGTGCGGCAGGTGCTCTTGATACAGGCCTGTACCACCTAACAACAACCTCAGCCACGCAAATACAGTGCGATTGTGATTACACGGTTTTTGATAAACTTCAATTCGACGGGAGCGGGACGGCAAACCAGAGTATCTTATTTAGCACGGCAAAAAATGATGGGACAGTAAAAAACAGCGTCTTTTATGATTTAGCTAGGTATGCAGTATTCCAAAGTACCGGCGCTACAAACGTTACTCATTATAATTGGTTGGCATACAAACTAGGGCGTTCTCCTATCGGTGTTAGTACAACATCCACCGGGATGGGTGAGGTTTACAACTGTACCGCGTACGACTACAACTCTACAGACCAGGTTAACGGTTCATTCATAGAGCAGGACGCTAACAACCAATTCAAAGTGGTTAACTGTATAGGCATAGCATCAGCTTCAAGCACTAGAGCCGACTTCGAGCAAACGTATACACTAGCAACAGGCTCAGACTATAACGCTTCATCAGATACTAGCGCCCCCGGCGCCAATAGCATTCACTCTATAACGGCATCCACAGAGTTCGTTAGTGTGACGGGAGGTTCTGAGGATTTCCATTTAGCATTTGGATCAACACTGTTAACAGATGGTGTTGGACCCTCTAGTGACGCTAGCGTTCCAACTACTGACATTGACGGTGATACGCGAAGCGGTACCACTTGTGATATAGGGTTCGATGAGTATGTAGCGGCTGGCGGCGGCGGAAACGGTTACTCGGTAATAAATTCGATTTACAACAGATTATTAGCAGGTTGATAAAATGGAAAAAAATACATCTGGAAAATGGGTTGTTTACGCCTTCCAAAGCGAAGCAGGAACCAATCCCGGTCAACCTGTTACGGGCGACGCTGCAAACATTACCGCAAACATACGAATAGATGGCGGAGCGGCTAACGCTGTTGATGACACTAATCCAACCGAATTAGAGGATGGTTATTACGTTTTTGACGTGACAGCAGCAGAAACCAACGGTGATTTATTATTGATTGCTCCCGCTTCTAGCACAGCTAACGTTAATGTGATCGGCGTCCCTGGTGCGGTATACACTAATCCAGCAAATTTCAACGACATGGCTATAGCAGCGACAACCGGCGAGGTGTCAGGTGATATAATCAAAATTAGCGGCGATAGCGCGGCGGCCGACAATATAGAGGCCATGTATGACGGCACCGGATACACAGATGACGCGGCACCTGCCACGCAGGCGCAGCTAGGCGCGTTGTCGGTTGGTTCTGCTTCAATCTCAACACAAGCTGATAGCTATACGCTAACAACGGGCACGCAATCATCGGGCACGTTTGCAGATACTGCAACACTAGATAGCGTTTTCCATCAGCACACAGACACAGCAGGCGCTTTAGATTTATATTATGAATTTGATGTTGGCGGCAATGGTATAGGTGTCGAGGTCGTAATAGATGGATACCTACAAGGGGCTAATGATTCTCTATCGATCCAGGCTTATAACTGGGTCGGGGCAACCTGGGACAATATCGGCACGCTACAAGGGGCTAATGGCACTACTAGCGTTGAGTTGTCCTTGAATTTACTAAAACGCAACACAGGCACCGGCGCAAACGCCGGTAAAGTCAGAATAAGATTCTATGCTGCTTCAGGCTTAACTTCAGCGACACTTGCCGTTGATAGAATCTATGCTTCTTATTCGGTGGTCTCTCAAACCGTTGGATATGCTCAGGGCGCTATATGGATCGACACGGGAGCGAGTAACACAAACACTGAATCCTACGTGGACGGTGTTGCAGATAACCCAGTCTCAACGATTGCGGCAGCTGATACGTTAAACACTGCTTTAAGTCTCAACAGATACGTTATAGCGCCCGGAAGCTCTATAACGCTTCCTTCCACCTATAACAATCACGTTTTTTATGGTGAGTCTTGGAATCTTGCGCTTAATGGCCAGGATATTAGTGATTCACATTTTTATGAGGCTGTCATTAGCGGCACCGGATTGGTTACCGCTGGCAATCCTGATTTGCATGTTTGCGATATTGGCACCTGTACGCTAGGGCCGTTTGATGCGTTAAGAAGCGGGATAAGCGGAACCATTACTGTTGGCTCAGCAGGAACATTTAATCTAGTCGATTGCTATAGCAAAGTCGCAGGTGGTGGAACACCAGTATTAGATGCCGGTGTTGCGGTTGGAGCAAGCAATTTTAATTTCAGAAGATATTCGGGCGGCATTGAGATACAAAACTTTGCAGCCGGTGACAATATGTCGCTGGAGGGTTATGGCCAGCTAGTCATTAATGCTAATTGCACAGGCGGTTCAATATCAGTGCGTGGCACGTTTAAGATAACTGATAATTCAAGTGGAGCGGTAGCTTTAACGATTACCTCACCTGTGGTCGATCAGGTTCATCAAGGCGTGGCGCAAGCGGCAACAGCTAACACGATAACGCTAGCAGCTACAGCAAGCGCTACGAATGGGCAATATGATCCAGGTGAAGTCTTAATTGTTGCCGGTGCGGGAGCAGGTCAGAAACGCTCTATATTAGACTATGATGGCACTACTAAAGTCGCTGTTATAGATAAAGACTGGCGCACAAACCCGGACACGACTTCAAGTTATGTTGTTTTCGCTGGTTCAGGAAAAGGCCACGTTAACGAAGGGCAAGCGCAAGGCGGGAGTGCAAACACTATAACGCTAAACACGTCTGGCGACAGTAATGACGATCACTATATAGGCCAGACTGTGTTTATAGTCGGCGGCACTGGTCAAGATCAATCGCGACGAGTTATTGATTACAACGGCACTACTAAAGTGGCTACTGTTGACAGTAATTGGACTGTAAACCCTGATGCGACCTCATCTTATATTATGATGCCGACGATAGCACCGCCATTAGTTCAGAGTGTTGTTGACGGATTGCTTGATGAAGCACTTAGCGGGCATAACACAAACGGCAGCTTAGGAAAGGCTATTAGGCAAATTGTTGAAGGCGTTATATCCGAGGAGTCTAGCGTTAACGATGTTAGCGCAACTGTTAACACGTTTGTGACGAATCTAACAGAAGCTACGAGCAGTCATTATTCTGATTTAACGCTTGCGTTTATCAGTGGCAATCTTAAGGGACAAGCCAAGCCGATCAGAAGCTACAACGGAACATCAAAAACTATTGTACTAGATGAAGATCTATCAGAAGCGCCAGCTGATGGAGACGGATTCATTATTTTAACCACTCATGTTCACCCGGTTTCACAAATTGTTGATACGATTTATGATAGAGCAACAGCAGGACACATCACCGCTGGAACGTTTGGTAAGTTGTTTGCGGATATGCTGGCAGACACGAATGAACTGCAAACGGATTTAACTGATGGCGGGCGCTTGGATTTAATTTTGGATCAAATCGCTACCGACACTACAACCGATTTACCAGCAACTATTGCAGCGCTAAACAATGTTTCAGCCGCCGATGTATTAGCTCAGGTAAACACGGCATTAGATACTGCAATCAGTGAGCTAGGCGTGGGTGCTCCTACTGCTACGCCCAACTTAAGAACCGGGTTGATGCTCCTTTACATGGCGTTAAGAAACCGAATTGATGTTGATACAGTTGGTACAGATGCCATGAAAGTGTTTAATGATGCGGGCACTCAGATTGCAAGCAAAGCGGTTACCGACGATGGGGCCACCTACAGCGAGGCTAAAATGACGTAATGGCTATAGACAGCAGACAAAAGCGGGCGGCTGTCCTAGGAGTTGCCCGCCCCTGGTATCGCAATTCGCACCCGGCTGTTTTTGACGACAAAAAACGCGCCACTATTGGTAATTCGTATCCATTGCAGTTTTTAGAAATAATCGGCTCTAATAGTTCTTTTTTGCGTATCATTTCTAAGGGCGATAAATTTAGAGTAGTATCGAGGGGGTAGATTGTGGTTGATGTAACTGAATTTGAAATCCCTGTAGGCGAATCACGAAATATTGACGTTGATTTTGTTATCGCCGCAAGCAATCTAGGCGTTAACGCTATTTCGGTGGCGTGGTCAGTAAGAAGCGGAACAAGCGCCACTATATTGGGCGCTCCAACGATTACGGGAAACATCTCAACCGGAATGATTGTAGCAGATGACGTAACAACAGGATGCACGTTGATTCGAGTTAAAGCAACGATGACAGACGGGCAGACGAAAAGCGAATTTATTCAGATTAATGTTGTTGATCCGACTTGCTCATAATTAAGAGGTAAAAAAAATGGCTTCAGCTGCTTTTGTAAAAAAAACAGGAGCTATAGCGCGAATGATGACAGCGGGGTCGGCATGGGCTTCGTCTAATCGTTACGCTGTGTTAGTTAAAAACTCGTATACGCCCAATGTCGCTCATGCTACTTACGGCGATATAAACGCTAATGAGTGCGATACAGTTGGATACCAGCGCGTTCAATTGACAGGACAATCTTTTGTTGGCAATGACAATCCAGATTGCAACGATATTGATTTTACCTTGTCGGCAACTGTTGTTCCTGTTGGGCGTTATGTGTTTATTGTTGAGGGTTCAGCGCCAACGCCTAACGCGGGCGACATAATCACGGGATATTGGGACGCTGCAAACGGTACCAGTACAGACTTGAATTTTGATGCAGTGACAGCGATTAGCTCGAATGGCGTTATAAATGTAATATAAAGGTGTTTGTTTATGGTAGCTCATTTACTCGCGCAAACTCATATAATAACGCCCGGTGCTGACGGTAAAGCGCGTTCCATCGATCCGGCGGGCCTGTTTGGTGCGGTGCCTGCATTTGTTGCGCCCGTCATTGACAGAACAGGAATCGTTTACGATCAGTTTGTTACAAACGGCGGCACGTGGACGTTTGCGCCAACGCTAAGCAACGCGCCGGCCCAAAAGTTTTGGCATTTTGACTGTCACCCGGACGAAGCGACGATAAACCCTAAAACTGGCGCGGTAAGTTTAGATACGTCCACCATGCCCGCAATAGATGGGGCTATACCTAATCAGTCTGTTTATATTGAGATTGTTTGCTCTAACGCAGCGGGAGAGGATCGAATAGTCATCCGTTTGCACATTGGAAAAACTGCGGGCCAGATTAAATACATGGGGCCGAGCGAAACCTATCAAGATTTAGATAGCGCTGGCGCTGCCATGGTCGCGGGAGATACGCTTATTGTTAGAGATGGCACGTATACGGGCGAGAACAACACGGTAAGGCCCAGCGGTGGCGGTACTACTATCGGTTTTCCAGCTGGCACTGCCGCAACTCCGACTATTGCGATGGCAGAATCGCCGGGTAAATGGGTGATTGATGGCGAAAGCACAATCAGCTGTTTTAATGCAGTGGGGAACAAGGTCCCGGTTGATTGGCCTGGAGCAGCAGGCGGCGAGCACACTACAGACCAATCTCATATTTGGGTTTTTGGGATGGCACCCAAAAATTCTACTCGCGAAATGAGGTTCGCATACTCGCAAAAAAATCAATTTAGGTATTGCTTGATGGGGCACACCCACAAATACACTAGCACTCACAACACGGCGGGAATAGAAGTAAATCGCAGCGACAATGTAGTATTAGAGCATTGCTATCAATACGGATATAGCCGCTACTCGCAAAGCGCTTATGAGTCCCGAGAGGTAATGATGCGCCGTGGATTGTCTCGCTATGCGGCGTACTACGGGACAGAACCGGCAAACTGCGGGTTTAGTTTGTATCGTGGCAAAAATAGCAGAGTACAAAACTCTTGGGTTGTAGACTCGAATGAATCTAAATGGGTTTTTACCGCCTCACATTCGGTGACGATGGCTTTTCAGATTGCTTCAACTGGTGCAGACACTTACCCGACAAACAATAAGTTTCAACGATGCGGCGCGGTTGATGTATTTAACGGCGGCTTCCATTCGTGGGGTAGTGAGGATTTAACGCTGCTAACTGTTGAAGATTTTGCGCAAATAAACGTTAACGCTAAAACGTTAACGGGCGGCGATGGTGCGTTTGATGGTAACGGCAAGTGTGTAATCAGAGGTCATACAATCTGGGACGGTGATTACAACACGTTTACAGGCTCTCACTTAATGAATAGTAAGGGCACTATCGATATTCAAAACGCCCTGTATGATTTTATTAGCACTGGTGTGGCGCAATCTAGGCTTGTTAATACATGGGGTAGCGGCACCAGCGTTATTATCGATAATATATCAATCCCTGGTTTTACTGATACGGTTTCAAGCCCTGCACCAACAAATCGAAACGATATAGCAGCAACGGCCGCCAACGGTGCCATGTATCCTATACGGTTAGAAGATAATAGCGCGTTAAAAAATGCTAGTTTAGGAGCGGATAACTTAGATTATTGCATTGGCAAACAGGGCACGTATCTAGGTGATCCAGATTCCGAAACAGTCACTACAACCCCGGCGTTACCGTTTCAAATGGAAAAAACCGCCATGGAGTCATGGCGCAATACGTCATGGACCGGCCCCAATGTTGATACAGGTTTAGGTGGTAGTGCGACATTGTCAGGTAATTTTGGCGTTGCTGATGTTGATGATTCACCATCCTATAATATTTTAGCAAGTATGGGTAATCCTGTTTTCCCTTTGCGGTTTTCTGCGATCCCTGACACCGCGACTAGCGCTAGCTGTCACTGGGAGCACCCCGCAAAAAAATATCACGACCAAATTGTGGCTTATGATGTTCTCTATCAAAACGTCACCGATTCGGGCGCGTTAACTTATTTTGCGTCGGTTGATCGGCTGACGAATGAAAAAAATGTTACGGGCTTGACGGCTGGTAAATTGTATCGGTTCTTTGTTCGTTCGCGCTATGTAGATGGTAGACTGTCAGGTGTCAGTTATAAATCAGAGGTACAACTATAATGGCCGAGATTAAAATAAATTTTACCCCAGCGGAAACGCCAGCGGTAGCACAGTGGAACAATGCTACAATAAATTCCACGTTTAATAATTTATTAGATAGCGCCGACACTGAAACTACAGTCAATGTAGCCACATCTAATTGGGACTCAGACAACTACAACGTCCAAAAGCCCAACACTTTAGGCTATCCGGCTGATGTATGGGACGAAGGTTTTTCGGTAACGCCATACGACGGCCATGGAACAGTTACGATTACAGGGTTAAAGGCAACAACGCTTTATACTTTCTATTTTTCCGGCAGCACTTCAAACGCCGGACGCGAATATACGATCTACACGCTAATAGGTAACACAACCGGAAGCCCAATTAATTTCGACCCGTCGCAAAACACGAGTAACGAAGTCACGACAACAATGACTTCTGATGGTAGTGGAACTATCACGCTAGACGTCGATTCGAGTCCGTCGGCTTATGGCTACTTGAATTATCTTAGAATAGTAGGCGATTTCGATTTAACTACATCTGTTACCGATGTTAATAGCGGCAACCCGATTGCATCTAATGCCACTGGTGTGCCTGTTAATTTCGGCGCGGGCGGCAACGGAACGACACAAATAAAATTAAAGTTTGGCGCGCTTGAGGTTATTCAAAGCAATCTGACAATTGTTAATGATAATCAAGTAACGTTTGATGTGGTTCCCGGTGAATTGCCTTATGGAACGCTTGATTGTGTTATCACAGTTAGCGGTACAGATTACACGGAGCAAATAACGTTTACCCCAGTTAGCGGCAATGAGTATGTAAACGTTTTAGACCCTATCTATGATAACCCAGCGTTTAAAAGTGTTTTAGATAGCGCACCAGGGCCAACCCCCGTTGATGGTGATCAATTAGAAATACAAGACCCCACAAACGAGATATTGCTTTATCCTTCCGGCGTTTATGAGGTTGATGCGGGCGGTCCAGAAACTTTTCAAGTGAGACGGCGATCAATAACAACGGGCACGTGGGGAGACTGGGTTGTTATTACCGTTGATACAATACTGGTATTGACTCCGCTTTCGGTTTCGTTTACCGGAATCGCTTTCAGCAATACTTATTCTGCTTATGTTCCAAATCAGCCGCCCGTTGTGACGCCGCCGGCTGACCTAAGTATTGAATTTGCTTTTGCTAGTGGCGGATTGTCAAAATCAAATAGCACGCTAACAGCCTGGTTAGCTAGCGCAACGGTTTCAGACGATAACGACGAAGGACTTACAGCTAGCGGGGATATTTCCGCGCTATCTGATCCGATAGTTGTTGGCAGCTATCCCATCACGTTTAGCGCAACTGACAACGGCGGGCTAACCGGCACAGCTACAGCTAATCTAATCGTTAGCGAAGCCGCAGCGCCCAACCAAGCGCCAGTGGTTATCGCTCCTCAAGACACAACGATCGAATACACCGAGAACCTAACAGGACTACCGAAAAGTAATAGCGCGCTGGTGTCTTGGATATCTTCGGCTACGGTTTCAGATGATAACGATACGGTGACGGTTAGCGCTGATCTTTCAGCGTTGGCCGATCCGATTCCGTCTGGTGTTTATCAGATCGTGTTTACATCTAGCGCCGACAGTGAAGGATTGACCGGCTCAGACGTAGCTTATTTGACGGTTAGAAGCGCTAGCAAATACTCAGAGATAATCACACCGGGAACGGTTGCGACCTCCTATGCAACACTGGCTGAGGCAGACGCTTATCATATTGGACGATTACACAATGACGCCTGGCTGAACGAAACGCCTTACAATAAGAGGAGCGCTCTTGTGTGGGCAACCAGAATCCTTGATACGCTTCATTGGAAAGGGAAGAAGGCGGACTCCAACAATCTGCTCCACTGGCCAGCCACGGGCGTTTATGATCGATATGGATCATTGATAGATAGCGCTATCATCCCTGTTGTCGTTAAAAATGCGTGCTGTGAGCTAGCATTCCATTTAGTGAGCACCGACACGACAGTTGAGAAAGGTGATTCCTCATTCAAGAAGCTTTCAGTTGGTGGTTTGGATATGGAATTCAAAGGGAACGAAAGCGTGGCCGCTAAGATTGAGCCAATACCGCAGGGAGTTAAGAACATGATCCGGCACTTATTGCGTAATAGCGCGGGCGGTGTAATCGTATGAACTCGCTAAGAACCGAGATGATCAGAGCCGTTGACGCGGCTTTTGATCAAGCTAAAAAAATAGAGGGCTTGGTTGTTAGTGTCGATTATCAGCCGATGAGCGGCACTTACAACCCAGTTACCGAAACTTATTCGGAAACCGTAGATCCAAAAACGATTGACGGCATAAAATATAGCGCCACACAAAAGCAGATAATTGATGGATTGGCCGAGGTAAACGACTTGTTTCTCACCGTGAAAGGTAAAGACTTTGCAATCAAACCCACTGTTAACGACCATATTTTTATTGACGGAGCAAGGTATGCTATAGTATTTATCACAGATAACACGACCGGCATCAGTTATGAGTTCCAATTAAGACGATGAACGATTTCGAGAAAGCCATGGCGGCGATAGACAAAGCGGTTAAGGATACACACAGGAAGGTTAATTTTTCTGTGTACAAAGCCATTACCGAAGCGACGCCAAAGCTTTCCGGACTTGCTCAAAACAACTGGTTTCCGTCAATCGGTAATCCTAGCAGCGAGAAAACAAGCTCAACAAGTGGCAATTTTGGGGCGTCTGAAGGCACCGTGAATAACGGTATCGACGGCTATCAGAGAACATTCATCACAAACAATTTACCGTACATAAGAAGATTGAATGAAGGTTACTCAAAAAAAGCCGCACCTAATTTCGTTGAGCGTCATGTTAACTTGGTAGCGAGGCAATTTAAAAAATGAGCTTCGAAACGGTTCGACAAAATATCACGGCAAGGCTAAACACCAATTACGTTGGGTCATATCCGATTGAATGGCCTAACACTGAGATAGTAAAACCAAAAAATGATTTATGGTTTCGTTTCGGCATAGCTGGACCAGACGAAGATCGAAACGAAATAGGAAGAGCGGCTTATACAGCGATTGGCTTGATTCAGTTTCAAGTTTTCGCCCCAAAAAATACGGGCGTAAAAAAATCAATGGAATTAATGGACACCTTAACCGGCATCTTTAGAAACACGACTTTTAATAGTATAACCTGTGATGGGGCCTCGATCACGGTTGTTGGATTGGATGAGGCATGGCATCAAACTAACGCTATCATACCGTTTGAGGTTGATTTAGTTTATTAACATAGGAGCATGAATAATGGCTGATGCTGATCAAGTCACAGTAAAATATGTTGTAGAATCTACTTACGGCGTAACACCAACGGATTCATCAAACTGGAAATACTTAAGAATCACTGGTGAAAATCTAACTGCCGAGCCAGTTACTGAAGAATCAGAAGAACTTCCCGGCACGCAAAAGGGCGTCGTTGATGTTGTCAACAATGGGCAAACCGTTGGCGGCGATATTCCTTTCGAGTTTTCGGCGGCCACCTTTGACGATATGTTGGAGGCTGCGCTAGGCGGAACATGGACCACTAATGTGTTAACAGATGGCAACACAGAAAGAAGCTTCACGTTTGAAAAAAATTACCCCGATATCTCTCAATTTATCGCATATAAGGGCGAGACGGTTAATTCTCTCAGTCTGTCAATGCAGAAGAAAACCAAGATATCGGGCAGCGTTGGGTTCACTGGCGCTCAAGCAGTTACAAGCGGCACATCATTGGTAGGGCTTGGTAGCGTTGCGGCTGTAAATGAGAAGCCGATATTTAGAACCGGCTCAACCGTTACAAATGTTCAAATTGATGATACAAATATTAGCGCCCTAGGCGTTAGGCTTCACGGTGTAGATTTATCAATTGCTGTCGGCACAGAGCCAGAAGACACAGTTGACGCAAACTTTGCTTCGGGCGTTTCCACTAATGATTTGAAAATAACTCTTTCAATATCTGCGTATTTTGACAATTTGGAAATTTACAATCGCATTATAAACACAACCGCTTTCAAGTTTGAAATAACTGTCGCTGACAGTGACGGCAACAGTTACGCTTTTGTTTTCCCTCGCTGCAAATTCCTAAGCGGAACGCCTGACGGGGCTAGTAAGGGGTCAGCTATAAATATTTCAGGCGAAGCCGTGGCAACAGCTGACAAGACAGCAGGCTACGCAATTCAAGTTACAAGGACTCTAGTATAATGAATATTGATGATCTATTCGCGGATGACGTAAAAAAGAAAACTGAAGGCGCAAATGTAAGCATCCCCGGTATTCCGGGGGGCTTTTTGGTTTTGAAATCGTTTAACGCCGCAGTATTTAATGAAGCGCTTAAGCGCAAAGCCGAATCGTTCGAAGATAGGGAGAACCCAACAGACAAAGAATCTCGCTTGGCTGTATGCCAGATCTATGTTGAAGAGTTTATTTCCGGCTGGGGTGGAATCAAAGAAGAAGGCAAAGAGCTTGAAGATACTCAAGCCGAAAGGTTGCGCGTTTTCTGCGATCCAAAATACGAGCGGCTTATTGATTTCGCAATAGCAGAAATGAGCAACATCGAGAACTATCGATACAGGGAAAAAGAAAAGGCAAAAAAGCCTTAACTGATTTCGTCCGTGATTATTCGTCATGGTTAAAAAAGTATGCAGAGACTAGCGGCCCGAACAAGGGCCGCGTTGATGTTGAAGACTTTCGTGAAATGGCTAGGGAGTCGGGCGTTGTTCCTCGTGTTTTGAAAGAAATGCCAACGCTAAAAAAAGAGTATTACCATTTTTTTAATGCTTGGGATTTCTTGCGAGGACTAACGAAGGAAGGGCGAATATCTTTAACCGATATGCGGCATTATTTAACGATGAATCCGTGTTTTAATAGTAACGAATTTATAGAAATCATAAACGCTATTGATATAGAGGCAGGCTACTAATGGCTAATGATGTAGGGATTGAGATTTTTATAGATTCGGTTGGCGCTGTTAAAGGTGCCGATAAAGTTAAGGACGGTTTAAGCAAAGTAAAAGCTGAAGCAGACAAGACCGCTAAAGAGGTCGAAGAGCTAAAGTCTGGGCTATCAAAGCTTAGTGAAAGCAAAGGCGTCAAAAAGACCGGAGACGAATTCAAAGGGTTAAAAAACGAGTCTTTAAAAGCTAAAAAAGAAATTGGTGAGTTAAACAAAAAAATAAACTCACTAAATAAATCAGATGGTGCTAAAAATGTCAGAACCTCAATAAAGAAAGTAAAGGAAGAGGCATTAGGTGCTGACAAGGCTATAGACAGATTGAAGCAAGGCGTTGTGGCTTTGTTTGCTTTCGGCACCGCAAAAAAAGCGCTAGAGACAGCAGACAGCTTTAACGTTCTACAACAACGAATAAAAACAGCCACAAAAGCTACCGGCGATTTTAAATCTGTATCTGAAGACCTTTTCAAGGTGTCTCAAAAGAACGGCACAGCATTAGAAACAAACGTTGAATTGTTTCAAGGCTTGGCGCGTGTCGCCCCAGAGCTTAACGCCACTAACTCGCAAATGCTAAAGCTTACTGAAACAGTGGGGCAGCTTGGCGTTATCGGTGGATCTTCCACGGAGGCTATGAAAAATGGCCTACTCCAATTCACTCAAGGTTTAGCAGCTGGAACTTTCAGAGCTGAGGAATTTAATTCGATTCTTGAAAACTTACCTGAAGTTGCAGTAAGAATCGCTAACGGGATGGGTGTAACCGTTGGCGAGCTTCGCAAAATGGTTATTGAAGGTAAGTTATTATCTAAAGATGTATTTAATTCTTTACTAAATCAATCTGAAGGGATAGCCGGTGAGTTTGCTGAAATGCCGTTGACGCTTGGGCGCTCTGTTGAAAGTTTCAAAAACAGCCTTCAAAAAGCACTTGGCACACTTGATCAAGAGATTAACGCTACAAATTCTCTAGCAAAAGCGATACAGGCCGCAGGAATGGCGCTTGAAGGTTTGGCTGAACATTCCGAAACTTTCATAACTATCGGGCAAGTGGTGGCCACACTTATAGGAGCTAGGATAGCTGGTGCCCTAGTAATAAAAACCAGAGCCACAATAGCCGACACCGTAGCAATGATCGCTAATGCTAAGTCTACTTCAGCCGCCACCGTGTCAGTCAACGCTTACACTGGCGCAATAACCAGAACGGCGGGCGCTTCAACAGCCGCAACAGTAGCGGCAAAAGGACTAAAGGCAGCGCTAGCGTTCTTGGGCGGTCCTGCTGGTATAGCGGTGCTAGCGGCTGGCGCTATCTATTCGTTTGCTACTAGTGGAGACGAAGCTAGCGAGAGTAGCGACAACCTGAAAAAACGAGTGGACAGTTTGACAAAGTCTTTCGCTAATTTGCAAAAAACGCAAATAGAAACGGAAATTTCAAATATTGAATTAGAAATGAGGAAAGTTGCAACAACTATTAACGAGATTGTTGCGGCAGACCTGATGAATTCGCCCAACTCACCGTTGGGGATGACTGCAACTTATCAGATAGAACAGCAGAAAGAAAAGTTGGTTGAGTATAACGGCCATCTTGAAGCGTTAAGACAAAAGCTTACCGAAATAAATGAGGTGAAGAATCTACAACCACAAGAGGGGGGCGCAACAGTACAAGAGGGTGATTTTGTAGGCCCAATGCCGCTAAGCGATCAAGAGCAACGCCGAGCGGATGATATAGCAAAACTGGAAGAGGCGTTAAAAACTGAAGAGGAGCTAATACAGGAGTCCTACGAACGACGGAAAGAGACCGTGCAAATGGGTTTGGTTTACAACGACCAGAGCCAAGCATGGTACGATAAAAGGCTAACCGCGTGGTATACCAAGCAGCAAAAAGATCTGCTAAAGAAGCAGAAAGCCGAACAGAAAGCCGCTTATATTCATTTCCAACGGAAAAAGCTTGGCGAGATAACCTACTACAAAGATCATGCGCAAACCCTGAAATTCTTCAACACTTGGGAAGTGAAAACAGAACAAGAAAAGGCAAGGTTCTTGATGGATACGTCAATGGGCTTGCTTTCAGAGATGGGACAGCACAGCAAGACGGCTTTCAAAGTATCGAAGGCTTTCAATCTTGCAGACGCTACCGTCCAGGGCTTGGGAGCGGTTCAAAAGGCGCTTAACTCAGGGCCGTACCCTTGGAACATTGGCGCGGCGGCATTGGTTGCAGCAAAGACAGCAGTACAAATAAAAGGGATTAAGTCGCAACAGTTTAGCGGTGGCGGTAGCGCGCCTAGCTTTTCAGGTGGCGGCGGTTCTTTGCCTTCTTTGCCTTCGCTTCCTGATTTTGAAAGCGCTCTCCCAGACTTCGGGGAAGGTTTAAAAACTTCAGCGGTTGAAAGCGTAGCGGCAAACGATCCTATTCAGACTACAGAAGCGGTAGAACCTAAAAGAGAAATAACAGTTAACATTAATCTAGAGGAAACGATAGATAAAATAGACCCAGAGGCACAGTTGAGCGGGACTTATGTAAGGACTCTACTGGGTAGAATCCAGGAGGAGATAGAAAACGGCGTCAATATAAACTTATTAGGAGATGTTGCGTAATGGGTCGGCCAATGATTTTGCATGATAATTTCTTAACGGCGTCGGGCGTTGTTAGAGGTGATAGCGGGGACCATGAAGCCGGCTTTGGCTCAGAAAATATGGTTGATGGAAGAACAAATACGCAGTGTGGCTATAAAAACGGATCGACGGGTGAGGTTACTTTTGATTTAGGATCTTCGAAAACTATTAACTGCATTGGTGTAGCAAGACATAACTTAAAATCATCCAAAGGGATGTTAAAAGTATTTAGCTCAACGGTTGGAACTAGCGGCCCATGGACCGCAAGGCAAAGGCCGGGAGGCTATGAGGTTTGGGGGAACTCAAACGCTGGCGACGATTCCACCGTGTTCAACGAGCTAACTGAATTCACCGCGCAATATATTAAAATAGAATTTGATTGGCTGGCAGGTGCAGACGCAAACGCTATTACTTACGTTGGTTTATTGTCCCTTGGCTATTGGCTTGAAATCCCTATCGGTATGCCGGTTGGGTTTATCCAGCCTCGTTGGGGGGATCGGGACGAGTTTATTGTTAACAAATCAATAGGCAATGAATTCGTTGGTATGGCCGTCATTGAAAAACCAAGGCAGGCAACTATCGAGTTTAGAAATATCGATGTTTCATGGTTCGATACTTATTGGGACGACTTTGTGACTGACATGAAGAAAGCGCCTTTCTTTTTCTTGTGGAATATCGATGATAGACCGGAAGAGGCGATACTTTGCTGGCCAATGAAAAGAATAGAATCACCGAAATACACTAAAAAAACACGCTGCTCAGTTTCGCTAAAAGTTGAGGGCTTGACAATATGAGCTATGCCAGCAAGATAGCTGAAGGCAACAGAAGGCCGATAAGTATAGTTGAGATTGGCTTAGATACAAAGCTTTCACCTTCTGGAGTTGAATATCATTGTGACGTAGCGGCACCTATTGGGAATCTGTTTTGGCAGTCTGTAGAAAACATCAATTGGACGCCAACCGAAATAATACCAGCGCGTGGCCTTGGTTATCGCGGCGTTGTAACAATCACTTTTCGAGATTTTTCTTACGGTAGCAAAGGCACTTATTTTGGTAAGTTGTTTGCTAACAATGAATACTACTTGGATAGACAGTTAAAAATTCATAGTGGTTTTATAGCAGATGATGGAACATTCTCTTGGGGAGACTCAATCAGTCGTCTTTATTTTATTAAAAAGATTGATGGTCCAGATAGTAACGGTCTGGTAAAAATCACCGCAAAAGATCCGCTAACACTACTAGACAAGGATCAAGCTACGGTTCCTAAAAAATCGGTTGGCAGCCTTAATGCTTCGATTACATCAACGCAAACCGGAACCATTAACATAAAAGACAATGATGGGTTTTCGGCTTCTGGCGGTGTTGCGATTATCGAATCTGAGATAGTGCGTTATTCTGGTGTAAGCGGGGCTGATTCTATTATTTTGGATTCCCCGGCCTCAAGCTCGCGCGGGCAGTTTGGCAGCGAAGCGGTAGAACATGACGCTGATTCGCCAGCGCGTGAGTGCTACGCTTTTGAGAACCTGAATTGTGTCGATGTTGCTAGGTCGTTGATAGAGGATTTTACCGATATTGATCACGCTAATTATATACCCGATAACGATTGGAACAACGAGCGAGACGTTTTTCTGTCTACAGAATTAATAACAGGAGTGATCAAGGAGCCTACCGCAGTCAAATCGGTTATAGAAAAAATAACAGGGCAAACCTGGGTTGATATTTGGTGGGACGATGAAAATCAGGAAATAAAACTAAAGTCAATCGGTCCCAACCTTGCATCAATAAAAGAGCTGGACGCCGCTAACAATACGCTGGTTTCCGGCCATAAAATTAAACGAAGCGCAGAAAAAGCGATTACCCAAATTTGGATATACTACGACAAAATAGATTATTCAAAAGGTGATGATCCAGACAATTACAAATCACTATTAATAACGGCAGATCCAACGCTTGAGAGCGCGGCTGGTCATGGACGGGAGAAAGTTAAAAGGATTTATGGATCTTATATCGGGCTAAACACAGCCACAAAAGTGGCTTCAAGGATACTCGAGAGCGAGGGAAATGGGTCAACCGAGACAACTTTTCAGCTTGATGTTAAAGACTCAAGCATTAAGCCAGGGGAAACAATAAACCTATCAACCGACCTAATACAAGACGTTAACGGCAATCCTAAGCGCACTAGTTTTAGGATTGTTTCAAAAGATCAGGTTAATGGGATAACATACTCATACAAAGCTGTGGCCACTGGGCAAGATCCAGATGCCAAATATGGGTATATTGGACCCAATACGCTTGGAGATTACGAAACAGAAACCGAATCGAACAAAGCAACTTACTGTTTTATAGCAGACGATGACGGTAAAATGCCTAACGGTGATGCACCTTATTTAATACTTTAGAGGCTAAATATAGATGACTACCTGGACTAATATCACAGATCTAGAGCCAAGTAAGCCGGTAGTTACCGGGAAAATGACTGCGCTAAGAGATAACCCTATCGCTATTACCGAGGGGGCTGCTGGCGCACCAAAAGTGCAGACCGCTGCTATAAATGATGGTGCCGTAACGTCTGCAAAAATAGCGACGGGCGCGGTGGGTAGCGACGAGATAGCTACCGGTGCAGTCGGAAGCAGCGAAATAGCTGCCGACGCTGTAACAAACTCTAAGATAGGTCCGAGCGCGGTAGGCACCACAGAGATCGCTGCTGACGCGGTTACAGCCTCAAAAATAGCGTCGAACGCTGTAGGACAGTCAGAAATAGCAAGCGGTTCAGTGCATCAAAGTGAGCTTGATACGAGCACAAACGAGGTTAGTATTATAGGCGCGTCGCCCGATCACGATAACGAGGTTTTCACGCTGGGCGGTGGGGAGCATGGATTTTATCCAAGGTTAAAATATCATAACGCGATAGACAGTCAGGCATCTTATTTTGTTCAGATGTTTCATGATGCGGGCAACCCTGCGCTAACCTCGTCGTATCAAACGTTTATATCTTTGCAGATAACCGAAGACAACCCAATACTAACAACCACCGGCATATACGCACAGCAAAGATACATTAACAGCTCTCCACCGTTTGATATTGGGGATGGAGCAATCCCCCTTTTCGCGTTTATTAAAGTGAAAAAAAGCGGTGAAATAAAATCAATATACACCGCCGACGTGCCCCCTTGGGCTTACAACGGCCCAACCAATATAACCGGAAAAGTAGGCAAAAACGGCAAAAAATACCAATACAAAAAACGAATTCTAGATTATGAATCTGGCGAATTCGAAGTTGATAAAATCGAGATTACGCAAGCAATTAAAAACGCAGATATGCCGCTAATCCCGCATCCGTTCGCGAGCGGTAAAAAAGATGGTGAGACGATTGTCTTGTTAGACCCGCCTGAAACTGAAAAACTTTTATTGCTGCATGAATCAGGTGAGTCGATCAATACGCTATTGCACGAAGACTATTTGCGAATCGACAATGAAAAATTAAACCGGTGCACGCCTAATGGCGTTTGCGCTCATAGATGGAAGTGGAAACGGACGAAATAAAATAAAAAGCCCACTTATGTGGGCCTTTTTTTAAAGCAACGTTGTGTTTGCATCCCTGGTAAGAAGAAAAACACAACTCAAACCCAAACATTTTCAAAAGAAAAAGAGGGCTATCGGTCTGCACAATAGCAACAGTCCGACGTAAGAAATCCGATTTTACTCCATTGCGTCGGCACGTGTCAAGAAGGTCTTTTAATAAGTGAATCTTTCCAATCACATGTACCAGGTTTATATGATGCGTGGGAGCTGGCCGAAACCTCATCACCTGGACCAGCTAGATTCCATTGATCGCTGAATCGTTTTGGTTCGTACGGGAAGAGGCGTGGGCTTCCGTCGTCATCTTCAGCCAAATAATTAAAATCATGGTGAACGTGATCCCAATCGATTTCAGGCTTTGTCTCGGCTATGCGGTAATAGTATTCTGGGGGCCATACGGGGTAACAGGTAACCCATTCCTTTGAGTGCTCGTCTCTACGGAATTCAATCTTTTTCTTTTCAACATAATAAGCATAAACAAGATCTTTGTGCTCTTCTGTTGTCATCTCTCCCCATTTTTTGTATTCTTTTTCCACTTCTTGTTTCTCCTCAATTATTTTGTAGGCGATAATGTCACCTGGATATCCGCTGTGTAGCCAATAAAAATTACTAGCATTACTAAACTGATCTATACTGTTGTCATATCTAAAAACAATCTCAACAAGCAGGTCACCATCCACGGGACACTCACCCCCATTCCAATCAATCCAATCTCCTGATGACGGGTATTTCATTCTTAGGTCGTAAACGGAGTCATCATCATCATGTGCCCGATATTTACCAGTATTAGTCCAGTTACACCCACAAGCCCCTTTCAAAGTATATTTGGAGCCTGA
>Ga0070750_10000633_pt1 | contig 19386 bp, 38 predicted proteins | sample VirMetDEL_Nov_24_FD_77013 | JGI IMG/M metagenome (GOLD analysis project Ga0070750, IMG submission 77013) | Aqueous microbial communities from the Delaware River and Bay under freshwater to marine salinity gradient to study organic matter... | ecosystem: Environmental > Aquatic > Marine >...
CCACGCAACCGTCCCAAAGGACTTCTCGCAAGTCTCTATCTGCCAGACCTTCCCATTCGGATTCGGCAAGGCGTTCGCGCATGGCGTCAATTTCTTCTTTTGTGTAGGTTTTCATTTTTTAGTTCTCCAATTTTTCTAACGCTTCATCTAATTCAATGAATGGCCCATCTACTGCACCCCAATCATCAACAATCCAATAACCGCTTGAGCGTTCTATAATTTCTTGTTTCATTTAGTCCTCCCCATGCAAACGAGTGTGTAAGGATTGTGGGTGATCCTCTTTACATGAAACGTGACGCACCGCGTCATTGTCGGGTGTGTAGGAATACTCTGTGTGAATCAAATCACCGCAGCCGTCCAACACTTCGTTTACTGCGTTTTGCTCGCTGGTCGCTTCGACCTCGAACGTGGCACAGTGAATCTCGTTTAATTCTACTCTGTATAATCTTTTCATTTTAATAAACAAATGTTACGCCGACGATCTTCTCGTGTGGGTAGGTTTGGTTGAACTTGCGAATAGCGTGTGCGCGACTCTCTGCAAGGATTGTAACTCTGCCACCGTAAACAGTGCAGACCTCATAAGTGTGACAATTAACCGACTTTTTCATTCTTAACCTTTTTGGATTTGATTTTTTGTTGGATTCTGTACCACGCGAGAACTCGCTTGGTTTGTTCTAGTTTTTCTTGTTCGCTCATCTGCAAACAAGGTACTCTCTTTACTTAAATAAGTCAATACCTTTTTTTTAAGTTTCTTGTAAAGGGGTGTTTTCTCCGGTGCGAAATATCTCGTTTTTAAGAAACTTGCCGATCACTTTTTGCGTTTTTTGGTTGGCAAATTGATTTGCCGATCATTTATAAGCGGCTAATTAGAAACAAAAATAAGAGGCATTTTTATAGTGCTTTACGGCCCAGCGTTAACGCCTTGTTTGGCCAACCTCCTGCACTGGTCTGTCCTTTCGGTTGTTATTCCCCGCGTTGTTGCGAGAAATTGTTTACTGGTGCTTCCTCGTCCCTAACAAGGCGCGTACCCCGTTCGCTACGTTAGGCTTGCCTAGACTGTGTTCTGTCTCCCAGTAAATTTATAGCTCGGTTCCATGTTAATTCTAACACTTAAAGCGAGCGCCCTGTTTTGCGCCACATGACTGCACCCAGCTTTGTGAAGGTTGCGACCCTTCTCTCTTGGGCATTTAATCCCAAGGCTGAACAGGACAAGTTAATTGCCATAGGCCGCTACCTCTTAACGGGCGTTTAATGTACTTCACCTATGACTAAAAGCGGAACCAACGTTTTTTGCTCTGTTCGCCTGACAGGTTACATCGACAAAGCTCGGAGTCTACTCCGCAAGGTTCCTTCTTTTAATTATCAAAAATCAAATAAGCGGCAGTTTCAGGCCGAGGGTCTTACAGCTTCTTGCCCTCGTCGCATACTGTCTGCCTAGATTTTGTATTCCTGCCTTCCGGCTCGTACTGGGTCTTACCCCTGTTGACTGTTTATAGATTACTTCAATTAGTTAAATAAGTCAATCAATTTCTTGAAATATCTTCATCATTATATTCTTTATAATTATTAAATAGGTTGATTGCGCTTTGTGGGAATTCCCTCATATAAAAGATACCTTTAAGAGTATTAAAGTATTTTTTAGGATCATCTGCCACTGTGCTTTCTACGCTCCAAGGTGCATCGTCTACGCTTACCCATATCGCTCCCCTCTTGGAGTCTACCAAATATCTTAATGATGTGTGTTCGTTCATAGTATCTTTTTAATATACACTAACTTTCCACCATCTGTTGAATGACGGTAATAAGAGTTGTTTCTCATCATCTTATTGTGACGGACTGCGGTAAGGTTAAATTCTTTTCCGCACTTGTCGCAAGCATAAAGATATTGCTTTTTAACCACTCTGGCGGGAGTCAAATCATAATCATGACAACGATCAGGAAACAAATCAAAAGAGCGCATAACCTTTGCCCAACTACGTCCGTGACCCCTGTGCTTTAATGACTTGTAAGATACAAGGTGGGCGAACTCGTGGCCGATGGTTTGTTTGATATAAGTATCTTTATACTTTTTAAGAGCCTCTTGGTTTATGCGAATCATGTTTTGATTCAAGAATGCTTGACCACCAACCTTACCTCTCAAGTCCCACGTTAACCTTGGCAAGTCAAAGTCATAGCCCCAATGGTCAAGGGCAGCTTGGTTAAGTGTGATTAAGCGTTCTTGAATCTCGTCCTCGTACATCATGGGAAGATTAGAACATATTCTCAGAAAATGGTCAACACTTTTTTTTAATTTTTAAAATAATAATAGTACGTGTACGTATGATTTTGCCCCCTGCCCAAAATTTAGTACGTATACGTACTAAATAAGAAACCCCCGTGAAGGGCGAGGCCAATGGCACTTCGAACCCTCCACGGAGGAGTTTTTGATGAACGAACAGTTGACTCTTTAGGTGAGACTCACTTGAAGTTCACGAGAATTATTTTTGTCAGATTCACTTTCCTCAAGATAAGAATCAACCTCTTCGCCGGAAGCTATTCTCAAATTCTTTTTCGACACGGGGCCAAAGTCTGAGTAGTTGTGACTAACAGTAAAAACTCTGTTGCCGTTCAATTTTCCTACCACCCTTTCTACTCGACGGGTGCTTTCGTTGTAATATAGTGAACCGTTCTTCATATGTTTATAGTCTACTTCTTTTATAAGTTTCTGTCCAGTTTATTCGTCTACGATCTCAAGTTTTCCGACTGAGTTTCCGTTGGAATCAAGAGCGAAAACCGCATCACCGACGTGAGAGAGGCTGTGCCACTCAATATCTTCGGCCACATTCCTAAGTATGCGTCCGAGTTCTTGGGCGGGTGCGTCTTCAAACGCTGCATTGTCCATGTGGATAACGAATTTGGCTTTTTTATATTTCATAATTAATCTTCGAGTTGAGTTTCTACTACGTCGTAACCTTCTGCGTCAATAATGTCGTAAAGGTGGTCTAGGTTGTTAGCTTCTAGTTTCTCCCACCATTCGGCGTGGCCGTCGCTTAATAATACTTTGTATGCGTTCATCTTTTAGAATTGGTCAATGTCCCAGCCCCAGTTATTGCGAACCCAGCGGCGCAACGCGAAGTAGCTCGCGCCCTTGTCTTTGCCGTGGTCGAGGTGCAAGGTCAATGCCTCTTGTTTGTTGTCTGGATTCAAAATGCGAATGCCGCTTTTGATTTCTAGGATTTCAAACTTCCGCTTGCGGAGTTCCTTCAGTGCTTTTTTTAGGTTCTTGTTCATCGCTTTGTTAATGAAGATGGTCTCAAAAAATCGAACGCTTGTCGAGCTTTTTCTTTAAAAAGGTTGGCGATCTACTTCGACGGTCACGGTCTTACCGGACTCTTTCAACATGGGCAAGAATGCCCAAACACCATCTCTGCGAACCTCCACCAACCACGCTTCGGAAACAGCCTTTGATTCGCCTTCCTTCGTTAGATCGTCTCGCACCAAAACAAAGCTCTTGTGTTGGTAGGGATCGTAAGTGACCTTCACCCACTCCTCTGGGTGAATACCAGTGGTGGGATCGTCGATCAAGGAAGTCCTCATGCGCGTGCCTTGAATGTAAGCGTGAACGTTTTTGCGACCCTCGTCGCGCACTCGTTGGTTGCCTTTGGGACCCACTCGGAAAATGGGTCGGGAGATTGCGATCTCGGTAACGTGATCTTCCACAATGCCTTTGTCATTCTTCACGCTGAAAACTTTCGTGCCGTCTTCGAGAGTCTTGTGAAGGTTGCGGTAAACTTGTACTTGTCCTTTCATCGTGATAATTAAACCAGAAAAGGCCAGCGAGGTCAACACTTTTTTAAGAAAAAAATTTAGTACGTGTACGTATCATTTTCGAGGCTGGGGCCGAAATAGTACGTGTACGTACAATATCCCCTTGGGGCTTTGTTGGCTACGGTTCGGAACCCTACGGCCTCAAGCCCCAAGAGGGAGTATTTATTTAAATGTTATTTGTAATTATTAAAGAGTTCCCATTTGATATTCTTCAGTGAACCTTGAGCATTTAGCCAAGAAAATCTCTGGCTCCATTTCGTTATAACGCTCTTCGGCTCGTTCTCTAATCTTGCGAGAAACGGTTGCCCCGAACCTCAAACCTTGGTGAACCCACTCTGGATTATTGGGGTTTGCGTCAACGTTATTTAATACTTCGTGATAACTAGCATTTTTAAAATACTTTTTCAATCTCTCTTGCGTTGTCCAAACATAAGCAAGTCGCTCCCCTAACCATTGAAGGCGTGAGTTTTTTTCTACTCCTCCATTGTTAAACAAAGAAGCGTGAAAGGTTTTGATTTCGCTTTTGGTTCCTTCGATGCCCAAAGCCCAGTGCAACCCTGTGTTTTGATATATTAGTTTCATAATTTAATCTTGTTCTCTCATCATTACTATTAAAAAGGCAAGGGCGATAATTAGCCAAAGGCTCATAATACAAACCCGCTTTCCCTTGCGTCCTCGACGGTCACACCTTTTGCGCGTTTGTAGACCAAGCCGACAACCTTTCCGCGTGGGTCGGTGAATCTCAAATCATCTTCATCACCATTGATAACCTCCGCGCCAAAATCCCACACGGGCAAAGCATCCGCGTAGACCACCGCAACATTGCCGCCGTATGCCAAAATGCTTTTCACTGTTTTACCGCTTGTGTTTTCACTTCGGGAAAAGGTGAGATGGTAGTTGCTGGGCATTGATCCGTCAAGAAAATTAAGCATCCGGTCAACGCGCTTGGTGTAGTCGTAAAATTGCAAGTCGGGGAAGTGTTGCATAATGTTTTTACCGTCAAGAGTAACGGTTTCCCATGCAATATCGCTTGTACCATTCAAACGGGCGCAGGGCGTTTTTGCTTTCTTCGCGCTGCTTTTAATAAACGCGGTCAACTCCTTCTTTAATTGTAAAAGATAAGCGCGTTGATCGTTTACAAAAAACTTTGTTTTGTTTATACGGGCCTCCATCACGGGGGACATTACCCCACGACCAGACATAAAAAGACACGCCTCACGACAACCCTTGCTTGCGCTGGGGCAAGTGTTGGTTACGCCGCTGGCGTTGCTTGGTGCTAAGTAGGAAATCGCTGTCGCGAATCCTTTTTTCAAACCCTTGCGAGTTTTTGCGTTAGTGTCTATTCCGAGAATTTTCATACTAGTTTTGGATTTCTTCGATTGTGTTGTAGTGTTCGCACTCATCTGCTTGTATTCTTTCGCGCTTTACTTCTGGGCCTTCCAAATAGTTCACGCTGGCGTTGTCCTCATCTTCTGCGATTATCTCACGGGTAACGTGCCAGATTTCGCGTGTCGTTACATTGTACCGTTTCATTGTGCCGCCGATTATAACAAACTGGTTTTAACTGTCGAGCTTTTTCTTGTGCTTTTGTTGTCGCGTGTAAGAGCCTTTGCCCTTCTTCACTTTATGTTCACGCGATGCGCTACCCATGAACCCTTCCGGATTCACTCTTGCGCGTGGTTGTTGTTTCTTGCTTTTCATTTTTAATGGGTGGCGATGCACACCACGATGATCAATGCTACGATTAACGTCATGAGATAAATATAATAAAGAAACGGAAGAAAGTCAATTTCTTTTTTAACTAAAGTTATTCACAAGCCGTTGGGAATAACATTTAGTACGTGTACGTACTAAAATCGGGGCTGACCCCAAAATAGTACGTGTACGTATCATATTCAATTGGGCGGTATTAATAACAATCATTTTTATATTAGCGCGAGCAAAAGAAAAACCCCACGCCTTGCGGCGCGGGGTTTGGGGTTGGGGTTCTCCTAGTTTTGAGCAATCACTTGCTCGTCGAGCTTGGGCATTGCGACCAATGCGGCCAAGTTGTTTTTGTTGGTGGTAGCGCGATCCAAAGATTTGAGGACGTTGCTGCTGATGCGGTTGGCGTACTCAAAACGAGTGTCCACCATGCGGCCCACCGCGTTACCAGTGGAGTCGGTGAGGTTGTCGGCGGTGAGGTGTTGAGTCACCGCGTTGTAGAGTTGGTAAAGGTTGCGCTCGTCGCCAGCCTTGCCGTCCTCCTCATAGGTAGGATTATCGAAACGGTGAGCGATACCCTCGCGCACCTTCTCGCTGAACACGTTCTTTTTGAGGAGGTTGCCAAGAGCAGCCTTGCCCTCGTCTTGAGTAATTTTGGCCATCGCCAAACGCCCGAACACATCGCCGGACTCCTTAAAGCGATTTAACGCGGAGTCGATAGCTTCAGTGGTGAGCAACTTGTCCAAGTCGAGTTGCGCGGAGTGCTTCTTGAGCATATCGAACTCTTTTTCTAGAGTTTGCATTCCGTTGGTGCAAACCAAGCGGAGCATACCGAGCGCAAACGAAACGCGCAAGGAACGGTCAAAAGAGTTTTGAAGAGTAAGGCGGAAGCCCATTGTGTCGCCCACTTCGGGAATCTCGATGTCGTGACCTTTGAAGTCATAATTAACGCGCATCTTGGAGCCGTTGTCGGTAACGTACACTTCGCGCTCGAAATCAGTGAGTCCCTTGCGCTCGAAAGCAGCTTCGGCGCGGTCAATCAAATCGGAGTTTTGAACGAGCGCGTAACGGTCAGTGCAAATGCCCAACACCTCGCCAGTGTCTTCGCGAACATTGGCAAGGTAGCCGCTTTTCTTGTTGTCCTCATCTCGCACAGTGTAGAGAGGGGTTTGGGTTACGGTGAAGTCGTAGTCGTTAGTTTGGATTGCTTGTCTTGGCATAATTAGTTTTTTGTTCGTTGTTAGTGTTTCGCTTAACTGTTAAGATTAAACCATGATTATGATTTTCAAGCAAGCTTTTTCTTAATTAATTTTAACTCTTTTTTTCGCACTTTAGGCTTGACCGGATGCGCGTTTTAGTATCTAGAAAGTAATACGTATACGTACTAAATCGCGGGCAGGGGCGGTTTTCATACGTATACGTACTATATATCTTAATATTAATTTTGATTCTATGTTTTCGGTGTTGTTATTCCTATATATTTATTCCTTATTTGTTCTTTATTTGTTTCTTATTTATTTCTTATTTACTTATATATGATTCTTATTTTACTTAACTTGTTTCCCATAATCGAGGGAGGTGTTGTAGTACCTTATTTGAATTAATGTAAAAAAATGGGCAAGAAGAGAGCGACACTTTATCGTGTTGTAGTTCCAAAAAAAATATCCTGCTGGTGTTCAATCCGCGTCAGTTATGAACGCTGTCCGGAGTTCTCTTCCGTCTCTATTCCAGCAGGGGGGTGTGAGAGGGAAATGGGGGTATCCCTCTCTGGGCGTAGCTCTAGCGAGCCACAAAGCTTTCTACAGTATTAAGAACATTACTTGTAAACTTACGTTTGTCGAGAGGCTTCCATGCCACGCGGTTCTCGCCCATGCTGCGTCCCATGTAAACGCGGTCAACTTCTACACGGCCATTAACATTCTCGCGCATGATGACTTTGTATTGCACGTTTGTTGAGCGTGTCTTGCGGTCAACCTTTTGAATAGTTTCGATTTTATTTTCCATTTCTTTTATAATATTTGAATTATAGATTTACTTCAATACTTTTCTTTCAATGCTTACATCTAATTCTTTATTTAAATTTCTAAGATATTCTATTCCTTTGTTAGTAATAGAGCGTTGTCCATCAATGCTCATGAGATTTTGTTTTTGTAAGAACATTTCAAAGTCTTTTTGAACCGCAGTCTTGGTGAGCATGAGGGTTGCAGCGATCTTGGTGAGGGTGCAGCTACCGTTCTCTTGTAACACACGGAGAAGGCGAATCTCGATCTCATTCAAGCCGAGAGGGTTGATGCCGAGCATCTTTTTAAAGTAATCCCAATCTGCACGTCCGAAGGGAATCGAATCAGACTTCTCTAGCTCACCAGCAGCAATCTTGCCTTTGATGTAGCTGGCGATGTCTACGGCGACCTTCTTGGCTGCACGGGCGTTACCACGAAGAGTCGAGGCGATCTCAGGAAGAACACCGTCTTGAAAGTTCACGCGCTTGAGCGAAAGAGCAACAATAGCTCCGAGTTCATCATAATTGTAATCTTCAAGATCAACGCGGGTGCAGCGGTCTTGTAGAGCGTGAAAGAGTTTGTCGGCCTCGGTGGTGGCGAACATGAAAGTGTGACGCTTGAAATCAATATCAATAACATAATCACCGAAGGTAAAGCGATTACGGTTATCGTCATTAGGATTAAGCATTGTAAGCAAACCCATAGTCACATCTTTGGGAAGCTCGCTTGCCTCGTCGAAGATGAGAGTGAAGTGGGTGTTGTCAGCTTGAAGAGCCAAGAGTTGTTGGCAAAAGCCTTTAAGATTCTTGATACCCGCGCAGTTGACGGTGTAGCTTGGCTTGTGTCGTTCGCCGCCCTTGAGCTTGAGAAGCTTGGCAGTTTCTTCTGCCATCAATGTCTTGCCGCAACCCTTTGGTGCAATGAACAAAAGGTGGGGAAGAATGTAAGAACTAAGATAGTTCTCAACATAAAATGATAATTTCTTTTTAGCCTTTGTTTGGCCGATAACTTTTGGAAACATAACTTTTTCGGACATGATTCTTCTATTATAAGGATTTATAGATTCGAGTCAATACTTTTTTAAAAAATTAATTCTTCTTCCTCTTCTTCTTTGTCATTCTTAACGAACGCACTCTCTTGCTTGACTGCGTTGACGGTGGTGCTGTTAGAGGCAACTTTGGTTCCGGTGAGTCCAAGTGCTTCAGCAAACTTCCGAGACACCATTACTGATGCGGTGGGCTTTAATACATGATTGAGTGTGTCGAGGGAAATGGTTACGAAGCTGGTTGCTCCCTTTGTCTTACCGCGTCCTCGTCCTTTTGTTTCGGATGGCATGAGAGGATATTATTACTTTAATAAGTTTGAGTCAACAATAATTTTAAATAAATTTTAATAAAAAGAAAAACCCCCTCATTGCGAGGGGGTATATGCTTGATAGAGAAGTTCTATCGTTTTTTAAATATACTTATCTTTATCACTATTAAGAATAGTTCTTAGTTTCTTTCGGTCAGTGGGAATAGCCCTGTAATCCATCTTGGGCTTCCACTTATCGTCCTCTGCTAAAAGGCGCGTAGCCTTTGCGAGTTCTTTTAAAGTGCGAGTATTACCGTGAGGATTCTCGATAACTTCTACTTGCTTCCATTCAGTAAGCTCCCAGAATACTTCGTGCCACGCCGCTTCGTAGCGGTGGGCCATCATCCGGCGAAACTCTTGAGATTTTTTGGATATTCTTGGCATAACGCTACTTATAATTACACTTTAATATTTTGAGGTCAACAATATTTTATTCACAACCGCAAAAGGATTATCTGGACTTCGATTTAGAGTGTTATAGTTCCTTATAATAATTAAACTAGTGCATTCGACGTGTTGTAGTTCCTTATAATATTCATGCCGACTTAACCGAAGATGTTGTAGTTCCTTATAATAATTAAACAGCGTAGCAGTCTCGAAAAGAATAAATAATTTAAAATTTGTGTTTTAGTTCCTTTTTAATTATTAATATTTATTTATATTTATTGAATTAGTATCTACCAATTCCACGCTGGGTCCGCGTATTGTAGTTCCTTTTATTTTTAAATATTTATTTATATTTATTCATTTCTCAATCGCAATTAACCGTGTTGTTGCTCCTATATTTGGTTAAATGTTATTCTTATCTGCTGGCGATCAGTGTGTTGTTGTTCCTTTTTATTTATTATTAATTATTAATATTTAATCAACTTCGAATTCGGGCGTGTTGTTGTTCCTTAATATTTGGCAATAAATCATTTGCAAATGCACCGAGTTGCATATGTGTTGGAGTTCCTAAAAAACTTATTATTTATTATTATTTATTTAAAATTAATTAAAAACTTTATTATTTATTATTATTTAGTCAAAAGTCATTCGCAAATGACAAACCCGATTTGTCCGTGTTGTAGCTCCTTATTTGGTTAAATATCATTTACAAATATATGATCGATTAATTTGAGTGTTGTTATTCCTTATTTCGCAAAATATCGTTCGCAAATCAGCGCCTGTATCATGTGTTGTTGTCCCTCATTGTCCTAACAGTATAAAAAATTTATAAAGTAATGTCAACAAAAAAAAGCCCCGCCGAAGCGGGGCATAAAATGTATGAAAATAATATTTAACGATACTTTATTTCTTAGTGACTTTATTCCATAAATCTACGTACTTACCTCCGTAGTCGCTACCCTCTGGGGTGAGTTTTTTTTGCGGCTCACTATGATCGTACATCATATAGTCGCTGCGGTTTCCTCCGGGGAACCTTATTGCGCGTTCTGCGTCTCCCACTCGTCTTTGAGAGTTGTTAACGGAATTAATGTCGGGATTGCCATAGTTATCAATAACATATGAGCCATCCGGACGTTTAACCACTGGGTTAATGTTAGTTTCCTTAGTGTCACCTAAGTATTCGTTTGCTCTAGAGTCTTTTTTCATACTAATATATTATTACACATTATTTGTTGATTTGGGGCTAATAATTTTCTTTATCTATTCTTCTATTGAATGGGTGTTCGTAATGACCTTCTCCAAATTCTTTTTCATACTTATAATATTTATACAATAAAATTTTTATATTATCATTATTATAGGGGAAGTCCCCTTTAATTTTTAATAATTTTTTATATTTATTGAATGTTTTTCTATTTAACATTATTTTCTTTTATTTAGTTATAAATAAATGAAGAGAATAAATAATTAATTATATTTAATAATAAATATTTTTCTCACCACCCAATTTTTAGTTTAATTTATTTATATTTTAACAATTTGATTTGTTATTATATATCGTTCTCTATATTTGTCTATATGTTATTAGTATATGGGGTATAAAAAAATATACCCAATAATGAGTATATTTGGTTAGAAACAGTTAGTTTTTGGGGTTAGCCTTTAAAGGAATCACTAGCCGCCGACATCAACTTGAATGTTTGATAAGCCGCTATTGAGCCTAGAATAAGGTAAGGGTCGGTTAACTCTTGCACGGTGCTTCCTTATATTTGGTAGGTATCTGTTCATATATGTTTTAGGTTGTTGTTATATATAGAATAGGTAGCTTCTATACCCCAAATGTAACCTAATTATTAATTAAGTGCAAGCTTTTTTATATATACATCTTTGATAATAATAGATAGTGTTATAGTTCCTTTAGTCTTTCTTTGTTAACCTTGCAAATACCTTGTCCCGTCTTTTACGAGCCTCTTCTACGTCATGAGTTTTAAGGCTCTTTCTGATCCTCTCAGTGGTATAATCTTCTTTGTGGATCATGAAGTGGATGAACCAAGTTCCATTATTATTCCATATATGGTGATTGAGGTTTGATTCGTTAATTGTTGCCGAAAGTTTAAAGTTGTTTTGGCTCATGTGGTTCTGTGGCCGACGAGTGTTGTAGTTCCAAAATAAAAGTTAAAGCAGGAGACTGTGGTGTTGTTCCTGTGGTCAGAGATAGAAGCTTTTGGTGTTGCGGTTCCTTCATTGCTCTAGCCATTGAGCTAGTGTTGTAGCCCCAAAATTAATTAAATGTATTTTCTTGATCATCTAAATATTTTATTAAATTTTCATTATCTATGGTATATCCTTTTTTAAGGAGCCTGTTTAACCTTTTAATATTGGTAATTATAAATCTATCTCTTTGAGAGATTCTTACAAGCTTATTCCCCTCTAAATCTTTTAAAAAATCGTCATGAAAATATAAGTTAAAATCACTGTCTACCGCGCAAGCTGAAATGGTGTAGTCAAATTTAGAAATGCAATCAGAAGGATTGTTCTCTCTGTGGCTAACGTCGAGCGTTAAACCGTCTTTTTGAAAGGTATAATGATGACTCCAAGAATGTGTAAGATTGTAACCGGATTTCTTCAAGAACTCTGACGCGCTCTCTTTATCCTTCTCACTCTTAAAATAAAAGTCTACGTCCTTGTTGTCATCTTGCCGCAAAAAGTCTCTGATAACGCCTCCTGCGACCCAAGAATACACACCTAGAGGCTTAAATATATCAAAATATTGTTTTAAATACTTTTTTAAATCTTCCATTTAGAAAAAATACATATTGTAATTAATCGCCTGAAGATTCAGTGTTGCTGTTCCTGTTGAGCCTACATCCAGTGCGTGTTATAATTCCGATACGTTAGTATTGATAACGTGTTGTAGTCCAAAGTAATTATGCTTCATTACTTGGAACATACAAGGTATTTTGAACTTTATTGGAAGAGTTAAACGCGCAACCGGAAAATACTGCAATAATTATTAATAAAATAAAAAGTTTCATGTATTGTTTTTATACATCCTATATTGAATTAGTGTTGTAGTTACTCAATAATCTCTTTCATGAGGTATTGTTCGTGGACTATCTTATTCCTCTTTTTACCGGACATCAAGCCCTCAACCTCATCCATAGACTCTTTAACGGCGACTTGGTTGCCGTCCATCGTGTGAACCACCGCATAAACATCATTATTAAAATTTGAGTGTTTTTCGGAAATCCTGACGATTTTGTCTAAAACGACTACTGTTTCAGTTCCGCTTGTTTGTGTTAGTCTGATTGTTTTTTTCATACCGCGTTTATGTCCTAATGTTGTTGTCCCTAAAATTAGCACCAGTGCGAACCCTGCCAGAACGAATCGAATTTTTGTTTTCGGTGTTGTTGTCCCTAAAATTGTTACCAGTGCGAACCACCTATTAACCGATACGTTTTTACTAACTGGTGTTGTTGTCCCTAAAAATTAGTACCAGTGCAAAACGAGCAATGTTCGCCGTGTTGTTGTCCCTTAAATTAGCACCAGTGCGAAACGATCACCGCTAAAGCTATACGAGGGCGAAGGTGTTGTTGTCCCTAAAATTTGAATTCCCGACCTCATGTTGTAGCTCCTTTAGCTTTTTCGCGCTTGAGTGCATCTTCTTGCTTTTTAACAGCAACCTTGATGCCTTCGTCGCGGATATTCGCGCTGGCGTTGTGATTTCTTTCGTGTTTTGCTCCGCACTTGGGGCAAGTCCAGTGTTGTTCGTTTACGGTTAGTTCGTCATTTTTATAGCCGCAATCGTTGCAAAGCTTGGAAGATGCAAAGAATCGGCCAATTTTAACGAAAATCTTCTCGTTTCGCTTGGATTTGTATTCCAACATCGACAAAAACGATCCCATGCTTGCGTCAGAAGTAGCTTTGTTGAAGCCGCGCTTGACCGCTTGCATATTTTTTAAATATTTTCCATTTTCGTCTACCTTGGGTTTGTTCTTGGAAATCATTCCAGCTACATTCAAGTCCTCAACCGCAATGCAATCGTAAGATTCGTCTTTGCTGATCTCGTCGGTAACTTTGTGTAAAAAGTCCTCGCGAACACGATTGAGCTTACGGTAAAGCAAATTTAGCCTTTGAATAACCTTCTCGCGGCGTTTGCTTCCGGTAATTGAACGAGACAATGCGCGTTGCTCGATAGCAATTCGGCGTTGAAATTTCTTCAAATACTTGGGGTTTTTGTAGGTTTTTCCGTTGGAAAGAATCGCAAAATCATCTTTGATTCCCATGTCGATGCCAATAGTATTCTTTTTATCAAGATCATTAGCATCGGGAAGTTCGTATTGATAATCTTGGCGAAAGTTAACAGACGCCCAGTAATGACCAACTTTATCGCGTTCAAACGTTACTTCTTTAGAAACTCCACCGATGTCGCGGTGAGCTTTAATTTTAACATTTAAACCAAATTTAGGTAATTTAATTTTGCCTTCTTGAAGATTGATTTTGCAATCAGCAATACGAAAGCTTTGTTTATCTCTGTAACTTCTAAACTTTGGCTTGCCTCGCTTGTTTGTTTCATCTTTAAAGAATGATTGCCAAGCAGCACTGAGGTCGCGAGCAGCATTGAAAATGCAATCAGAAGGTGGAAAGTTTAACCACTCATTGCCTTCTTGCTTTTTGTAAAACTTGATTTGCTTACGGAGTTTGAGCGTATCAAGCATCCGGTTAGCAAGAGTCTTATCTTTATGATTAGCAATTAACTCGTCGATAAGTTCTTGAGAAGCTGAAGGAGCAATGTCTTTAAAGGTGTTGACTCCCACTTCCAAAGGAACAGGAACCATTTTAATTAAAGTATTATATTCTTTTTTAGCTTTTTTAACTTCTTTTTGATCTTCTGAATTTTGAATTGTTTCTAATAGATTATCCAATACAGATTGATCTACTTGAGATTTAGAATATTCGTAGATGGCATCGTAGTATTTTGTTTGAAGGCCAAGCATCCAGTTCCAGATGTGGCGGCGAGCAGCCATCGACTTGTTTAAAATTTTGGTAAGCTTCTTGTTTGGATACGCCCGATACTTAACAGGAGTTGTGAGAGCTTCGATTTTTTTGTTGATGTGGATTCCCATATTATTAAATAAATTAAAGATTTAGTGTTTGAAAATTTGAGCGGTGGGGAGGTTTCCCTCCCCACCGTACTCTAGGAACTTTCCAACTCTGATTCTCAACTCTGCCTGTGAAGGCTTCATTGTTTGTACGAATCATACCTAGTTGGCGTAGAAGGAATTACTTCCTCCGCTTTCCGTGCAACCCACGGTAGCACCCTGTAATCGGGATTTGGGTATTAAAATGTTTCCCTCAAAGAACTGTTTATATACTATCGAAATTATATTTTGAGGTCAATACTTTTTTAAAACTTTTTTTGCGGGGGTCATAGCTGTGTTGCAATTCCAATATGGTTCATAGGCAAATGGGTGTTACAGTTCCTATGTGTCCTTGGTAAATGGGTGTTGCAATCCCCCTTTTAAAATAAACGAAAATTAAAAAAAGTAAACACCGGAAATTGGTTGACCCGCAGGGACTCGAACCCTGACTCGACGAATTATGAGTTCGCTGCTTTAACCAATTAAGCTACGGGTCATTGGTAGGGAAGGCGGGATTTGAACCCGCAAGACTTTTAAAGGTCGGCAGATTTTAAGTCTGCTGCGTTTACCAGTTTCGCCACTTCCCCAAATATGGTAGGCAAGCAGGGACTCGAACCCTGAACCCTCGGCTTAGAAGGCCGATGCTCTATCCAGTTGAGCTACTTGCCCAAATTAAAATCCAAATAAGATTACAAAAATGATCGCGCCAAGCTGAAGGGAGACGCATACAATTATAGCAATTTGTTCGGGCGTTAGTTTTTTCACTTTGCTATTTCTAATGCGTGTATAGCGTCATCTTTTGCCTTGAGTTCTACGTCATAATCAACAGGAAAAGAATATCCACCGTCTTTAGGCAACTCGCTAGGCATATCAGCATGACTGCGGGGATTATCTTTGTCTGGATGAGACTCTGAGTAATGAAATAAGGGCTTAAAATAGCCTGTTCGATGCCATGTATCGTAGCATAGCCTGTATGCTTGATCCTCAGTAAGACCGTCAGGTAAACACTTGTGGTGCAAATTATCGTAAGTAATTGGGATGGTGAAATGCTCTGCAAGTAATTTAGGAGTCCAAATGCCCTTGTCCTCATTCTCTACAACAAGGCGAGAGCGTACAGCTTCGTCGCACCTGTAAAGGTTGAGCATAAAACGATCAGCTATTTCAGAAGGATCACCTTTAGTATTGTTAACGTGAATATTAATAGGCGCACGATAATCGCGAGGCGCACCTAGCATATCCATAAACCAGCCGTGATGGTTTAGTTCTTTGATGGTTTTAGCAACGTTGTGTTTTCCGGTGCTTGCAAGAACATTGAATTGATCTGGGTGACAAGAGATGCGAATCTTATTGTCTTTGATAAACATATTGCAATCAGCAAAGGCTGCTTGAATATCAATCCAATCTGGATAATCTTCTATCTTGAGTTCGGCTACATCGTATGTAAGCAAAGGGAAAAGATTTGAGCTAACACGATAACCCCAACCTTTAGCTGCACATTGTTGTAAAATCTTGTAGGTAACACGAATGTTATTGAGTGTACGTTCGGAAACAATAGCTACTGCTTCTTCGCGAGGTAACTTTGAAAACCTTGCCCAAGTCATAGTTTGAAACTTATGACCTTGTGAAGCAAGGGAATTAGAAATGCAGCATAACTGATACGACATAGTTAAATAATAAAAAAATTATAAAACCAAGTCAATCGTTTTCGTCATCTTTAACTAAAAAAGCAGGAGTATATTCGCCAACATAAGCATCACTTACATTGTAATGAAAGAAGTCTACTGCTTCTTCGTGCGTCATACCATCTCTGGATTTAAATATATTGATACACTTATCATAATCATAACAAGCTTTAGGTTGGGAACCTTTAGAATGAATGATTCCAATGAAGGCATCTTCAAGCCCATCAGCGTATAATATGTTTTCATCGTCAGGCATCTTTTTTTAGTCCGTATTTAATCATGAGTGTTATGTAAGCAACATTTAAAATAGCAACCAATACATACGCTCCGATTGTCCACCAATATTCAGAGACTTTAATAAAGAAAAACAAAGTCCATACATTCCATAACGAAAAGAATCCTATGCTGATTTTGCTTATGCCCTTTATCTCCTTATCTTTCATTAACTTCAGAAGATTAAGAACGTAAAACACAGCCGCCATCAAAACAAATCCGCTATTGATTTGGTCATATATGCTCCACTCGGTTTCGCTCATTGGCTTACCTTGATAACTTTCATATCTCCATGAGAATCTTCTTGATCGTTAACAAAATCTAAAGCTTCAGCTTTAGTGTCGGCGGTAATTAAATGATGAAATCCACCGCCGCTGACTAGGTGAACTTCGTACTTTGCTTTAGAAGTTGAGCAAGCACTGAATAAAATTAATAAAATTAAAAAAGTATAGGGTAGTTTTTTCATTATTGGTTTATTGTTTTTGTTACCGGATTTATATGTTTATCATACTCCAATTCCCAATCATTTAAAGACATTCTTAGAATAATATCAAGAGGTAGCTCTGAATGAGTTTTGCTATACTCAAGTGTAGACCACATGACGCGAGCTTGTTGCTTAGTTTTCCACTCTTGGTTTCCTTCGACGCTTGCCGCTACCTCAAGAGCTTCTTTAAGTAACTCCATGCTTTCCGCACTTTTAGAACCCGTCATAGCTACTATTGTCATCGTCTCCTGCTTGCCATTCCATTTCAATAAAGCTCACAAGCGCACGAAATTCTTCGTTAGGGTCAGCCTCATCCCAATCGGTCATCCGGTTGTTTAAAAGGCGATTATAAACTTCATCGAGTATTTCTCTGTCAGTCATTCTTAAATAAATGTTTTATTAGTTGTTTTATTATATCAGTCAATGTTGCGTTATGACAAGAGACTATTAAACCTTTCTCTATCTTTACTGATTTATTCTTCGCACTCATCGTGATGGTCTAATAACCAAGCAACTGCGATTAAGGAAGCGACGATTGCATCTATGTATATTAATGTTTCCATTACTTTTTCTTTCGCTTGTTTTGTTTGGCAATTTCAGGACGCTCTCGCTCAATTAATTCTGCAATGTCTAAACAGCGGTCAAGAAGTTGATCTTTGGTGAGTTCTTGTGGGCCTCCGTTGGCAAAGCTTTCTGCGTTGGGGCATCGGTTGTATATTGTTTTTAGTATTTCGTAATTTCTCATATATCGTTTCTCTCTAGCCCATCCATTTCTCCACACGTTTCAAGCACTGTCCACCCATACTCAACCATTCTGTCTTGAAGGTTGCGTTCGTTTTTAGCTAAAAATTCATGAGCTTGTTCTTCGGTTAACTTAAATAAGCCCATCGCATCTTCAGCACTCCACACTACTCTGCCGTATTCTTTTTTCATAATTTAATCGTCTAAATCCCAATCATCCATTGCGACTTGGACTGCCATTTCCATTGGGTCATGTGGGTAGATTTTAAAGTGTGTCGCCAAGCTCCACGCAAACTCCGCTTGTAATCCCCAAGGCTTCGCTTTCTCAAGTCCTTGAGCAATGAGTTGAATGTCGTGTGGTCGTGGATTATTAGGATCAGTTTTCATCGTTCTATTTTTTCAAAGTGTTCATCTACAATATTGAGGATGTCCTCCACATTAATCTCGTCAAAGTATGTATTCATAAAGTATTTTTCTATATCTGAGTGAATATCTTCTTTAACGTCTAATATTTTGTATCCCATGATTTAGTTCTCCATTACATCATTGTAATAATCTTCCATTTGGTTCAACGCCTCTTGTTCACGTTTAACTTCTGCTTCTTGCCCCTCATACATGATGTCATATCCCGTCATGTTACGATCTTTTGCCATTTTTAATACAATATCAAATGCTTCTTTGTTGCTCATTTAATCCTCCATTACATCGTTGTAATAATCTTCCATCTGATCCAACGCTTCCTTTTCTTTGACTGTCAAACCAATGGCGTTGTGGGGGTCGTTGGTCGTGTCATCAACTCCTGCGTCAACCGCAGGGTGCGCGTTGGCTAACTCTAATACAATCTCAAATGCTTCTTTGTTTGTCATTTAATCCTCCATCGGAGGAAACGCTGAGTCATCGGTGTTATCCTCCTTTTTTACTAATTCGATACCCATGTCGAGCAATACCTCATTCCAGACTAGCTTTTGAGCTTCCATGATTTCATCGGCAATCTCCTCTCTTGCAAAATCAGAAAGCAAATCTGTTTTCTTTAATGCGTGAGATTGTAGTACCATCATTATGATTTCTTTTTCTTTACTCATTTTCCCTCCATGTGTTCTTGAAGTTGATCGCGCAAACGGACGAACTCATCATCAGACATATCCATTTGATCGGCTATTGTATGTGGAATAGTAGTCATTGCTATACGCGCCATTTCTAAATAGGTTATATTATCTTTTATTTCTTTGTATTCCCCGTCAGGTTTTACTTGTCTTAACATAATTTAGTCCTCGAAAATACCGGATGGTTCTTTGGAGCATTGAAAAGATTGAATGTGGTCAATAATATCTTGAGTTACCCACCCCCAATCTACTTCATCCATACAAGATTGGGCGATCTCAGCCCAATCATCATCTTCTTTAAGAAGAGGAGCAAAGGAATCTTTCTCCCAAGTAGCTACGATCAAGCTATCTTCGGGGGTATAGTCGCGTTGCAACATTTCGATTAAGTCTTTTACTTTCATTTTTAGTCCTCCTTCATTAGTTCAGCTTCATAGGCTTCGTAGTCTGCACGAATGTTCTCCGTTGTAAACTTTTTGTATCCGAGAGTTTGGCGATACGCTTCGGCTTCTTCACGGGTATCAAAATCGTCTCCGATAAACCCTTGGACTACACTATCATCTCCGTACCACCAGCCAACAGAGGATTTGCCTCCGAGGGTAACTACTTTTGTGTATTTATTCTCTGAAAAATTTTTCATAATTTAACTATATATTAATATTTTTAATTCTTTTGCTACGTTAACTAGGATAAACCAATCAGCACTAAGTAATA
>Ga0070750_10000643_pt1 | contig 19299 bp, 37 predicted proteins | sample VirMetDEL_Nov_24_FD_77013 | JGI IMG/M metagenome (GOLD analysis project Ga0070750, IMG submission 77013) | Aqueous microbial communities from the Delaware River and Bay under freshwater to marine salinity gradient to study organic matter... | ecosystem: Environmental > Aquatic > Marine >...
ATCGTGTATAGCATACCATAGCTCGGATGCTGATTGTTCTAGTTTGTATATATTATTCATCGTCGTCGTTGTCAAAGTATTTATCTGGAAACGCTTCCGTTAATGCGTTAATAATAGCTTCTTCATCGTTAAAGTATTCATCAATATCATCGCAGTATACTTTTGCGTCGAAGCCAACTTCAATAATGCGCTCAATAATTTCAGCACAGCTTGGTTGGTAGTAATAAACATCGCTTTCAAAATTTAAGTCGCTCATGTAGTCGCCATTGTTTATAACATACACTTCATAGCCGTCGGCTGTATTCCATGTGCCGATAGATACGTCAGTGTTGCGCGTAAAGTTTTCGCTAATTTGAACGTCAAATGCTTTTTGGAATTCGTCAAGCAATTCATAGCGGTCTAATTCGTAAAGTTCGTCTGTTGTCATATTATTTAATTTTAAAGTTATCTAATTCTCGTTGTATTGTCCATTTAATTTCAGTGTCAAGCTTTGTTAGCAAGTGACGCCATACTTTTAAGTCACGTATTTCTTTTTCAATGACTCGGCGCGTTAGTTCTGGATAGCTAGAATTGTTGCGTATTGCAAATTGGCTAGCTATTGTTGTACGGTGTCTGTATATTTTTGATACAAACATTTGTACAATTCGTTGGTCTAAGTATTTATTCATATTTGTATTATCCATAGTTATTCGTATTTATATTGTAATTAGATTCAGGAGCAGGCCTCGAACCTGCATCTTTATTGTCTCGCCTCTTACACTCGTAAGCGCTACTTGAGTGCTCGTGCTTAAGCAACAATAATGTTTTACCTATTTTAAACTATCCTGTGATTATTAGTAGGCGGACCCTTGAGGTTTCTTTTGTTCACGAAATAAGCATTCTCATTATTCCACCGCAGCCAACGGGATAGGAACCTACTGTTAGTGGACGAGGCGGGAGTTGCACCCGCGTTTCCGATAGAGTTTCTTTCGTATCTTTGTCGGTCAATCTACTTCTCGCCCTTCTGTAATTTGTCTTGCTCAAGTAGTTCATCTAGTCTACCACCGTGAACAAAGTTATCCCAGCGCACTAGAATAAACTGTGCAATATCATCATAGTCAAAGCCATCTTTAATTAATGGTAACAATTTTTCAAGGTTATAATCAATAGACCAAACGTCGATTGATTTTTCCATTCTTGTAAATCGCGAATTCATTTGTAAGTAATCTTGTAATTTCATATTATTATTATTTTTAGTATTCATATATATTATCCGTTTGCAATCGTGTTAACTTTGTAGTTTGTGTATAGCAAAATTGCAGTTAATAAAAATGGTAAGGCTATTAATCCAAGTCTCACTTCAGTGTGGTGTAATTCAAAAAACATTAGTCAAAGTATTTAAGTTCAATATATTCTGCGGCGTCGTACATTTGAAAATCTTGCATCATAGCCCATACGCCATCTGGGTCTGATACAGCAATTAGCTCATCGATTTCAAAGTGTGTCATGTAATAAATTCATTTTAAAGTACTCACGTACTTGGTTCATTTTACTTAAGCCAATATCATATTTGTTGAATACAATATTAACTTTGTTGTCTACTGGTCCGTCATAGTTTTGATTGACGAAGTCTAAGATTTCAATTTCTTTTGTTGTCATATTATTTAAGTTTAGCTATTGATTTAAGTTGTTTGTTGATTCTTGCAAGGTGTTGTTCTGATATTTTAATACCTTGTTCAGTTTGTTTGTCTTTCATTGCGTCAAGCACTTGTTCTTTTAGCGTTTCAAGTGCTAGTGTTAGTATATATTTATCCATGTTGTCATATTATTTTTCTATTAAGTGGTGTATTGGTTCTCCAAATTTATTAAACAAATATTCATTTGCTTCGCAATGTTCAATTACATCTTGAGTTTCCATTTCGGTGAAGTATTCCCATTTGGTTTCACCGTTTTCATCCTCATAATCTAGCGGGCATTCATCAAGCCACACTAAAGCGTCCCATTGACTTTGGTGGTCTAAGTCTTCGTATTTATATGCTTCAATTGTTACTTTCATATTATTTTTCTATTAAGTACATTGTCAGGTCTAGTTCTTCGCCTGTTATCATTTTGTCATCATATAAAGCAAACAAAGCTTGCTTGTAACTAGGATTATTGAACAACTTTTGCCATTCAAATATAAATCCTACTATTTCTTTTTTTCTTTCTTGGGTCATATGTTTTTTAATTGTTTTATTATTTCATCTCGTACTTCGTTTGCAAATTGTATGTAGTCGTCACCGTCAAGGTGCTCAGCAAATTTATATCCGTCAGTTTGCCATGCAATTGTTTCTTGTATTTGTTCGCTAATAACCGGTGCAATTTGTTCGGCTAAATCGTGTATAGCAAACTTCCATCGGCCAATGTAACTGTGTACGTCTGGGCCATAATTTTTTGCATTCATAATTTCTCTATCACTCATATTATTCTTTTAATTCTTTTTCCATTTCAACAGTTGCTAATACTTCTTCCATATCAGCCCATGTTACTGTATCGGGACTATCTAAAAGATAATCGTAAAGACAAGCGTAAGCTGCTTGTGCAATGTTTTCAGGTCGGCCATATAAGTCGTGCTCATCGTAGTGGTACTCCCAGTTGCCTTCAAGTATTGCTTCGCATTCACTATAGTAGATAACTTGGTTGTCAATCCATTCGTGTAGCAATACATAGAAGTCGTCAGCGTCGTTGAGGTTGCCGCCGTGGAACTCATACCATAAGTAGTCACTTACTTCTTGGTCCATGCTTGTTAGCTTTGTGTTTTGTAATGAAAATTTTAAACTCATATCTTTTATTTTATATTATTATCCAATTGTTGTCGTGTTTATCTTGTAGAAATTTGTATCTCAATACATTTAGCGCATAATGGCATTTCGTGTACATATTTGTTTGCAAATAGTTGTTCTAATTCTCCAAGCGGTTTGTTGCAATAACTGCAATTTGTTACTTTGTGACTCATAGTACTACTTTTGTATATTGATGTTCTTTGTTCCATACTTTACTGGTCATAGTTCCAGTGACATGATAAGTATTGTTTTCAAGGTGGTACAATATTTCTTTGTACTCAGCCGTTCGCTCAGGGTCTTTGCATTGCTTTATTGCATGGATAGTTGTTACTCCGTTTTTATCTTTCCCGTAAAATATCCAAGTTTGTGTTGTCTTTTTCATATTAGTACATTTTATTTTTTTGAATGTAGTCACCTAGTTTTTTTTGTGCGTCGTGTATAGCATCACGATTTGCTTCTTGATACTCAACGATTTCGTATGCACGTTTTAGGTTGTCGCAATATACTATTGTTGTTTCAGGACCGTAATGTGCTTGAAATTGAACGGTAACACCGGGCATAGTTGTGTCGTCTTTAGCGTAAAACTTGTGTTGGCCTTTGTATATTGTGTAAAGGTATTGGCCGTTGTATTCGCGTCGATAGTTTTTGTATCGTCCGTTGTCTACGTTGTCGACTAGAAACTTTGCTAGTTGTTCGGTGTTTAGTTCTATTGCATTCATATCTTTTATTTTATATTATTATCCGATTTTATTCGTGTTTTAGTTGTAATATTTTGGGAAGGCATAACCTTTTTCGCTTCTTGGGTAAGACCACAAACCTCGATGAGTGTGACGATAACCTCTTGCTTTTTTAACTTGAGTATCAATTTGTTTGTACTCTTTTTCGGTTAGACCTCGACAATCTTGGTCTTTTTGGCTATTCCAAATTTTAGCTCTTAGTTTCTTTTGTTGTGCCGAGTAGGCTAATAATTCTTTCATTGTCATAATTAAATTCTTTATTCGTTTATATTATCCAATTTGATTCGTGTTAATCTTGTAGTGTATTATATTCGACAATCATTTCTTTTAGAGTGTTAATATCTCGCATTGTTTCCATTGCTTGAACAATTCTATCATTGTCATAATACAACTCGTGTGATTTGTATAAGTGGTCTAACACTTCTTGAAAACTTTTTTTAAGATTTCCATCATTCATCAACACTCTTTCTTGTACTTCTCTTTGAAGTCTTTTCATTCTTAATTCTTTCATAATTTTTATTTTTTAGTTATATATTTCGTTTAGTATATAGTTGGTGAGTCTTAACTCTTCATCAGCATTGTTTGCATAGCATTCGGTTTCAATATAGAACTCAACTTGCTCTTTGATTTGAGGGTAACTCAAGTACTTTGCTTCTTTTTTTAATAACTCTATCATATCTTTCATTTTATTGTTCATATATATTATCCATTTGAGGTCGTATTTGGTTTGTAGTTGTGTATAGCAATTTATTTTTCTTGGTAAAAGGCTACTACATCTCCACTTAATTCTCTAAACACCTTTTTCATCATTTCTCCGTGTCTATTATGGAATTCATCTAAAGTTTCATCTTTGATTTGTTCGGCATATCTATTCATATATTCGTACACTAGTTCGTGACACTTGTCAAATAGTTCTATCTTAATTTCGTTTATTGTATAGTTCATTTTATTCATATCTAAAGGGTATAAGTTGTTTATTAGTTATTTTTAGTAGAGTGGTATAGTTCACTAGTTCTATACACTTTTTAAGTTATTTTAGTTAATTTTATTAACTTATTTATATTATTTACACTTATATTATCCAATTTGTTTCGTATTTATTTTGTAAAATCATAGATTCTTAAATACCATTCTTCAATTGTTTCATTATATTTCATTTCACAATTTTCTTTTACTAATACATTTTCACTTATTACTTTTTCATTTAGAATTTGTTCTTTACTTCCATAGTAATCTTCTCTAAATATTTTATTAAGTTCACTTTGTACTAATGAGTTAACAATTTTTCTATTTTGTAACTTTACTTCTTTTAAGTGTTTTTCTAATGTAGTTTTCATAATTTTAAATTCTTTTTACATTTATATTATCCACTTTAGTTCGTATTTATATTGTAATTTATAATAATAAAAAGGTAAAAACTTTTATAAGTGTTGTAACTTATTGGTACCCATGGGGTTAAAATATTGGTTTTAGTTAAGTGGCTGGTTATCAGATAGTTAGGTGTAATACAAAACCTCTATATATCTCATAACAGTTTTATGTGACAAATACCCCATATATATACATAATAATAGGCTAACGTCACACTCTAATGTAAACCTCACTTATTATACGCAATAAATAACGTATGCATGTATAAATAAGATTAATCTTTAACAAAACAAAATTATGGGATACGGAAAATCCAAACCTGGTATGTTTAAAATGAAACACCAGGGAGTACCAGCATTAATGAAAGCATTAGTAGGTGATCAGCACAAATTACCAGATCATCTTAAAGAGGCTATCAAGGCAGCTCCAGAAAAATCACCTGCTAAAAAGTATGGTGATAAAGTTCTTAAGAAAGATCCAACAGATAAGAAAAAAGCAACAACTACAAAAAGCTCTAATGGCTTATTTGATGATATGCCCGCCGCTGAACGATATAAAGCAATGAAGGCTTATAAAGAAGCGGACGAATTGACACGCTCTAGAATGGCAAAAGATTTCGCGGCAAAACAATTAAAAGATTACGAAAAAACTGGAGGAGATGAAGCATACACTCAGCTGCAAAAACAATTTCGTGAAAGCAAAGCAAAGTATACTGCAAAATATGGAGATCCGTCAGAACCAGGCATTGGTGCAAAAGAAAGACTAACTAGAACTGAGGCTATTAATGCTAATGCTGCAAAAGAAGTGGGTATGGCTTATCCTCGCGCAGGGATAAAAGCTTCTGCTAAAACGAAAAAGACTTTAGGAAAATATAGCTCTGAAGCAGAAAGACTAAGTAAAATGTACGACCTCGGCATGCAAGGGAGAAGCTATGATAAATACAAAAAACAATCTACTAAAACTGCCGGGGCTGCACCGAAAAAAATAGCAGGCGTTGGCTCAAAGTCTATAAAGCAAAGAATACAGGAAGACGCTAAGAAAAAGAAAAATGCTCCTAAGCGTGCTACCATGACAAAAAAAATGTATAAGAAATAAGATGGCCTTATCACCAGAAGCGAAGCGCCGTAAAAAGCAGCGAGACCTAGAATACGCTAAGACCCCTAGACGCCGGCGTATGAAAGCCGAAAACCAACGGAAGCGTCGTGCTGCAAAAAGTAACGGCAAAAATATAGATGGAATGGATTACGATCACACTACACAAAGCTTTGTATCGGCGCGGCGCAATCGCTCTGGGTTTGGTAAAGGAACAAAAATAAACAACACTAAATAATGGCAAGAATAGATTCGTATACCGCTATAACCCCTACAACGGATGACTATTTACTAGGGACCGACAGCCCAGCTGGGGGAGGGCCAACTAGAAATTTCACAGTACAATCAATTATAGATTTAACGTCAGAATCTTTAGGTGATACTAATGACTATCTTGATGGTATAACAGTTGAGCCTGGATATGCAGCAGATGCATCAGATACGGCTACTATAACATTTTCAGTAGGCTCGCAAACTGATGTAACATTGGATTTAGGTCGCGCGGCATTTAAAGCAGCTAGCCATTATGCAACCTCAACTGCTTTAACAAACCACATAAATGATACAACACAACCGCATAGTCTTGATTCTATTGTTGGTAGCCAAAGTTTAGGGCCTACTAAATTAAAAGGAATTACAGTCAATGGTTCTAGTGGCCAAGTATTAACATCGGATGGGGCTGGCAATTTTGCGTGGGCTGATGATCAAGATGATAACGACAATAATTATTTATCAGCTGTATCGAAACCAAGCGGATCTAGTAATGATGTTTTATTCACAATATCAGGAAACGGTGGATCAAATGTAACTGCTACTATATTTGGTGACGGTGCATTTATGTCTAAGTCAGAAATTAGAACAGAAGTAAAAAACAACTTAACTTACACGGCTAATGATTTTACTTTCTTAGGTGATGTGGCAGTTGTTGATAAAATAACAAATAGCCTAATTAACGAAAACGCTATCACTAATAGTAAAATATTAAATAGCACTATTTCTGAGTCTAAGCTTAATATATCAAACGACCCTGTTGATGGATATGTTTTAACTGCAGATGGTGTCGATGGGGCTATGGCTTGGGAAGCTAACTCTGCGTCTAATTACTATTTAGACAATATTACTAAATCTGGCAATACGCTTACATTTTCAGTAAATGGTGGTACAGATAAAACATACACATTTGGGGATGCAGCATTCCAAGATTTTGCTGGATCAAATGCAAATACTTTTGGAACAGCGGATACCGTAGCGAGAAGCGATCATAAACACGGTATAGCGGATATAACAGATGCAGGTGGTTTAGCATCATTAGCTAGCGTTGGCACAAGTGAAATAAATAATAATTCTGTAACATTAGCAAAATTATCTCCCGCTACAGCAGGTACAAATGGCCAAGTATTATCAGTTAATTCATCCAACGAACTTGTTTGGATTAATTCTTCAGCAACTACAATAGCTACAAACAGATTATTGCCATCTTCTGTTGGTACGGCTAGTCAAGTATTGCGTGTTAACTCAGGTGCCACTGCTGTTGAATATACAGGGCTATCTGTAAAGAAAGATGAATTTGATGTTAGCAATAGCCCATCATCTGGTAAGGTTCTTGGTATCAATAGTAACGGCGATATGGAATGGGTTAGTAATTCCAGTGCTGATGTTACACCGGGTGATGACACTGTAACAACGACGAAGCTTGGTAATGAGTTTAAAACCAAAGATGCCACAATAACGCTATCGTCTAGTAATGTAACAGCAAATTTAGATTTTAGAGACCACGCAATATACGAAGTGCTCACGCCTACTGATGCAACCAATGTAACTATTAAGTTTAATTCAGCAACAGCGGGAAGTACAAAATTATTGCTATTAAAAAATCAAAGCACAGCTGGGACAGGCACTATTACTTTTGCTACCAGTGATACCTCTGTTAATGGTGTTACATTCACAGCAACGCGTTTATCGTCAGATGATATAGTTAGGACAGCAAGTACAACTAATTATATACAAATAACCTGTATTACTGACAGTAATATAGACGTTGACAAGAGAGATTTTATTTATACAGTATCACAAGCCTAATAATATGTTTGTACTAAAAAATATACACGTAGGCGAATTAAGTGGCATAACTATACCCGCTGATTCTGGCCTTTCTGGCCCGGTAACCGTTATTGGTTCACAAGTTATAGGACCTGCTAGTTCAGGGCATGTGTATGTATTAAGAGCGAGTAGCACAAATAACTCTGGTACTTTCAACACTTATGGAACAGTGTGGAATAGTGGTCCTGTAAACGCAACGACTTTTGCAAGTAATTTTCAAACATTTTTTAGTGGTTCTCCATTTCCTGGAACCGTGGATGGTGATAATTTTGGCCAAGCTGTTGAAGATATAACCGGGGCTCACACTATGGGCGTAAAATTGCAATTAGTAGAATTATCAACCTCTTTAACAATGCAAATAGAACACGACAGCGCCACCCCGGAGTGGTACATTAAATTTAAAATAAATTCTATTGGTTCTTTTTCAGACAACACAGCAAACACAAGGCTTAATAGTCACACATCAGGCGCTGCACTACGTGGAATTTTTTTTGGAGGGTCAAGCGCTAATAATTATGATTTTGCTGCTGCCGATTTTATTGCAGGCGCTGGAACATTAAGCGGAGCTAATTCTGCTTTAAAAATAAGAATTAAATAAAAATAAACCAAATAACGTAATATAACTATAGAACCAAAAATAATTAACCAAAACCTTTTATTATGACCTATTTTTATTACAAGTCGGCAACGACTAACCAACAACCTAAATTGAATGAAGAAACCAAAGCCCTATGGGAAACTTTAGCCTTAAAAGAAAATTGGCGTATTACGCAATTACCGAATGGTTTTTATCAAACTGAATATGAGCTTGATGACCAATGGATTGATGTAACAAGGCGCGAAACTATTGAAGGCGCGGAACAAGCAATCGATTCTTCGGTGCAGCATTTTAGAAAAAGACTAAAAGCTTTTGAAGGCCCAACAGTAGTTAAAACATTCAAATAATCTAATATTTTAATTTAATGGAATTTAATCACCCAAGCGATATTGTTAAAGATTTAAACTTTGGCAATAACGCAAGTACTAAAATTATGGCAGGCGTTAATAAACTTAACGATGCTGTCAAATCAACACTAGGCGCATCGGGAAAGTGTGTTATATATGAAGACGCATTAGGTAGACCGATCGTCACAAAAGATGGTGTAACTGTAGCAAACAGCGTAATCTTACGGGACCCGGTAGAAAATATTGGCGCCACCCTTATAAAAGAAGCTGCTCAAAAAACAGTAAAGGAAGCAGGCGATGGTACTACCACCTCAACAGTCCTTGCTTCCGCCATCTTAAATGAATATTATCAAAGCGGTCAAACGAACGTTAGAGGTATAAAGATTGGAATTGAAAAAGCCCTAGCTAAATCGTTAAAATATCTCGATAAAATTAAAGTCCCTGTTGAGGGAACAATGCTCAACCATGTTGCAAATATTTCTGCAAATAATGATAAAGCATTAGCAAGTATTATAGCAAATGCTTACGAGCAAGTTGGAAAAGACGGTGTGGTATTGATGGAAGAGTCTGATACAGCAGAAACGCACGTTGAAATCGTAGATGGAGTGCAATTTGACTCAGGCTTAAAATCTCCACATCTTATTACAGATAAAGAAAAAGGTAAAGCTGTATTAGAAGATCCTTTGGTGCTTTTAGTTGAATCTGAAGTAAATACTATTAGAAAGATTCAAACTGTTTTAGAGTATGCTATAAAAGAAAAACGCAGTATACTTATAATTGGCAATATTGCTCAACAGCCACTTTCTGCATTAATAATGAATAAAGCAAAGGGTAACATAAAAGTAAATGTTATTGATTCACCAGGCTTTTCATTAACAAGAAAAGAATTAATGGAAGATTTAGCTTCTATCACTGGGGCAACTATTATTAATGAAGATTTGGGTGATGACTTAGATTTAATTGGCGTTGAGCATTTAGGCGTTTGCAAAAAAGCGGTAACAGATGACAACAACACCGTTATTACTGTAGAAAATATTAACGAAAAAATTACTGGTCGTATTGAGTCAATTGAAAAACAATTGAAAGAAGAAAAAAACGATTATGTAATTAAAAAGTTAGAAGAGCGTAAAGCGATGCTTTCTGGATCCGTTGGTATCATAAAAGTTGGTGCTGATAGTAAAGTAGCCTTGAAAGAAAAGAAAGACCGTGTTGAAGATGCTATTTATGCTGTTAAAGCTGCTTTAAAAGAAGGTATTGTTCCAGGGGGAGGTATTGCATTATGTAATGCAGCTGATAGTATAAAATCAGCTTGCCCGGGCGAAGAAATATTGTTGGCAGCAATGAAAGAACCTTTTAAAACTATATTAAGCAACTCTGGTGTTACTGGGGATGTGTATAGCAAAGGTAAAGGAATTGATGTTACAAACGGCAAAGTCGTTAATATGATTAAAGCTGGGATCATTGACCCAGTGTTAGTAACCAAAACAGCATTGAAAAATGCAGCGTCCGTTGCTTCTACAATTATATCTGCTGATTGTGTAATTTCAAATGTTAGAGAAGATGCAGGCAATCAATAGATATATAATTATAGATAGAATAAAAGAAGAGCCAAAGAAAACAAATGGTTTGCTTTTAAACGAAAAACATCAAGACGACGTAAGATATAGAAAAGGCAAAGTTATTTCTATAGGCAACCTAGTTGAGGGGCTTAATGAAGATGCGTTAATATACTATGATAAGCATGCTGGCTACGGAATAGAGTTTGATAACAAATTATATTTCGTTATAAAAGAGTCTGACGTCATTGCTGTGCTATGAGAATAGAAGCATCTGATTTAAGAGAAATGAACATACTAAAGTATTACAGGCTTATCAGAAGATGGGCCTGTAAAACTTATAATTTAAAAGATGCTGATTTAGAATTACTTATATATTTTGATTGCGTAGGATTGTTTACGCGTGATGATTATATTAAAGGCACATACACTTTTTCATGGGATAAAAAAAGATGGGAAAGATTGCGCCGACAAGGTTGGATTGACGTTTATGCAGAAAGAAACCAAACCACAATAAAATATAATGTGTTTAAAACATCAACAAAGTGTAAACACCTTATAACAAGAATATACAAAATAATGCTAGGCGAAGAAGACTTACCAATGTCTGAGCGCAGCGTGTTTTTTAAAAATAAATCATATACAGATAAAGTTTATAACAAGGCTATAGACGATATGTTTAAAGATATAACAAGATAATGGCATATAAAATGAAAACCAATATCAAGTCATTGATAATGGACCATGGCCTGGTAACAGAGGAAAATGGAATGGGTAAAGTTGAAGGCGTTACCTTAAATGATGGCACTATTGTTGTAAATAAAAATTTATCTAAAAAGAAAAAAGACGTTGCTATCAGTCACGAAAAAGTTCACCGCGATCAAATACTTAGAGGGGATTTGTCATATGATGATGAAAACGTTTATTGGAAAGGAAAAAAACACCCAAGAGCGCTTATGAAAGAAGGCGCAAGTAATTTACCTTGGGAAAAAGAGGCATATAAAAAACAAAAAAAATAAATATGGGAATGTCAGGACCGGCAGCAGTGCCAATTACTCAAAAAGTTCATTCAAAAACATCTGGTGCTAAATCAGAAATTTGTGAAACTTGTAAAAAGCCAATTGGAACGCAATGTGCTTGTTCAAGCGGATACTTACACATAAGAGGTGGAAATTAGAATAAGTAAACACATTTCAATCAAAGAAGCTACAAGATCAAATACAGCTGAAAGATTAGGAATAGATAATTTTCCTGACAGCCCTACGCTTGTTAATATGCAAGCTTTGGCTGAAAATGTATTTGAACCCCTTAGAGAGCACTTTGGACACCCAATATATATAACTAGCTTTTATCGCAGTCCGGAGCTAAATAAAGCTATCGGAGGCAGCTCTAGAAGTCAGCATTGCAAAGGCCAAGCTATTGACATTGATGATGTTATAGGCAATTCAACAAATGCTGATTTTTTTAATTATATAAAAAACAATTTAGAGTTTGATCAATTAATCTGGGAATTTGGAAATGATGATAGTCCTAACTGGGTGCATGTTAGCTACAATGCTTCTGATAATAGAGGCAATATCTTAAAAGCTATAAAAGAAAACGGAAAAACAAAATATACTATATGGAACCAATAACCAAAAGAATACAACAGGCCGCGTTAATGAAAAAGCCGCCGGCTCCTTCAAAGAAAAAATCTTTAGGCTATTATAACGAGGCTAAACCCACTGGTACAGGAGCGGCAGCTGGTGGTGGTATGTCGCGCAAAGGTGTTGCTAAATATCGCAAGGATAATCCTGGTTCCAAATTAAAAACAGCAGTAACAACACCACCTAGCAAATTAAAGCCCGGAAGTAAAGCGGCTAAAAGACGAAAATCGTTTTGTGCTAGATCCAAAAGCTGGACATCTGAAAGAGGTAGAGCAGCAAGACGCCGTTGGAACTGCTAGTATTATATTATGGCTAGAATAAAAACATATGAGCAGGACTCTACCGTATCGAAAGAAGACAAAGTTATAGGTACAGACTCTGTTACTGGAGGAACAAAAAACTTTTCGCTTGAATCAATACTTGATTTACTTGATGACGAGACTACATATGAGCATACGCAAGCGTCATCTTCATCAACATGGACTATCACTCATAATTTAGATAAATACCCGTCTGTCACTGTTGTAGACAATGATGACGATGTTGTTTATGGTGATACAAATTATCAAGATAGAAATACAGTTATAATAACTTTTGGCGCTGCGTTCGCGGGCAAAGCATTTTTAAACTAATAGAAAATGGCAATAAAACATTTAGCAAATCTCAATTTAAATAACAACGAGATAAAAAACGTCAGAATTGACGTGGTTACATCCGATCCATCTGGGTTTGGTGCAGCGGAAGAAGGTGCAATTATATATAACTCCGCATCTGACCTAATGAAATACTGGGACGGTAGCTCATGGATTAGCATGAAAAACACCGATACAGACGTTGATGTTAGTTTAGCAAACTTAGTAGCTAGATTACCTCAAATAACAGATGATGTTACTATAGGTGATGCAACTGATGTTACTATAACAACTTCAGGTGATTTAACGGTAACAGGTGATTTAACTGTAAACGGGTCAACTACAACCGTTAATACAACAGAGCTTACCATTGAGGACAACCTAATGACTCTTAATAGCGGTCAAACAGGCACACCTCCTACATCATTAAGATCAGGTATAGAAGTAGAACGTGGTGACACAGCTAACGCTATACTCCAGTTCAATGAAAACACTGATAAGTGGGAATTTTCTGTAGATGGTGGATCGTCGTTTACAGAATTAGGTGCGTCTCCAAATAGTGCAACAGAAAGCGCGGAAGGTATTGTTGAATTAGCTACAACAGCGGAAGCAACAACAGGCACGGATACAGCTAGAGCTGTTACACCCGCTGGATTAGCTGCTCACGCTGCCGCAAGAAGTTTTGCCACGTCTATAGGTGATGGCTCTGCTACAAGTTATACTGTAACACACAACTTAAATACTAGAGATGTAATAGTACAATTATATGACAACTCTAGTTATGATACAGTTCATGCTGATGTTGCCAGAGCCACTGTTAACACGGTAACTGTAGGATTTACATCTGCACCTTCAAGTAATGACATCAGAGTTCTTGTTACTTTAATTGACTAATAATATAATATGGCTCAAAGGTTCTTAAGTAATATAAAGGTTAACGACGCGTATACATTACCAGCGTCAGACGGTACCAATGGCCAAGCTATAACCACAGACGGTTCAGGAACACTAAGTTTCTCAGATATAACAGTAGACGAAGCACCAGCGGTAGGATTAACAGTAAAAAATGTATCTGGTGGTACTTTAGCTATCGGAACAGTTGTACATCCGTCACCTACAGCCTCACCACCTAGTGGAAATGTAATAGAAGTAATAGCTGCTGATAATTCAGCGGCTTCAACAATGCCTGCAATTGGCGTTTTGAAAGCTGCATTAGCAGATGACGCAGAAGGTACTGCAATCGCTTTAGGAAGAGTAAGCGGCTTAAACACAAGCTCTTATACAGCTGGCGATTCTTTGTATGTTAATACTTCAGGTGGCTTTACTACAACTAAACCAACAGGAACTGCTCTTATACAAAAAATAGGTATAGTTGTAAGATCGCATGCTTCTTCAGGGACGATTGAAGTATTTGGCGCTAATAGAACAAATGACATTCCTAACATTGCTGAAAACTATATATGGCTTGGTAATTCATCTGGCGTAGCTACGGCTACCGAACATTTATTAAACAATGTTAAAGATGTAACAACCTCATCGCCAACTGATGGACAAGTTCTTACTTGGGACAACACAAATAGCTATTGGAAAAATGCTGATGCTTCAGGTGGAGGGGGAAATGTGACTGTAGAAAAAAACACTATTACAGCTACTGCTGCGCAAGAAGACTTTACAATAACTTCAGCTGCTGATAGCGTGAATAACCTTCAAGTATATCTTGACGGTGTTTATCAAGCAAAAGCAAATTACACCACGAGTGGAACAACAGTAACTATAAATGCTGGTACAGGTGTAGCTATTGGTACACAAGTTGAAATAATACATTTAAAAGTAGTAAATGCCCGCGTAGAGTTAAACTCATACACAGGTGATGGTTCAGATAGAACTTTTTCAACTACCTCAACAATAACAAGTGCGAATGATGTGCAGGTCTATATTGATGGAGTATACCAATCAAAAGACACATATTCTATTAGTGGAACAACAGTTACTTTTAACGCAGGTAATGCGCCGCCGAATGGAACTGCCATTGAACTATTACATATTGTAGCAACAACGGCTGAAAACGATTTGGCAAATTATAACGTTTCTGTCATAAGCGCTAATACAAATGCTCAAAAAGATTATTTGTATGTGCTAACAGCAACATGCACACTAACGTTACCATCCGCACCCAGTACAGGTGATTCAATAAAAATATCAAATAGATCTGGAGTAGCAACTGCTACTGTTGCCCGTAATGGCAAAAAAATAATGGGTGCTGCTGAGGATTTAACATTAGATAAGCTAAATACAGGCTTTGAAATGATATTTTCAGGAGATGCTCAAGGATGGATATTAATAGGAATAGAAGGAACAACATAAAAAACGAATATGGCAAATATATCAAGCTTTTTTCCAGCAGCGGCGAGCGGCGGTGGTGGCGGGATACTAAAACAACATATAATTACCTCCTCAGGCACACTTGATCTTACTACATTAGGTATTGCTGACGGGGATACCATAGGACTATTTTTAGTCGGCGGAGGTGGTGGTGGCGACACAGGTTCCACTCATGCAAGAGCTGGATTTGGAGGTAATATGTGGCTAGGGTCTGTAGTACTAGGTACAGCAGGAACAGTAACAGCTACAATAGGAGCTGGCGGAGCAGCAAACAGTGGGCGTGGTGGAAGCACTAGTATAACCGGGGGCGGACTACCAGCAACTAAGTCAACAGGTCAATCTCCTGTAGCTGATGCTACTTATTACCCTGCTTCTTTTGGTGGCTCTACAGGTTATGTTATTGGAGGATCTCCTGCTCATGTAGGCAGCTCATATGAAGCTTCTAGTCAATATGGAATAAACGGATATGGAGCAGGTGGAGGATGTAATGATGCAAGCCTGCGAGCTGTTATACCAAATACCGGCAGAGGGGGTGGTGTTTTAGGTGGCAGCGGCGGCCATGTCGCAGGATCTTCTGGAGTTATAATAATTTATTACTTATAATATGGAAATAGTATACGACAAAATAGAAAATAATGTAGTAGTAGATTCGATAGTTGCAGACGCTAATTTTATAGCTACATTAGAAGGCACGTGGCAATTAAGAACTGCTCCCGCACCGCTTACAGCTGATGAAACGGCAAGGTTTTGGAGAAATGAAGAATTAAAAGCAACGGATTGGATTGTGCCCTTGACAGATCACCCAGAAAGAGCAAATTATTTAACATATAGAGCAAATCTTAGAGATTGGCCATCAACAGACGACTTCCCAAATACTAAACCAACATTATAATGGCATTAACAAAAGTAACAAGCGACGTATTAGCGGATGAGTTTTTTTCATCTTCGGCTTTATCAGGAACAGAAATAGACTGGTCTGATGCGGCAGTGTTTACAAAAACATTAAGCGCGGCCACAACATTTACGTTTACAAATGTAAAAACCGGTATGGTCAAAACAGTTATACTTGATGGCGATCAAACAATTACTTGGCCATCTGGTGTAAAAGTTTTAAACGGTACTTATAGCGGCTCTGCTACAGCCAACGTAATACAACTTATATCAACTAACGGCACAACTGATATTTATTTAACATATTCTAATTATACATCATAATAATATGAAGGCAAAAATAGAGGCTGGTAAAATTGTAAAGTACAATAGAATACCAGATGTTATATACAGCAGCGCGGGAACAGTAGAAAATGCTAAAAGGTTATCTAATGAAGACTTAGAAGATTTAGGTTTTTACGATGTTGTTGTACCAGATTATGATCCAGTGACACAAAGCATTAGTAATTTGCACATGGAAAGCTCTTACGCTTCTCCAACGCCGGAGGATCCAAATGCAACGCGTACTGTTTTTACATATGACGTAAAAGATAAAGTAATTAGCGAAACGGTAGATGAGCTTAAAACAAAGCGTATTAAAGAGCTTAATGGGTTAGTATATGGCAAACTACAGCCTACTGATTTTTATATCACTAGGTTTACTGAAAAAGCTATCAGCATTCCATCGGCAATACAAGTTGAAAGAGATGGAATCAGATCTACAGCTAGAACAAAAGAAAATGAAATTAATGCTTTAACAGATAAAGCAGCTATACTTAAGTACGATATAAACTTTTAGCATATGGCTATTAACGAGCGTCTAATACATACCGCAGCAGATGCAGCAGCAGGTGGGGGAACAGGAAATCAAGAAGAAGGACTTATCCTACATTTAGATGCTAACGATATAGACAGCTACGATGGGGATGGTGATATATGGTATGATATAACTAACCACGAATATACACCTGCTGTAAACCCTGCAGAAAACTTTAATACTGTTCTTTATACAGGGCAAGGCACATCCCAAACAATAACAGCTGATACAATAGGCTTTCAACCCGATTTAGTTTGGCTTAAAAATAGAGATGGCGTATATTCTCATAGAATATTTGACACAGTAAGAGGAGCAAACGAAAGACTTTTACCTGACAGTACTAGCGCAGAAAGTACAAGGTCAGGCTCATTTTCGGAACTTTCTTCTTTTTCCGATGGATTTACTTTAGATCCTAATAATAGAGGAGTAAGTAATTCATCAGCAGATGATTACGTTGCTTGGTGTTTTAAAGCGGGTGGTGCTACAGATAGCACTAACATAATTAGTATAGACGGAACGCAGTACACCAACTATGCAGATGCTGGATTAACACAGCACTCATCAGCACCCAGTCAAGAGGTAAGTGTAAATACTAAATTAGGTTTCAGTATTGTTAAAGCTAACAGTGTTTCTGTAAACCATAACAATAAAAAGCTTACTCACGGTCTAGGACAAGAGCCGGAGATGTCTATATATAAGTTCACCAGTACTACCTCTTCGTGGTATACATATCATAAAGACGTAGGTAAAGATAGATACCTAGTCTTAAATGCAACTGACGCTCAAAGCTCATCTTTTTCAGGTAGGTTTTTCTCCGATAGTAATCATCAAAATGCTTTGTTAGATAGCAGCCCTAGAGACTTTGTAATATACAATTTTGTTTCTAAAAGAGGCGTGTCTAAAGTAGGTAGTTATACAGGAACAGGCACAAGCGGAAACAAGATTTACACAGGTTTTCAACCTGCTTGGGTGCTGATAAAAAATACATCAGGGACTGGTAATTGGATGATATATGATATCAAACGTGATACTGATGGCACTATAAATAAATTTCTTGAAGCCAACACAAGTGATGCAGAGGCTAGTGCTTCAACCGCTACTGTTTCTCCTAATGCAGATGGATTTACTTTGGGAAATTCAAATAGTGTACACTTAAACCAAAGCGGAAACAATTTTATCTACCTAGCCTTTGCAGCAGAGAAGCCTAGTAGCTTAATAGATGATACAGACCTAGAGCAACATTTAGACCCTGCTTCTTATAGCGGTAGTGGTACTACTTGGACTGCTGATACAGGAAGTAATGCAACAGTAGTGGCTTCTAGGTATGACGAAGAGTTAGGTGATAGTTTTGATATATCTACTGATGGTGAGTCAACTATACAAATTGCAAGCGGACACCCTTTAAATGACAATAGTTTTACTTTAGAGTTTTGGTTTAATTGGAAATCTACACCTAGTGCGGCAAACAGGTTCATCTATGAATCTAGTGGAGGATGGAACTTTTTCTATTATAGTGGTTTAGGATGGCGTATAAATAATTCAGATGTTGCGACAGGTTATTTTTCTAATGGGAATTTTATAACTGTAGGTCAATGGTATCATTGTGTAATAGCACAAGACAGTAGCAACTGTAAAATATACTTTGATGGTGAATTAGTAAAAACACAATCTGTAACTAGTGGTACTAGAAGTTTGGGTGCATTTAATTTTGGAACAACTTACATTACAGCAGACAAACCTAAATGTGATATTGGTCAAATTAGAATGTATTCTTCAGCCCTTACACAAGACCAAATAAGACAAAACTATAACTTCACTAAGAATAACTATCCTAATGGGAATGATGGTACTATAAGCGGTGCTACTTGGAACGCAGAAGGTTACTTTGATTTTGAAAGAAGCAGCTCAAATAATGTTACTATTAGTGATAGCTCATCTTTAGATATAAGCGGTGATATAACACTATCAGCGTGGATAAACGAAGAAAGCGTTGCTGACTATGGCAGACTATTTTGGAAAAGTGGTGCTTACTCTTTGTATAGAGGAACAAACGGATGGAATTTCTTGCTGGGTTCAACTAGCTTGGTGCATAATAGTGATATACCATCAACAGGAACTTGGTATCACATAGCAGCAACTTACGATGGGTCGAACCAAAAGCTGTATATTAATGGTGCATTAGTAGATACTGAATCAATGACAGGAAGTGTACCTACTAACAACAATCCTCTTTATATTGCAGGAGTAGATGCGAATAGATTCTTTGATGGTAAAATAGGTGCAGCAAAGA
>Ga0070750_10000645_pt1 | contig 19275 bp, 19 predicted proteins | sample VirMetDEL_Nov_24_FD_77013 | JGI IMG/M metagenome (GOLD analysis project Ga0070750, IMG submission 77013) | Aqueous microbial communities from the Delaware River and Bay under freshwater to marine salinity gradient to study organic matter... | ecosystem: Environmental > Aquatic > Marine >...
AGTTATACGAAGGCGAAGAATTCACACTCCAGTTAGATTCTCATCATAGATTTGCTAAAAACTGGGATGTTATGTTGTATGAAGATTACGAACAAGCCTCACAACTATCAAACAAACCAATAATAACAACCTATTTAACCCCCTTTAAAGTAGGTGAAAATAGTTTAAAAAGTACTCCTTGCCTGATGTCTCAGTATGAATTTAGTTCCGATAAGTTACTTATGTCAATGCCTTGGTATATTCAAGACTATAGGAAACGTAATGAAGTCATAAGAGCTAGAACACTAAGTGGTCACTTAATCTTCACTAGAGGTGAATTCTTGAAAGAAGTACCTTATGATCCTGATATATACTTTGGAGGTTATTGTGAGGAAACGACAATGTCGTTACGTGCCTTTACACATGGTTATGACTTCTTCAGTCCCTATAGGCAGTATGTTTGGCATGAATATACAAGAGCTGGTAGACCTAAACATTGGGAGGATCACGGTGAAAAATCAATCACTCAAAGGACATCTGGCGAAAGGGATACTTACGCACGTCAAAAGACTAGACAATTATTTGAAATAGAAGATAACGGTATATTTATAGAGGAGAAGTTCGGACTAGGTGAGGTTAGAACTCTACGAGAATATGAAGAATTTATAGGTATAGATTTTAAGACCCAAAGAATACAGGAATATACCTTAGAGGTAAAAGAACCACCAAACCCACTTCCTTTTGAAGACGGGTTTAGCGTACCAGAAGAGGTAAAGGTAACTGTAGAGTGGGATGTTGAACATTTTAAGAAAGAATCAGAAGAAGAACTTAAGTTCATAACTCTCGGTATTCTTGCCAATAATGGAAAAGAGTTAGTTAGAACGGACTTTTTACCCGAAACACATAGAGATATACTCAGTTATCAGGTAAACTCTACTACTGTTGATGTACCTGACGATAAACTAAAAGGGTTGAGTATTTTAATGTACGGTATGAAGCAAGACGGTACCTGGACTTCTCCATTTAAAAAAGATATATGAGAATATTATTTTTAGTTACTGGAAATGGTTCTAGAAGTAACTTTGTTACCGGTTATAATATGAGGTATAATCATGCGGGCCTTTCTGGAACCGATACCACTACTATTCTTGTAGCAGAGTACCTGGCAAAACATGGATACGAAGTTGTCCTAGCTTGTGAAAAACCACCTTCAGATTTAATAGAAAGACATCATAGTAAAGGTTATACTTTTACTCCCGGGAACGTAGTTAACGGCGTTACCTATACTTACTTAGATTTAGAGAATATAGAAAATCGAACTTTTGACATAGTAGTTAGTTGCTTATGGTTTGAACATTATGATGAACTCCCTATAAAGGTTACTAAAGCAATTTTTTACCATTGTCATTTAGCGTGGATATATTTTGCTTCTAATATCAAAGAGTATGCACTTAAGCATAACCTTAAATTAGGGTATATTAATATTTCACAGTGGGGAGAAGGTCACCATAGGGAAAATATTAAGTACTTTAGGAATAATCTTCCCTATGTTAAAACCGTTATTATCCCTAATCCTATGACAGTGGATGTAATGGAGGAAATTGATAAGTTGGAACTACCGAGAAAACATAAAAAGGTGATATTTCCAGCCCAGTGGACGAGAGGTGGAGCAGTTGCACAAAGAGCTGTTAGAGCTTTAGGTTGGGAAGAAGATTTTACTCACTTTGATTATGTTAATCTAAGTACCGGTGTAGATAAAACAACACTATTTACCGAACTAGCCAAAAGTGATTATTTTTTCTTTCCACAATTTGGGAGCAATAAGACGGTGCTTAAAGATATACATTCATGTGCTGTAGGAGAGGCTTTAGGAATGGGAGTTATAGTTTTATCTTACCCACTAGGTTCTCACGAGGAGTATTACAGCGGGTACTATAAAAAATTAGACTTCCCACCAGGTGTAGATGTGGAGAGAATGCTTAGTGAAAGAACGACAAAAGAGCCCAAAATGGACTATATCAAAAATATAATAGAAACAGTAAACTATCTTGAAAGTAATCCTATCGTGAAAGAAGATTACAGAAAACGAAGCGTACAGTATATTAGAGATAGGTTTCACATTGATAAGATTGGACCAATGTGGGTAGAATTTATTAAACAGTTTTAATATGAATCCTTTTAATTTTTTTGATAAGATATTTTACATTAATCTAGACTCTAGACCTAACAGAAGAGAACAGACAGAAGAAGTATTCAAGAAATATAACATTACTGCTGAACGATTCCCCGCCATACAGTTATCACCTGAACAAAACGAAGCATTAAAAGCAGATGGATGTTTTTTTATAGGTGATGAAAGGCCAGAACATGCTAGATTTACTAAATCTTGTACACTTTCACATCTTTCAGTAGTTCTAAGGGCTAAGTTAATGAGGTACAGTAATGTACTTATATTTGAAGATGATATTACATTTAGAGAAGATGTTATAGAGGAATTATCAAAAGCATTAGAAGATTTAAAGCAACAAGAACGGTGGGACATGTTTTACATTGGATGTAACCCGCTTAGGTATAAGAAAATTACAGATCATCTCGGCCAGTCGTTAGGTGCACATACATCTCACGCGTACGCAGTAAATGAGCATTTTTATGATACAATTTTAAGCATACCATATAAGGATTTACCTTCAATTGATTCAAACTACCGTAACTTAGCTTTTAATGAGGATAACAGGATACTAATGTGTATGCAAAACTTAGCACACCAGGCACCAGGTTATTCAACATTAGAAGAGACTGATGTCGATTATTTCCCTAGCATACAATACAGGTATGACAGTAATATGATTGAAGAATGATAACATTCAATACCCTCGGCGTTCATGGACAGTTAGGAAACCAAATGTTTCAATACGCAGTTCTACAGGGAATTTCAGCAAAGAATAATGCTGAAGTAGTATTCTCTAATGAGACTAAATCGAAAAGTTACCTCTTTGATATTTTTAATTTATCTAATTACAGTATTAGAGAGACCGATCTACTCATAGAATATAGAGAGCCTAAATTTAGTTTTAATCAAGAGGTGTTTTCTCTAGACAATGTTTCCTTGTTCGGATATTTTCAATCAGAAAAGTATTTTAAACATTGCTCTGGTACTATTAAAAAGGAATTTACATTTAAAGGTAAAACATTAGATTTAGCAGAAAATATACTAACCCCGTATAGAGATAAAGAACTCATTTCTGTACATATTAGAAGAGGAGACTATCTAGCAAATCCAGACTTCCACCCTATTCCTTCAGTAGACTATTATAACAATGCTATGGACTATTTAGATAGTCCGGATTCTCTGTTTGTATGTGTATCTAATGACATAGACTGGTGTAAGGAGTATATCAAAAGGGATAATCTCATTTATCAATTCAATGCTCTCGAGGTAGATATGTGCTTGATATCTAAATGTCATCATCATATATTAGCTAATAGTAGTTTTAGCTGGTGGGGATCATGGTTAGGAGATTATAAAGGTAAAAAATGTATTGCCCCGACTCCTTGGTTTGGACCAAGAGCATCAGAATACGACACTAGAGACTTATATAGAAAGGATTTTATAGTTTTATGATGTTTGATTATTTAATTGTTGGCAGTGGATTTTTTGGTTCAATTTGTGCAAGAGAACTTACCGATAGTGGTAAGAAGGTTTGTGTAATTGAAAATAGAGGTCATATAGGTGGTAACTGTTACACCTCTAATAGAGACGGTATAAATATACACGATTACGGTCCTCATATCTTTCACACCTCTAATGAAGAAGTGTGGAAATGGATAAATCAATATGTAAAGTTTAATAACTTTACCTTAAGACCGGTTGCAAATTACAAAGGTGAAATTTATTCCTTACCTTTTAATATGTGGACTTTTTCTAAAATATTTGGAACTACTTTTCCCCATGAAGCAAAAGCTAAAATAGAACAAGAAGGTAAAGACATACAGGACCCAAAAAACTTTGAAGAACAAGCTATTAAACTTGTAGGTAGAACAGTCTATGAAAAACTAATAAAAGAGTATACTGAAAAGCAATGGAGAAGAGATGCTAAAGAACTTCCAAAAGAAATAATACAGAGACTCCCAGTTAGGTTTACTTACGACAATAACTACTTCAATGATAAGTATCAAGGAATTCCTATCGGAGGATATACTCAAATCTTTGAAAAACTCCTTGAAGGAGTAGATGTAAAACTCTTCACAGACTTCTTTATAGACCGACTGCCAGAATATAAGAAGTTGATTTATACAGGCCCTATAGATAAATTTTTTGATTATAAATTTGGAGAATTAGAGTATAAAACAACCCGTTTTGATCATAAAAGAATAACAGGAGTAAGTAATTATCAAGGCACTCCAGTAATGAATTTCACAGATAGCGGTACACCTTTCACACGGGTTATGGAACATAAGCATTTTGAGAATATAGAATCAGATAATACTTGGGTTACTTGGGAATATCCAGAAGAATACACTAAAGAGAAAGAGCCCTACTATCCGGTTAACGATAAGGTTAATATGGATATTTATGTAAAATATAAGCAAGAAGCTGATAAATTAGAAAATACTTACTTTGGCGGAAGGTTAGCCGAATATAAATACTACGATATGCATCAAGTTATCGCTTCTGCACTAACTTTCACAAAAGACTTAATATAATGTTATTAAATTTAGATGAATTAATAGAAAAATAATATGAAAAAAGCACTCGTATTAGGAGCCGGAGGCTTCATCGGATCACACCTAGTTAGACGACTTAAATCAGAAGGATATTGGGTTAGGGGAGTTGATTTAAAGTATCCTGAATTTTGGGGAACTAAAGCGGATGATTTTGTGAAAGCAGACTTAAGAGATCCGCAAATAGTTGAAAATGTATTTAGGTTAGAGGTAGATCCCAGAGTTGAAAGCATCATCTATAAATACGCATATTATAAACAGCCCTTCACAGAGATAACAACGTTTGACGAAGTGTATCAACTAGCTGCTGATATGGGAGGAGTGGGCTTTATGTCTACCGGCCAAAACGATGTAGATATACTCTCAAATTCTGTTCGTATAAATTTAAATGTACTAGAACAAGCAGTTAAGTTTAAACCTAAGAAAATATTCTTTGCATCTAGCGCATGTGTGTACAATGAAGATTTTCAAAAAGATCCAAAAAGCAAAGATATTTACTTAAAGGAGGAATACGCATACCCATCTCAACCAGATAGCGAGTATGGATGGGAAAAACTCTTTAGCGAAAGGTTATATCAGACGTATGAAAAAGAGAATGATTTTAAATGCTACATAGGTAGGTTTCATGGAATATTTGGACCATACGGAACCTATAGGGGAGGTAGAGAGAAAGCACCCGCAGCTTTATGTAGAAAGGCAGTAGAAGCGGAACAGAATGGTGATATAGAGATTTGGGGAGACGGAGAACAAATCAGATCGTTTTTATACATAGATGAAGCAATCGAAGCTGTACGTAGGTTTATAGCCTGTAAAGATTTCACCGGACCTGTTAATATAGGTTCTTCCTTTGAAATTGAAATTAACGGAATAGCTAGTATGTTGAGCTACATCTCAGGCAAGAATTTAAATAAGATACACGTACCGGGCCCAGAAGGTGTACGTGGAAGAAGTTCTGATAATACTTTAATTAGAGAAAAATTGGGAGGATGGGAACCCGGTGAAGAGGAGGGACATCTAATGGATGGCTTAGAAAAGACTTATAAGTGGATTCAAGAAGAAGAGTCTAATCGGAAATTAGAGTAATATTTATTAATAAATAACTTAATGTTAAGTAGAGATTTAGCAAAATACATTGCAGAAGGGACTCTAAATAAGACAATAGCCATATTCCCCGGCGGATTTAAACCTCCACATAAGGGACATTTCGATGCATTTAAATACCTACTAAAAGACGCAGACGAGGGTATAGTCATATTGGGTAAAAAGGAACGAGATGGTATAGACGTTGAACATGCTAAAGAGATTTGGAAAGTTTATGAACGGTTTATTAGTAAACCTGTAACGGTAGAGGTAGCTCCCATTTCACCGATAAGGTCTGTTTATGAATGGGTTGATGAGAATAAAGATATATACTCTAAAATTATCGTAGGAGCTGGCGTAGAGGATCAAAAGAGGTGCTCTTATTTTGAAAAAAATAAAGATAAATACCCTAACATTCATATAGTGAAAATACCGCCCCAATATGGTAGAATTTCAGGAACAGAAACCCGAAAAAATATAAGCAATCTAGACTACTGGTTACCCGAACCCGTATTAGGTAATATATCGGCCATAAATAAGATAAAACATACACTTAATATAGTTTCAGAATCAAAGATATTAAACTTTTTACTATCCGATCATAGTAATAAACTCCTTCAAGAAGGTTCAGGAAATGTAAACTCTGTTGCTGATGCAGACGATGGTCCTAGGTTTATGTACGGTAATAGGAAGTCTTACGTAAGCGAAACAGATCGAATCGCAAAACGATTAGGATTCCAAGTTATTAATTACATAATGCCTAATACAGAGTTAGAGAAGCATAATACAGATTTTCCTAAAGGGCCTCCTGAAGCAGTAAGTTACTTCCCTGTCGGCGATAGCGGAGCAGATAATTCAGGTACTAACTACGCTAAGGATTTAAGAGGTAAGCCAGCTTATAGCGCTTGGATAAAGTATATAGATAGGATAGCGAAAGTAGCAGGGTACAGTCTACTGGACTACCTAGACGCAGGCGAATCCGTAGAAGACTCTTTAAAAAATGAAGAAAAGAAATCCTGGAAGTTTTTGATAAATGAAATGATATCCGAAATAGGTGACGCATCAGGTAAGTCTAATGCAAGAGTTACCAGAAAAGGTAAATCTGTTGAAGTATCTATTGATGAAAGTAAAAAGTTAAACGAAGGAATTATACTAGAAGGAGGTGGAGCCGGCCATCTAAGTCACATTATTGAAGATACGGAATTGACTTTTGATGATTTGCAAGAAATTGTGAAAAGAGCATTTGAAGGAACTCTAGATATAGAGCAAGCTGTAAGTGAAAAGACAGACGGATTTAACTTTCTCATTACTTATAAAAATGGACGAGTAGGTGCTGCTAGAAACAAGTCAACCATAAAGGACCCTATGGACATAGATGCCTTAGAGGATAAGTTCAAAGGAAGAGGAGTTGTTAGAGATGCTTTCGTTTATGCTATGACGGACTTAGAAAAAGCACTTGAAGGAATCCCAGACAAAACAAAAGAGGAGTTTTTTAACAACGGCCTTAATTTTATCAACCTAGAAGTTATTTATCCGGAAACTTCAATGACAATACCTTACGGAGAAGAGTCGTATTTACAATTTCATGGAATATTAAAATATGACGAAGAAGGTAATAAGATCGGCGCAGACAACACAGCTCAAGCTGAAATCTACAATATGATAAAGCAGATAAATGCCGATGTTCAAAAGAAGTTTAAAATTATACCACCACAAGTTCCGCAGTTAGGAAAGATACAAGGATCAGAAGAAAAAATACAATCTTACAAGTCAGACTTAAAAAAGTTACAGAGTGAATTTAGTCTAAGTGGCTCTAATACCATTTCCGACTACTATGTAGCTTTTTGGAAAAATTACATTGAAACTTAATTAGGTGTAGAAGATCCCGATATTGTAGCTGGATTAGTTAATAGATGGTCTGGAATTTCAAAAAAGTTTAGACTTAATAACAAGAATGTACCTGATGCTGACTTGTTAAGTAGAGTGAAGGAATTTGAATCCTCAAAAGCAAAACAGATACAGGACGGTATAGTTGGTAGATTTGAAACCTTAATACTAAAATTAGGTGTTGAAGTTATTCAAAACGCTTCAAATTTATTAGCAGCCAATCCAAAAAAATCTATACAGCAAATTCAAAAGAAAGTTGATAACACTATTCAAACTATTAAAAAATCTGGAGATGAAACTGCTCTACTTAAGCTACAGGCACTTTTAAAGAAGTTAAATGCAATTGGCGGAACTTCTGCAATAGCTCCTACTGAAGGTTTTGTTTTCTACTATAAAGGGAAGCCTTATAAGCTGACCGGATCCTTCACTCCGGTCCACCACTTACTCTCTTTAATTAAGTATCAAAATGAAAATTTAGCAAAGCCAAATAGTTTAATATCTGAAGGTGGTAATATAGAAGGTGTTAACTCTTTAGTGCCCAGAGAGTCTTTAGAAATCACAGTGAAGTCTGGTTTAAAGTCAACCGGTTTCGGAGAATTAAAGTATAACATTGTCGGCAATAAGAGTAAAGATTACTTAGGTGATATAGATATAGCATGCTCTACTGTTGACTTGCAAGACATAATAGGTAATGATAATCTTGATGATTTTTGGAATGATTTAGACAGTTATTTATCGTCACAAAGTATGATTAATTTTAAAATAGTTAAAGGATTAGATCAATTTCATATAATCGTCCCCGTATTAGATGAATCAGGAAATCAAATAAATAACATAGAAGACAGATCAGGAAAACAGGGTTCAGAAAAAGCTCAATGTCAGATAGATGTTATGATTGGTGATTTAGAGTGGATGGAAAAAGCACTAAGTTCTTCTGAAGGATCGGAATATAAGGCCGTATATAGAAACCTATTCCTCGTTGATATATTATCTCAAGTTATTTTTAATACTAAAGATCCTGAAGTAAAAAAGAAGTTACAGATAAACTGGAAGAAAGGCGTCCAGGTTGTTGATTTTGTCTATGATAAGAGAGGGAAGAAGAAGAAGTTGAAAGTTCAAAAACTTACCGGAGATATGGACCGATTAGCAAAGTTTCTATTTGGACATAAAGCGAGTTTTAAAGATATGTCTACTTTTGAAAAAGCATATGATTTATTTAACGGCGAGACTTTTAGATTTAAGAGAGAAAGAGGTAAAATTGAAGACTCGTTTAAGAAGACTTTAACTAGAATGAAACTACCATTTCCAAAGGAATTAAACTAGTCTTTTTAAAAACTTGCACCTATTTATATAAAAAAATAATAAACTTTCAATGAAAAATAAGGTTAACGAAAGTAATAAGGAAGTTATTGATAAGCTTATGAGCAATCCTTCCGTAATTACTGCTTTAAAGAGAATTATGCAAGTAAGTAAAACTCTATCAGCTGCTGACCAGCAGGAATTAAGTAAAAAGCTAGCACAAATGCCTCTAACAAAGAGTTCCGCAATACAGCAAACACGATCATCAGCTAGAAAGGGGGATTTTTTTGAAGAAGGTAAAGAAGAAGATGCACCGAAAAAGAAGGAGAAGAAAAGCAAAGAACCTGAAGTACCTCTCGGAGCTCACGTTAACTCGATTAAAGGCAATCAGTTCTGGAGAAGGTATATGACAAAGCTAGCATCGTCAACAGACTCAGTTGAAAAAGCTAAGAGTATCTTTAGTTTAATATCCTCTGTTCCTAAACAGGATCAGAAATTTAAACAAACATTAAGAAACTTATTAAACAGGTAGACATGGTAAATTTAAAAAACCTTCTCAATGAAAGCAAGGTATTAAAGGAAAAATATGATCAGTCTCCCTATGACAGGGATGGATGGAATGAATCCTTTTTTGATGAAATAGGATTCATTGACATAGCAAATAATATTGCCGCAATGGAATACGAAATAAAAAACGCTAGAAGAGGTAGTTACGGCATATCGGGGAAAAGATGGGAGGACTTTGTAGACGATATAGACATGTTACATGAAAAATTAATGAACTTGGTTGAAGATGTGGAACAGTATAGATTCGACAGTGAATAGTTAATAATACAATATGGCAAATAGTAAGTTACGTAATACAGAAGCAGTACATAAGCTCTTAGAAGGTACTCATAAATCTCAAACAAGGAAAACGATAGGTTGGACTAATTCTGAACGTAATAAAAAGAGAGAGGTCGGCGAAGTGTGGGAAGAGGTAGGCCCAGGAGGGCACGTTACAGTTTGGGAGCAGAAGAAAGGTTATCGAATCAAGACCAGTAAAGCAGCCAAAATTGTACAGGAAGCAATCGGAGAGGTAGAGAATTATAAAAAATGCTTTAAAGACTGTAAAACTACTAACTACAGTAGGTTGGATAAAAAGTTTAATAATACTCATCAAATGTGTTTTGATTGTGTGTTAAGAATAGAAACTAAGTTAAAGTGTCAGGGCAAAGAAGTATTTGAAGAGTATGCCAAGACTAGGATGTTAGCAAACGCTAAAGGATTCTTAAAAGACGCAAGAGCGGAAAAAGAGGCTATCAAGGAAAGTATGATCGGGATGGAACAGATCTACGTAGATGGTAGGAGCGAGAGATGGGAACACTCTAATAAGCAGAGTATAATAGATAAAGTAGATTCAGATTTTGAAAAATTAGAAAAAGACTTAATTAAATCGTTTGAATAATGGCGTTTTTAAGAAGCATAGGATCTTACATATGGGTATTAGCCCTTACTATTTTTGCAGCTATAAAAATGTTTTACGCAAAGGAGGATAGTAGGAGGTTTAAGAAATCCCTTGAAGATGACATTAAGGTCGTAAATAAGCAATTAAAGAAAGTTATCAAAGCAAAAAATAAGATTATTGAAGATAGAGATACATCTAACAAAGTTGATAAACTAGATAAGTTAGATAATAAGATTAAAGAGTTAGAAAGAGCTAGAAATAGCATTACCAGAAGACATCTCGGACCATCAGCAAGTGATGAAGAGGTTAATGAGGTGATAAGAAAGTTAAAAAACCTATAATATAATGATGAAAAAGTTACTGTTAATACTACTAACCGTAGTACCTTTCTCTGTTTCCGCACAAATACCTGATACTGTTTTTACAAAAGATGAAGTTTTAAGGATTGGTAGTTATATAGATTCACTTGAACAGGTGAATAGTATTAACCAGGAGATAATATTACAACAAGCTTATAAAACTAACCTACTACAGGCTTATAGTAAACAGGATAGTATGTTAATCGGTTATCAAAATCAAGAAATAGACCTTCTAAGAAGATCGCTTAAAATACAGGAAAACTTAACAGAAGTAAATAAAAAGAGGTGGATTGATAGTCCTCTTATATGGTTTGCTCTAGGCGTCGGCACTATTTACCTCTCATCAGAAGTAGTTAGTAATGTTAAGTAGTGTATGGAGAAGAAAACCGCCATATCGTATAAGCAGATAATTAAAGAAGAGTATAAGAGATGTGCAAAATCCATACCTCATTTTTTAAAAAAGTACTCTGTTATACAGCATCCTACAAAGGGTAAAATTTACTTTAACTTATATGATTTTCAAGAAAAAGCCTTAAACGAGTTTCTCGAACATAGATTTAATATAGTATTAAAATCCCGACAGTTAGGATTAAGTACACTTGTTGCAGGTTATGTCCTATGGTGCTTACTTTTTAAAAGAGATTATAACGTATTAATTATTGCAACCAAGCAAGATGTTGCTAAAAACCTGGTAACAAAGATAAGAGTAATGCATGAAGGTCTTCCAAAGTGGTTACAAGGTGAAACCGTCGAAGACAATAAACTAAGCTTACGATTCAGAAACGGTTCACAGGTTAAAGCAGTCGCTAGTAGTGAAGATGCAGGGAGATCGGAAGCACTCTCTCTACTCGTATTAGATGAAGCGGCATTTATAGATAAAGCTACTGCAATTTGGACCTCTGCTCAACAGACATTAGCAGAAGGGGGATCTGCAATAATACTATCCACTCCTAACGGTACCGGTAATTTATTCCACTCTCTCTATAAGGGAGCTGAAGATGGAGAAAATCAATTTAACTACCTCCGACTCCCATGGCAAGCGCATCCTCACAGAGATCAAACCTGGAGGGATGACCAAACTAAATTACTCGGAGAGCAGATGTCAGCTCAAGAGTGCGTAGATGGAGATACCGAATTAACTATTCGAGATCCGCAGAATAACATAAGAGTAGTTAAGTTTAAAGATCTCTGGAAAGAATTAAACTATACCCAGAGTGAAAGAACTAAGATTTCCTATAAGAGGATAAGACAGAGTCTTCAAAATGAGGAAAGCTTTTATAGCTACGGAGATACTAGGGATATGTTACTGAGGGATGATTTTTATCTAAATTTTTTAGGAAGAGGTAAAAACAGGACCTTAGTGAAAGCATATCCAAAGCTTTTTAAATCCATATATAGACATACTCAAAATCTAGAAAATGCATTTGTAGAACAGGGCTCTTATAAGTCAAACTATAATCTGTCACATCGAATTAGATTTATTGTTGAGTTAAACCGAGACTTAGAAAAACTCTTCTGCCATTGTAGAAGAAAATTAAATTGGACAAAGTATTGTAGAAAGTGTCCAGTAAATAGGACACCTTATAGTAGGAGAAATTACACAAAAGACACTCGAGCTAAGATGAGAAAGAATGCTTTAGCTCGAATAGAAGCACAACATGGACAAATTCAACCTAGGTATAATGTAAATAGTATACCGGTGTTAGAGGAGTTTGCAAAAATAAACGGAATAACTGATTTACAACATGCAGAAAACGGAGGAGAGTATAGGGTAGAGGGATTGGGTTATTTTTTAGATGGATATAGTCTAGAGAAGAATATTGCTATAGAGTTTGATGAAGAGCATCACTTTAAAGATAGTGGGAGGTTATGTGATAAGGATATTAGAAGACAGGAAGAGATTATGGAAAAGCTGGGATGTGAATTTGTAAGAGTAAGAAAAGTAGTAGCATGAGCGCAAATGTAAGCAAGAGAAATGCGTACGAATATGAAGTATTAACACCACAGGGATTTAAATTCTTTAGTCAAGTACAGAAGGTTCAGAGGTCACAGTACCTCAAAGTAAGTCTATCTAATAAAAAGATTATAAAATGTTCTTTAAATCACATTTTTCTTGTAAATCAAGAAGAAGTTAAAGCTCATACTTTAGAAGTCGGAGATAAGGTAGATTCAATTCAAAACATACATGTAACAGGTATAGAACATGTAAATGAAGAAATACCTCTATACGACCTTATATCTGTTAATGGTGATAGTACTTACATTACAAATGACGTAGTTTCTCACAACTGTGATGCCTCATTTATTTCTTCCGGTAATTCCGTCATACCGGGTGAATTGTTAAAGTACTATGAAGACACATTCGTAGAAGACCCTATAGAAAAAAGAGGCTTTGATGGCAATCTATGGATATGGAAATACGTAGACTACCAAAAGGATTATATAGTATGTGCAGACGTAGCAAGAGGTGATAGCAATGATTACTCAGCTTGTCATGTTTTAGATGTAGAATCTTTAGAGCAAGTTGCAGAATATAGAGGTAAAATCGGAACTACCGAGTATGGTAATTTTCTAGTTTCACTAGCTACTGAATATAATAACGCACTGTTAGTAATTGAAAACGCAAACGTAGGATGGGCAGTATGTCAAGTTGCAATTGATCGAAAGTATGAAAACTTATTTTATACGTATAAGAATGACCCTTATATGGATGAAAACAAGCACTTAAAGAAAGCATTCGACCTTGTAGACAAGTCTAAGATGGTACCAGGATTTGTAACCTCAGCTAGAACTAGACCTCTACTAGTTTCCAAATTAGAGCTATATTTTCAGGAAAGGTCCGTAATCGTTCACAGTATTCGTACAATTAACGAAGCTTATGTTTTTATTTGGAAGAATGGAAAACCCCAAGCTCAAGAAGGGTACCATGATGACTTAATAATGAGTTTAGGAATCGGATTATGGATACGAGATACAGCGTTAAAACTGCGACAACGAGGAATTGAATTAAACAGAAAAGGCATGACAAACGTACATAGAAGCGTACTCACCAGTAATTACGATCAATCAGCCGCAGCAAGTGCCTGGAAAGTCCAATCAGGAAAAGGCGATTCAGAGGATATTACGTGGCTTCTTTGATATTTATATATACATAAGTCCGAAGTACTAAATGGTAAAAATAAATGGCTGATAATACATTTACAGATCGATTAAGGAGGTTATTCTCTACTCAAGTTATCGTTAGAAGAGTAGGTAAGGGAAGACTAAAGGTAGTTGATACTGAAAACTTACAAAGAGCAGCTAGAGATAGCGGCACAACACGGTCTAATAGTAGATCTGTATACGCTAGTAACAATTATAAACAGAAACCATTTTACAGCAAGTCTGCAAATCACGATAGCCATAGGTTATCTCTATTTATGGACTATGAGACAATGGATCAGGATCCTATACTGTCAAGTGCGCTTGATATTTACGCTGACGAAAGTACTGTTAGGGACGAAACAAGAACATTAGTTTCTATAAAGTCTTCAAATGAAGAAATTAAAAAAATTCTTTACAACCTACTTTACGATATATTAAACATCGATCATAACTTATGGTCATGGGTTCGTAACTTATGTAAGTACGGTGACTTCTTTCTAGCTCTAGATGTACAGGAAAGCATCGGTATAACGGGAGTAATTCCAGTGAGCCCTCAAAATGTTGTAAGAGTAGAAGGCGAAGATCCAGAAAATCCAGAACTAGTTAAGTTTCAAATGGTAGAACCTACTACCACTAATAACATGAGGATGGAAACGCACTCACCGAGTGTATTGGAGAATTATGAAATGGCACATTTTAGGTTACTTTCCGACACTAACTTTCTCCCGTACGGAAGAAGTATGTTAGAAGCCGGTAGAAAGATATTTAAAATGTTAACACTTATGGAGGATGCGATGTTAATCCACCGGATAATGAGAGCTCCAGAGAGACGTATATTTAAAGTAGACACCGGTAATATACCTCCTAGCGAAGTTGATCAACATATGCAGAATATCATAAACGGTATGAGAAAAATACCTCACGTTGATCCTGCAACTGGAGAATATAATTTAAGATTTAATCTTCAAAATATGACTGAAGATTATTTCCTCCCCGTAAGAGGTTCAGAGTCTGGTACAGACATTTCTACATTAGCTGGAATGTCTAACGAAGGTTACATAGAGGACGTAGAGTACGTGAGAAATAGAATGATGGCTTCGTTAAAAATTCCAAAAGCATTTCTAGGTTACGATGAAGGTGTAGCAGGTAAGGCAACCCTTGCTGCCGAAGATATAAGATTTGCCAGAACGATAGAGAGAATTCAAAATGTAGTTATAGGGGAGCTTACTAAAATTGCTATTGTACACCTATATTCACAAGGTTATACTGATAGTGATTTAGTAGACTTTGAATTGACCTTAACATCACCTTCTATCATTTACGAAAGACAGAAGATAGAGTTATTATCAGAAAAGGTAGACTTAGTGTCTAATCTTAAAGAGTTAAATTTACACTCTAATAAGTGGATATATGAAAATATATTTAATTTAAGCGCTGATGAGTGGAATACTGAACAAGATTTAGTTGTACAAGATCAGAAAACTAAATTTAGACTTAATCAAATAGAAAGCGAAGGTAATGACCCTTCAACTACAGGACAGTCCTACGGTACTCCACATGACATAGCCTCTATGCATACCGCAACAAAGGCAGACCTAGTAGACCAAGTAGCTAGTAAGAATGCAGAGGAAACAAGAGGAAGGCCTAAGAAGCTAAGCAAGATTAATACAAATAGAGATACTATAAACGGAAGAAATCCATTAGGAGACGCAGATCTCGATAAAGCAAACATTCCAGATAGCGATCCACAAGGTAACTTATCCGATAAAGGTTCATTATCTAATGAATCTGCAAACAGTGCTTTAGCAGATTTATTAAGGTCCTCAACGTTAGGAAAGATGGAAGCCGTAAGAAAGACCTTATTAGCAGAGGATAAGAAGGTTGACAAGGATGTTTCCTTTATTAAGGACAGTCTTATTGAGGAATAGTCTTTTTTGGCGTATTTACATTATATTTATATAAAATATACACTCGAGTGTACAAATAAATTCTTCAATGAAGAAACTGAAGCATAAAAAAATAAAAAATACTGGAGTTCTTTTTGAACTACTTTCTCGAAAACTTTCTAGCCAAGTCATGTCCGGTGAAAAGCCTACCAGTCTCGCTATATTACAGAAGTGTTTTAAAGAGAGTACTGAACTAGGCAAAGAACTTAGCCTCTATAAGATGTTACTGTCTGAAGAGGTTACTAGCAAGGAAGAGGCTGTCACGTTAGTTAAAGCAGTGCTAGAAGCTCAGAAAAAACTAGACAGGGATAAGTTAAACGAAGAAAAGTATAACATCATAAAACTTATCAAAAAGAACTGTGACGTTGACACATTCTTCAATACTCGTATTAAAGACTATACTGTGTATGCTTCTATATATAATATATTTGAACACAGAGTAGAGGAGAGTCCTGTTGACTATTTAAAGCATAGAAGGACTGTCGTAGAACATCTTTCAAAAGCAAAGAAGTCTGAAGATGATCGATTAAGGGATTACCTTTCTGAGGAAGATAAGGAGCTAAGAAAATTAGTATTTAAGATTCTTATTGAGAAGTTTAATAAAAGATGGTCTAATTTAAATAGTAGACAGTCTGCTTTAATAAGGGAATACGTAAACAACTCTACTGATAGTTTATATTTTAAAAAGTTTATTTCTCAAGAAGTAAACTACATTAGAAGTAATTTAAAAACTATATTAGAGAAGAGGTCTATAAAAGACCCGTCGTTAGTAATAAAGTTGAAAAATATAATACCTTATCTTAAATTGATCGGTGAGTCTAGGTATATTAAGGAGTCTCATATGATTTCCTTATTACGTTATTACGATTTGATAAACGAATTAAAAGATATATAAATGAAGGAACTGATTAGACAGTTGAAGGAAAATAAAAAGGAGGAAAAGAAATACGTCGAAACTGCAAGAAAGCAAGGAAAGCCTTTAGAGAAGACCGAAATAGAAGAAGTAAATGTAACTGGTAATTTAGACGGCGGAGAAGGTCCAGTCCGAAAAGCGACTATTTTTCGAAAAAAGGAAAAGAGAAATAAGAAGAAAGAAAAAGAAGCCACAAAAGAGACGGAAATGTCTACTGTGTCTAAAACAACTTGTCACACTAAGAAGTTAAAAGAGAACATATTCGACCAAATCGATAACATACTAAGTGAAGTAAGCTATAAAACGTATAAAGAAGATAACTCAGTATCGACGAAGGAAAAATTTAATAACAGTCTCAAAACTATCCATAGAGGTTTAAGTGAGATTGAAAAAGTTGTTGAACATAATATAAAATTGAAGACAGAGTTTAATTTAAAAGACCCTTTCTGGAAAACATCAAGACGAAGACTAGGTAGTATATCGGAAAAGATGACCAGAATATCAAACCGTCTTAGAGAACTTTCAAAATAAAAACCTACTATGTCAAGATCGCTTATTGTAGATTACAGTCCCTTTAGTATTACTAAGCAACAAATAAATGAAAGTCGTTCTTCAAATGGAGGAAGATTAATCGTTTCTGGCGTTTTGCAGAGAGCAGAAGTGAAAAATCACAATAAGAGAGTGTATCCGAAAGAGATTCTCATGAGAGAGGCTAACAGGTATCAAGAAGAATTAGTTAAGCAGAAGAGAGCATTAGGAGAACTCGACCATCCAGATTCACCTACGGTAAATCTCAATAACGTGTCTCACAATATTATTAAGATGTGGTGGGAAGGAAACGCACTTATGGGAGATGTTCACGTACTAACAACTCCTGCTGGTAAGATATTAGAAGAGCTGTTTCTCAACAATGTACAAGTAGGTATATCATCTAGAGGAGTGGGCAGCGTTAAAGAGGTATTTAGTGAAAGCGGAGGCCAGATATCTCAGATTCAAGATGATTTTGAATTAATAGCTTTCGATTTTGTATCAAATCCCTCTACTCACGGTGCTTTTATGAGCCCCGTAAATGAAAGTAAACTTATACAGGATATAAACCCATCATTAACAAAAGCTCACAGTATAGTTAATAGTATTATCTGCGATATGGGAACAACATGTTCATGTAAGTTTTAAGGAAAAAGTACTTTTTCGTTTTTATTTATACTATGTATTAGTATATTACATACCAATATGTAATCCGACGTATTATCTTATACAAACCCATTAGGATTACTAATAATCTTACGTAAAAAAATTTTTTAAATTATGAAGAGTAAAGATCTCTTAAAAGAGGCAATTGCTGATGCAAATGCTGTACGAGACGTTGCTTTAGAAAATGCTAAGATAGCATTAGAAGAAGCATTCATGCCCAGACTTCAGTCTATGTTGAGAAGTAGACTAGCTGAAGCTGATGATGAAGAAGAAGAAACTGAGGATATGCCTGTAGAGGATAGCTTTAGTGAAGAATCTTATGTTGATGACGGAAAAGACGGTACACCGGCTTCCGAACTTGACGAATATACTGAAGGTGATGAGAATTCAGAAGAAGACGAAGCTGAAGACGAAGTTGCTGAAGAGGATTTAGGATTAGAATCTATACTGAGAGAACTTGAAGCTGAATTAGCTGGAAGACAGGTTTCTGAAGAAGAAGAGGATGAAGAGTCTATGGAAGAAGGTGATTATTCTGGTAAAAAAGACGATGACGAAAAGTCTATGGAAGAGGGTGATTATTCCGGTAAAAAAGACGATGACGAAGATCTTGCAAAAGAGGACATCGAAGGATATTTAAGCGAAATTCTCAAAGAATTAGAAGATCCTATCCAGGAAAAAGAGTCTGAAGAGGACTTGGAAGAAGGACAGTCTGAGCTAGAAGAAACAAAAGCACAGTTAGCTGAAGCTTATGAAACAATTAAGACACTTAAAGATAAGTTCACTGAACTTAAGGTGTTAAATAATAAACTAGCTTACAGTACTAAGATCTTTAAGCACTATGATTTAACTGAATCTCAAAAGGTGAAAGTTCTTGAAAGTTTAGATAGAGCTATCACAGAACGTGAAATTAAATTAGTTTACTCTACGCTATGTGAGAACCTTAATAAAACTAAAGGAAATAAAAAGGTTGTCAAAGAATCAGCATCTAGAGTAATCAAAGGAACAAGAAAAGTAAACACAGATATTATTTCCGAAGGAAATGATGTTGTGAATCGGTTCCAATTTTTAGCAAACATTAAAAAATAAAAACAACAAATGGATATTAAAAGCTTAATGCCAAGCGACCATTATCAGACTCAAAAGTCGATAACTAATGGTCTTATTAGTAAGTGGGAGAGATCTGGCTTACTTGAAGGTTTGGAAAAGAAGTATGAAACTCCAGCCATGGCTGTTCTCTTAGAAAACCAGGCTAGACAACTTCTTTCTGAAGCTAACTCTACAGGTACTTCTGCAAACTCAGAAGAG
>Ga0070750_10000650_pt1 | contig 19191 bp, 13 predicted proteins | sample VirMetDEL_Nov_24_FD_77013 | JGI IMG/M metagenome (GOLD analysis project Ga0070750, IMG submission 77013) | Aqueous microbial communities from the Delaware River and Bay under freshwater to marine salinity gradient to study organic matter... | ecosystem: Environmental > Aquatic > Marine >...
ACCTTTAGAACATTTTACTATTAACCCTATTGTTGGACAAGCATTTTATCTATTCAGAACTACTTTTACCAATATAGAAGAATTAGAAAGTTACATACATTCTCATATTCCTGGAGGAAATCATAATAATATAGGAAAATTTTGTGTAGGAAATTGGGAATATGGAAGTAGTTATTATTCTAAGAATAAAATAAATGACTATTCTTATTATCTATTCGCATTTTTTGATATGCTTAAAATGATAGAGTTTGAAAGTCTGACTGGAGGCCCTCACATGTTTATGGAAAAACTTCAACCTTACAAACTTATAGATGATTATATAGAAGATGATAATGGAAATGAAGTTAGTATTTCTTTTAGATCAAAACCTATATTAGAATCAGCCTATGAAGCAGTAAAAAGAGCTATAAAGTCTAATTCAAGAACAGATGAAATATATATACATAAAAAGTATACTGATTTTGAAAAATCTGACCCAAGTCAATCACAACAAGTAACAAGGTTTTTTGTACTAAAAATAATAAATGAAAGACCTGATTTACTTGATTACAGTGAAGATATGATATTTCTTCCTTATAGTTTAGAGTTAAACAATTTCTTAGTAGAAAAAGTAAATGAAGCTTTAGAAAATCCATCTAAACTAAGTACAAAAATTATAAATGGATTAGAGACAATTCAATATGAATTTATCTATCAAATTTTTGGAGAATTTTATTTAAAAAAAGATATAATGGATGCAGAGAGTACTCCTATTTGGGATGAAACTATTGTACCTATTAAATACAAAGGTCAAACACTTAAATACAAACACATTAATGTTACAGAAGAAACAAAACACCTCTATGCAGGGGAATCAGCACAAACAAATGCCCAAAAAGCACACTTCAGAGGGGATGAAATTAGAAGAATCCAAAGGGACTGTGAAATCCTCATCAACACAACTGTATACATCGATGCAGTTAGAAGAAAAAGGAAAAGTAATAGTACCAGTGAGTGTTCTAAACAGAATTCAGTACTTATGTCAAAACTCGGTGCAAGGAAAAGAATGGAGTGGAGTAGTACTGTTCCAGTTCAACCAACCATTCATATCTAAAGACTTTACAATTACACTTAAAGATTTCATTCTTTTAGATCTTGGAGAACCAGGATATACCAACTTTATGTTGAATGAGTACTTCTTAGCTAAAGGAGATGAGAAAGGGTTGTTTAACTCTAAAGGAGAGTTATTGAGTTATGGACTATTGCACAGCCACCATAATATGAATGTGTATTTTAGCCCTACAGATGAATCTACCTTCCATTCTATGAGTGAAGATTTCTCAGTATTTGTCTCTATTGTAGTAAACAACGATTTAGAGATGTATGGACAGGCTGGTAGTCTTAGTAGAGCTAAAGTAACTAAAGAAATTATTTATAGTGAAACTAATGGAGTAGAGAACTCTTTTTCCCATGCTGATGAAGACAAAATACTCTTAAACAAAAATCTAGAATTTGAAATAGATTATGGGTTTGATGTTAAAGAGTATGATGACAAGATAGCTGAACTCAAGAAAGCTAATGCTCAACTTAAATATGAATACTATGGGTATGGAGCTGGATATCAGCAAGATATGTTCAAAAATTCTCAAGAAACTTGGTGGGAAAAGCAGCAAAAAGAAGTTGAAGAATTTAGAAAAAAAAGCCAGAGTCAAAATAACAAAGTTAAAAAATCTCAAAGTAAAAGTAGAAATTCTAAAAATAAACAAAATGAACCTATGGTAAGACCTTTAGAATTAGGAAATACTACCATAGACTCTGCTCCATTACTTAGTAGAATTATTATTACTGCAATAAATGGAATCCCAGTAGCTACTGCTTTGAGATATTTTATAAAAGCTCATGGAGATGTAGTAGATAATGGATTAGATTCTATGGATGAAACCATAGTTAAAAGGATTCAAGAAGTAGTAGCTAAAGAAAGTGCTTTTCAAACTGTATCTGATGTAGATACTTTTCTTTTAGATTCTATGGAATTTTTAGAAGCAATAGCTACTAAAGAAAAAAGCCTTGATGATGTATGTGCTTTTTTTATTGAATTGTTTGGAGGTATTTACAACCAAACTTCAGATTTATTTTTAACAACTGGAACACAAGAATATTTAATTTAATGAATGAAGAAAGAACAACTAGATTTAGTACAGCCCCTTGGTTTAAGCAAGAGGGCTTTAGAATTTCTATTATTGGTCTGGGAGGCATAGGTTCACACCTTGCCTTCCAACTATCAAGAATAGGTACACATAAGTTTTATCTCTATGATGATGATTCTTATGAAGCTGTAAATATGGCTGGACAATTTGTAACATCAGGTCAAATTGGTATGTCTAAAGTTGATGCTGCTAAAATGAATATGGACAATTTTAGTCCTGGTAATAGAGTATTTACAAATAATGGTAGATTTACTACTAGTACTCCTCCTAATAAAATCATGTTTGGTGGGATGGACAATATGGAAGGAAGGAAGATAGTTTATGAGAAATGGGCAGAAGCCTTTAAAGGAAATAAAGAAGCTATCTATATAGATGGAAGACTATCTGCTGATGAATTTCAAGTTATCACTATCCAAGGAGCAGATGATGAAGCACATAAAAGGTATACAGAAGAGTTTTTATTTGACTCTAGTCAAGCAGAACAGTTAGCCTGTACCTTTAAACAAACAAGTTTCTTAGCTGCACAGATAGCTTCAGTAATGACTGGAGTATTTACCAATTGGTTAAGTAAAAGGTATGCTGAAAATGAAATGATAGCTAGTTTTACTTATAACATACCTTTTTTCTATTCTTTTAATTCTAATAATTTTTTACAAAAGATAGAAACAACTAGTTATGGAGTACCCACTTAATGTCAAACCAAACACTTTTTTCAATCCTAGAACTAATGAAAGTGAAGAAGCTTTTTTAGAATCTCAAATTTCTCACATGTGGGGAATTAGAAAAAAATCAAAAAATTATATAGTAGATACTTCTAAAGCAAATTATTATATTGAAAAAGTACCTTTTATAATTACTACCCACACTATTTTTAATAGTATAGATGTAATCAATAGACATACTGATTATACTCCTGTACCTTTAATCTTTGGAGATAATTATTGGAAAGTTTTAAAGAAAAAGGAATTGGAAGAAATGCATGCACTTTATAATAAATCAAGCCCTAAACTTTACTCTATTTATATAATAGTAAAGACTGAATCATTACTATTTCATCAAAAATTGATGAAAGATTATTTATTCTGTGGACTTCCTGTTGATATAGATTCCAGTAATAATGTACAGTTATACAATGGAATAGTTAGAAATATTAGTGGAGTATACACTTGGATAATTGATAAAAAAAACATCAATCTATTTGTTCAAAAAGTAAGAGCTGGAGCTGATGTTATGGCACTTCTTGAAGTTTATGGTTATAAAGTATGGATTAGTAATTCTGGAGTATTAGAACCTTTCATAGAAATAGACATTAAAAATAGGGAAATTCCTCATTTTAAATTGTTAAAGTTTACAGATTTTGACAAAGCTGATAACTTTATAGAAAAAAGGGTCAAACAATTAATAAAAAATGAGCAACTCATCCAGCAAGAACCCCAAACTAAAGAGGTTGAACAGTCCATGCCTTTTTAAAGAAGGGCCTGCAATAGTTACTGTAGATAAAGATAAAAATAACTTTCCTACTAAAATAACTATTGAACTAAAGCAATACCCTACTCATGTTATTACCTATTTACCTAAGACTCCTAAAGGAAAAAAGAAATTTTTAAAAATAAATGGGCAGTATTTCTACAATAGTAAAATTAAAGAACACATGAGAAGCAAAGCCATGAGTGAATTACATATTTACTATACTCAAGCTTTAAACTCTTACCCAAGTTTAAAATATGAGTTAAGAGATATGCTGCCTATTAAAATAAAAATGGATTGGTACACAGTACCTAATCATGAAACTGTAAAAGTATTGAAGGAAAATCTAAACTTTCCAGCTATTATTCAAGATGATAGCTTATGTTTTGAACCTTCATTTGATGTGGACAACCAATGGCCTTTTATCAAATCTTTTCAGGACACATTGGTAAAAGATTTAGGCTATTTGCCTGAAGACACAGTAAAGTATTTACCAGCTAGTGGGTCAATTCAATTTAACCCTATAAGTGATTTTAGTGAAAGAAAATTAGTATTTACTATTGTGCCTTTAGAAGAAAAGTATAAATCTGATTGGGAAAGATATTTTAAATATTGGAGAACAACTAAATGAGTTACAAAAACACTCCTGGGATAAGCCAGTCTTTTTTAAAAAAACTAGCAACTAACCCTTATGAAGCAAAGCATAAGCTTTATGATGATGACTCAAAACCATTTTATTTAAAGTTTGGTACTATGCTAGACAAAATGCTTAAATCTGAAGCAGATTTTAATGAGCATTATGCTGTTATAAACTCTACTCCATCTGATGCAGTAACAGCTATTATTGTAGATTACTACAATGAAACTAAAGATTTTACTTTAGAAAATGAGGAAAAACTTATGACTATAGGTAAATCGCATCAGTATAGTTTACATATTAAAAAGCCTGAAACTTACCTTAATAGGCTTAAAAATGTAGAAACTCTTAGTTATATTGCTGAGTACCATAACAGTCAAGGTAAAACAGTTATTTCTGCAGATGAAAAAACTAAAATAAATAACTTAGTTAATGCATTTAAGGATGAGCCTTCTACTTCATTTTATGTTGCGCCTACTACAGATAATTTCTATATACTAGATGACTTAGTAATAAAGTTTGAGTATAAAGGATATACTTGTAAATGTGAGATAGATAGGATAATAATTAATAAATCAAATCAAGTTATTACTCCTATTGATTTTAAATCTACTAGTTCTGTAGGTACTAATAGCTTTAGTTACAGTTTTTTTAAGTTTGGATATCATAATCAAGATTTTTTTTACAGTACAGCTCTTAAATATGCAGTAGAAAATAACTTTACAGTTACAACTAAAGATATTTATGGAGAGTCTAGTATTTTTGATCTTAGTGGATACCAAATAGAAGACTTCATTTTTCTTACTGGAGAAACTGGAGATTTAGAAAATCCTACTGTATATGCAGTGAAATCAAATCAATTAATAAGAGAAGCTGGTAAATCTGGATTTATTGCTAAAAATGGAAATAAATATGAAGGTATAGACCAACTTTTAAATAGGTATGAATTTCACGAAACCTATGGATATAGTAAATATCCTATGGAATATGTACAAAAAGGTTATTTAGATTTACAGTTAATTTAGTAAACATCAATGGATATAAGAACAACAAGCAGATTTAAAAAAACTCTTGCACACAGTTTCTTATTGCCATTACTTGAGCCAGCAATTCCTATTTACAATAGAGATTATGAAAAAAGGAGAGTAATTAATTGCTTTCTTTATGATGAAGAGTTGCCTCAATTTAGATACTCTTATGTTGGTGATAGGTTAATGTCCCCACACTTGTTTCTACTTGTCAAAAATCAAAAATCTTTTTCAGATATTGAATGGATGAATAAAGTACAGCAATCTATATATTACAAAACCCATTATCTAATAAATGATGATAGGTATATTGTAGTAGTAGTAGCAGTAAGTCAGCCTTTCCACAATGATTATACAAAATTTCTTAAAGGACAATATTCTAAGATGAGTGAAAGAGCAAAACAGCTTATCACTTCTATGTATAAAAACGTTCCTACAAAAAATTTTGTATTACAAACTATTAATAAAGATGATATGTTAAGACAAAAGTGGAATATAGAGTTTGGACTAGCTATTAGTAAAGAGTCAGAGTATTGGTATAAGCCTGTAATGGAGTTTAAAAGAACAAACCCATTTTCAACAGGTGAAGTACTTACCAAAGAAATCAAAACTTTGTTATAAATGAAGAACCAAAAAGTTCTTCCTAAAAAGTACTTTACAGATTTTGGAATAGATAAGAGCTGGCTTGAATTACTCAGGCCAGTTCTTTCTTCTCCAGAAATGTACAAGTTAATGTCTAGGATAGAAGCTACCTACAAGCTAAAAGTAGTATTTCCCCATAGGAATAATTGGTTTCATGCTTTTAGAATAACTAAAGCCAAAGATATTAAAGTACTTATATTAGGAGAATCTCCATACCATACAGTAATAAATGGTAAGCCTGTAGCACATGGACTAGCTTTTAGTTATAAAAAGCAAGGAGTCTTAGATGCTTATGAACCTAAACCTTTAATAAACATATTAAAGGAAGTAGAGAATGACATTCATGATGGAATGTGCTTTGGAGAGTGTTTAGAGACTGACCTTACTAAATGGGCTAAACAAGGAGTATTACTTCTTAATGTAGCTCTAACAGTAGAAAGGGGAAAAGCAGGGTCACACACTTCCTATTGGCTTCCAATTATGAAAAAAATCATACAACTAATTTCAGAAAGTAACCCAAGTTTGATTGTAATGTTATGGGGGGAGAACGTTAAGGGGGCTAAAGCCCTCTTATCCCCTCATAATCATATCTTAGAATGTGGGTATCCTACATCTGATAATTGGTTTGAGAACAAACATTTTAGTAAAGCAAATCAAATACTTCAAGAAAATGGAAAAAAAGAAATTGACTGGTAATGAAAAATTATAGTAAACCTAGACAAGTAGTACAGAAGTATGACATTCACATAGCTTTAGAAAGTATTGAAGAAATATGGGCTATGAAATATCTTATCAAACAGATGTTAAAATGCTCAGATGGGGTGATAATTTCTAAAACTAGTAATCAAATATCTGGATTAAGACTACTTTTTAGAGAATTAGACCAGGATATGAGTCCTGGAGCTGAAGAAAATTAAAATGAAAAAGTTTAAAGATGAATACCTAAAGCAAGATTTAGAAGATTTTATCCAAACTGCTAGTAAGATACTCCAAGATGAGTATGATGACATGAAATATAATGAGCTATATATGCAATTTTATAGCTCATTTATGACTTCCAAATGGAAGAACTCAAAAGCCTTAATAAGTAGGTTAGAAAAAGAATTTGAACCTGAAATTGAATCCCTATGACCACTTCAACTGTTATAGAAAAAGCAAAAAAAGTAGAAAGACTTATAAAAAACTTGAATGAAGCTTTAAAAGATTTACACCAACCTAATATTAGTATTAAGATGAGAATATCTTATCTGAATGGTCAAGATTATTTGCTTCAAGGGGTAAATGGGGCTGAATTTTATGTTACAATAACAGAAACTAATGTTATTAGTGATAACAAAGAATTACCTTACCACTCTGAATTAAATGAAAATTTTAGTGTAGATGTAAAAAAATTACCATGAGTAAAAAAAAATATTTTATTAAAAAACCAAAACCTGTAGTACAAGAAATATTTAAAAAAGGAATACAAAATAGTTATAAGTGCAATACTATAAGTGAAAATAGCCTTATGGGTACTGAGCATATAGAAAACATTAGTGATGATGATATGATGCACATGCTAGTTAATGAGCATACTAGGTGTTATTTAATCTATAATAAGGTACTTGATGCTTGGATATTAACAGCTATATTAAAAGATACTAACAAACATTCTTTAATTTTGAGGTGTTATATATCTGAAAGAATAGCAAATGACATAATTAACATCTTTAATTTAAAGTAATGGAAGTTTTAAAGTACACAGACATTATTGAAAAAACTGCAATATTCCCAAACACTACATTAGATTTTGGTATAAGCTATTGCTTACATGGTATTAATGGAGAACTGAATGAGTATTTTGATGCAGTAAAGCAAAATGATTTTCAATTAGCTGAAAAAGAGCTAGGTGATATTTGTTGGTACATTACAGCTTTAAGTACAGAATTAAAGCTTGACATTGAAGAAATTTTATATGTAAATAACATATTACTTCAAACAAATGATGATGCTTTTGCACTTATAGCTAAAACTTCTTTATATATAGGCCAAATATCTGAAAGAGTTAAGAAATTCTATAGAGATAATAAACTTTTTACTTTTAACGATAAAAATGAAATACAAAATACTTTACAAACTATAGTAGATATTCTTGTTAAGTCTTACAATATGCATTTTATTAACTATACTTCTACTAACTTGCCTAAAATACTCCAGCTTAACTACGACAAATTAACAAAAAGAGTATTTACTAACACTTTACATGGAGATGGTAACTACCGAGAAGACTAAGCTCATAAGTTCTTAAATACAAAAAACCCTCAAGAGAAATCCTGGGGGTTTTTATTGTTATTCAAGTATATCATAACTTCTTCGATAAAGAGACATACCAGCAGTAAAAGGAGGAACAGCTTCCATCCACTCTCTAAGCATCCAGTTCATGCCTTCAAATGGGCCACTCTGAATTATAACATCCCTATCATCAAACATTCTGTAATGAGCATCTACAAAATCTCTACTATCTTCTAATAGCTTCATAATAGGTAAAATGTTTTTATTTAATCTTTCAAATTCATTAGGATTAAGATAAAATGCTAATTCAGTTTGAAGTCTAGTACTTTGGTTAATTGTAAAATTCCATAAAAATCCTAGCATATCGTCATCATCTTCTCCATCTGCAGTAGCATGCTTCATTATCATACCTATTGTAAAACTTGATAAAAGAAAAGCTAATTCCAGTATGTTTTTTCTCATATTAGCTGAATCCATTTCCATATCTGCAGGGTTTGTTCCAGCTACATATTGATTTCTAAAAGCTTTTATCCCATCTTGAATTAATTTAATTTGACCTAGTATAGGTACTAAATGAGATTTTTTATAAGAAAGATATCTACCTTTTCTTCTATAGCCAAATACTTCGTCAGCAGTCTCTCCTATAAGTCTGTTAGCGTAACCTTCAAACATCCAAGTTCTAAATTGAGTAGCTGCTCTACCTATTGAATTAGTTTTAAGCATTTGCTTATTATAGTAATCTCCATGAGTTCTAGCTATTTGTTGTTTTACCCTTGTAATAAATTCAGCTTCACGTGTAGCCTGGTCATCCCCCTTTTGCCCAAGGCTATAACCTTCTCTTAATCTGCCACTCTCATCATAAGCTTCCCACATGTTTGTCTCTTCTCCATTAGGGCCTGTAGCTTTAGTGGCTTTCATCATAGCTATAAGCTGAGGAGCTTGGTTAAGCCATTCAGTCCATTCTATCATTTTATATGGAAATGCTTTTCTAAGATTTCTGTAAAGAGTAGAATCTTGGTTTCTTTCAAAAGTTTCATTAACTTGATTATTTAGCATATCAAACCTTGACATTACAGCTCTAGCTTTGCTATTTTTAAAGTTGAAAGACTCTAAATAACCTTGCCACAATTCTTTTATAGTATATTGTCTTCCATCAGCAGACTCTGTTAAGTTAGCTGTAATACCAAATAAAAGGTTAGCTGTGGCTGAAAAGAAGTTCCACCCCATACCTTTTAATTGTACATACTTTATTAAAGAATCTATTATTCTACTCCAAGTAACTGTTTTACCAGTATTTTTAATATCATTTTCAAGCTGCTTGATTGTTTCTTCAATCATTATAGCATCTTCTTCATCTTTAGGAGTTTTAGCTCTTAGCTTTTCTATCTTTTTTTGAATCTCTGCTACATAAGCTTTTTCATCTTTAGTCCTAAGTTTACCTAAATTGCCTTCAGTTTTTCTTGTAGTATACCCCCAAAATTTATCATCTAAGGTAAAATTCAAAAGGTCTTTTATATGCCTAACATCAGCTTCTCTGTTAGTATCTACCCCAGCTTTATTTCTACTTATTCCAGTATATTCATTATTAAAATATTCACTTACTAATCTAAATTGATCTTCTATAGTTTGATTTTGCTTAGTAAGTTCTCCATCAGCCACCATAAGTTTCATTAATCTATGAACATCTATAGATTGGTCAGTAGCTAACTCATCCATTACTTGCTTTTTCAGTTCAAATTTTTCTTCTTCTGTAGGCTCTCTGTAATTATTTTCTTTTACAAATTCAGCTAACTTAATATTGTACTTTTTACTAATAGTATTGTTTTTATTTCTAACTGATTTGTTTTTAAAATTACTTACTTCTTTTCCAGTAATTGGGTCTATATATTTATCATTAGCATCTTCATTAACATCTTCTGCTATAACTCCTTTAATAAAATTCATTAAATCTCCAGCTATGTTATTACCTCCTTCAAAAGCTTTATCAATAATAGCTGCTTTAAAAAATGGAAGACTATTTACACTCATCCATCCTCCTCTATATTTACTTTGTCCAGTTATATTAGCTACTTGATTAATAATCTCTTTGTATGCTTTATGAAGCTTTAACAAAGCTGGACTATCTTCTATCTGTTTGAATTTTTCATTAAGATGCTCCGATTTATTACTAAAATATACATTATTATATAAACTTGGTTTTTGAGAATTACCTCCAATATTTTGTAAAGAGCTATATGGGTCATGTTGAAGTATCCATGTTTTCATAGCTTCTTTAGGGTTTTTTATATCAGGATTATTAGAAAGCTTTTGCCATTCTATATACCTTTTTCTTTTATATTTTTCAGCTTTTTGTATAGCTAGTTGTATTATTTCTTCAGCTTTTTCTGTTCCTACCAAAGCAATAATTCTAGCTTTTTCATCTTCTGCAGTTATTCCACTGTGGGGGTTTAAAAACTCATTAGGAATAGATTCTTCTTCATTTATTTGGGCATCAGGAACAAAGGCTTCCATATTAACAAAGTAATTATTCTCTGAAATCCAATTAAAAGCTTTTCTCCAATTATCCTCTGCTTGTTGTTTTTCAGCTAATTCTAAATCTTTTTTGAGTAAACTGTTCCAAGATTCTCTAAGTATACCTTTATTTTTTCTAAGTTCATATATATACTCTGGAGTGTATTTATCTATAAGGTCAGTAGTTTTTCTCCCATCAGCCCACTCTTCAAACATCATTTCAAATATCTCTTTATTAGACATTCCAGTTTCATCTACTACTGTTTTAAGTAAAGTGTCTAATTCTTCAAATTTATCTTGAATTTTAACAACTGCTCTGTTTTTTACAGTGTTCATAGCTTTCCACACTGCTTGAATAAGAGGATGGTCTACTTGACTTAAATTAAGCACATTAGCATTAATGTTAGAAATATCTGAAATAGCTTTGGTTACATCTTCCAAAGTAAGTTTTCTACCTAATTCATCTGAAGCAAAATTTCTTATAATCTCTAACTTTTTATTATTGAGACTATTACCTATAAGTTTTAAAGCATTTTCTATATCCAAAAGTTCAGATATTAAAGGATTATCTGGAACTCCATTTTCATCTAAGTTATATGTTACATCTTCTCCATCCCAAATAGGATGATCTACCTTCTCAAATTGAGTTATAGATTGCCATATTTCATATATCTTATTTGCTTCTCTAATTTCTTGAGCATTAGGATTTTGCTTATTTATTAGCTCTAAAAGTCTTTCCTGTTGAGAAGGCCATTGATTTAAAATATCTTGAGCAGTTTCACTCTTTTCTATTTTATTACTTTCTTTTTTTAATTCTGCAATCTTTTCAGCTATTTCAGCTAACTTAATATTATTAATTACTCCTTCATTAACTTCTTCTTCTATTAGAGAGTTCATCTCTTTTTTAAGAGCATTTATTTGTATTTCTATAGGGCCTTTTAAGTAAGTTATATTTTTTTGTTTTAATCCAGACACTTCAACATTATCACTATTTTCTGCAGAATAAGTTTGTTTTAAGATTTTAACAATATGTTTAGTATGTTTTTTCTCACTAGTTTTAGGAGAAGCTTCTCTTATAACAGCTTTATAACCATCAGGCAATTTTTTATTAACTGCCATTACTCTATCTAATAATCTTAAATATTTTCCAGGACTATGAGTTTTATACTCATATTTATTTCCTTTCTTTTCTCTAAACCCATGATTTAATTCTAAAGATATAACAGCTTGTTCTTGTCTAAGAGTAGGATTAGATGGATTAGTAGCAGCAATTATTTGACTAGTTACTGCAAAAGAACTTTCATAAAGATTATTTCCTTTTTTAATTTTAAATAAGGAAAGTATATAATGAAAAAGTTCTTCAAATAGATTTTTAAATTCAGTAGGTCTATCAGTTTTTATCTTTTTTAAATCTCTTATAAATGTAGGTCTAGTAAATAAACCAGTCATAAACTCATCTAAATTAATTAAAGGATAAGTATCACTAAGCTTACTTTCATATTTTTTTACCTGTTCAAAAAGCCTTTCTAATTCAGCTTTAAGTACTTGATATTTAGGGTCTCTAATCTTAATATAAGTAGCTGCATGTATAGCTTCATGTACTACCACAGTTTCTGGAATACTTTGGCCTATATTGGCATAAGGGTTAAGTATTATTTGTGGAGATTGTGATGGAAGGTATTTACCAGCCCAAGGCCCATCAGTAGTTAAGATATTTACAGTATTTAAAGAAGTCTCAATATGTATAGGCATATTAGGAACATAAGGAAGTATAGCTTTAGCTATTTTACTCATGTTAGAATTACCATTGGCAATTCTTCTTAATACTGCTTGAATATTATCAGTAGTACCTTTTTTAGGATTGAATAAATGCCCATAGTTAGTTGAGAATCCTTCATGTTGTACATCTCCTTGTGACTCTTCAGGAGGGGTAAATTGAGATTCTAAATAAGCTCTTAAAGCATCTTCTTGTGAAGACATTGTATCTAAGAATTTTTGATACTCTTTACTCGGATTTCCATCCTTGTCATAAAGTCCTGTTATACTACAATCCATTATTTACATTTTGTGGTTAATCTTCCTTCTCTAATCATATCTCTCATTAACTCTCTCTGCTCTTTGGGCAAAGTTCTTAAAAACTCTGCTATGCTCATACCCAAGGAAGCTTTTCTCTTCATTTTCATTCCAGATACTCCAGTATTAGAAGTAAATCCAAGTTCAAGAGAGTCAGATGTTTTTATGATTCTAAGTAAATCATTAATTACAGCATCTGAAGCACTTCCTTTTTCAATACCAAATAACTCATTTAATAAATCACTGATGTAATTCATTATTTTCTCAAATGCAGTTTGGTCATAACTATTCATAACTAACATTACATTCTCATTTGAGATAGCCATAGCTGCAAATTCAGTAGGGCTAGAAGCTGCATACTCTAAATCAGCATAATCATCTGCTTCAAGTACTTCTTTAAAGTCTGGGTTATCCTCTAAATACTGTTTAAATCTATGGTATTCTCTCACTATATTTCCATACCCAGGAAGTTTTTTAGTCATACCTACTATAGTGAAAGCATGAGTTAATTCATGTAAAACTGTTTCTTCAAATTGAGCTACACTTTCATTAATCAAATTAGGATTAATACTTACATGATCTACATTATTTACTCTACTATGTCCTCCCCAAATACCTAATTTACTTAGAGATACTTGTCCTTCTTTATGGTCTGCAATAGTTGTACTTATCTTAAATACAAGATTAGGTATCTTGTCTATGTTATCTAAGTATATCTGAGCCAGTTCTTTAAAATAAGGAGATTCACTATTATCTATAATAGCCTGTAAAGTTTCTTTAGCTGTAGCTTTTTGTCTGTTTTCAGCTATAAATTTAGCATGATAACTTTTTTCTCCTTCTTTCTTAGAAGTCTTTCCAGTAAAATTTCTATCATTAGGCATTTGTGCTTCAACTATAGGCCCTGCTAAAGAAGGTGCTTGTTTTTGTTCTACATTTTTTTGAAATACTGAAACTCCATCAGGACTATCTGAATATTCTACATAATTAGCTCCTAATCCTTTTTTAGGCATCCTTACATAGTTGTTATTAGCAGCATCATATTTATAAACTACTGGATTAGACCCATCCTTTTTAAAGAAAGGGGTTTTAATCTTTTTATCTTTAAGCTCTACTACAGCTCCATTATTAATACTTTTTGCTACAGTAGGAAGTTCATGCTTAACAGATGATGGGTTATTCTGATAATACTGTTCTATAAATCTAGCTTTATCTAAATATTCAGTCAGTTTATATTCTCCATTTTCTAAAGTAGAAATATCTCTTAAAAAATTAAGAGAATTGGTATTCTTAAATATCTGTACTGGAACATATTTAATGAATTGTTTAGCTTTTTGAGTTCCCCCAAGCATATAAGCATATTCTACCAACATTTCTCCTAATTGATAAGGAGTAACTCCTGGAATTAATTCAGTAGTATCATCTTTAAACAACTCTAAAAACCCATCATTGATAAGGCTATCATTAGCTAAAGTAGAAGTAGAAGCATTAAATACTACTGCTTTTTGGGGATAATCTTTTTCAAATATCTCAGTAGATAATCTACTGATAAATTGATTATTATGTGCCCATTGAAATACTTTAGGATTATCACTTTGTAAAATTTGATCTATAATACTTCCTAATCCTGTATCTGAGTCTAAAAGTCTATCTCTAGCTTCTACCACATTAACTCCAAACATTTCAGGTTGAGCGTACACAAAACTTTTAAGCTCTGCAAGTACTTGAAGTTTAAATCTTTCTTCAGCTTCTACTGTGGCAGTATCATCTTTATCAGCTAGTTCTGCATATATATCATTGAGAACTGGACTATTAGATAAAGGAAATAACTCATTATAAATATTAGCTGAAAGTAATGTTCCATAAATAGATGCAAACCCACTAATTGAATTAGGTTGGATTAATACATCTCCAGTATCTATATACCCTCTACTCATTAATGAAGTTACTTGCTCATCACTTAATCTGTCTTTAGGAAGATAACTTCCAATAAGTCTATGTGCATTTTTGATTCCAGAAGGGTAACTAGGTACTATTTCCCCATCCTTTTCTTTATACTTAATAAGCTTATTAACTATTCTATCAGCTTTAATTTTACTGTGAATAACTGTTCTACCTAAGAATTTACTATCTGTGTTTATAGTAGATTGTACTGAAAGAATTTGTTGTCCAGCTTTATTTAATTCTACAAACTTTTTAAGAGTATAAGCTTGAATAAGTTTAGACCTTTGGTCTTCTTTATTAGTACCTATTTGATTAAAAAGCTCTTTTACCATATTAGGGCTATTGTCTAATATAGAATCCATATTTGATTCAAACTTTTCAATAGCTAAATTATACTCATCTTCTCTAAAATTTTTACCTTCTCCAAACTCTTCTTTTTGAGGAACTAAACTGTCCATTATTTCCTCATAAACATCTTTTTCTAAGTTAGCATTATAAATAGATAGAGAAGAGCTTCCTTTCTGTATTTTATTTACATACTCTAACACTTTAGGCTGTGTAAGTATAACTGCTATTAAATCCATTGGATAGCCAGCCATACTCATAGCTTTTACAGCTTTAAGAGTTTCATTGTTAATGTTTATTTTATCTAAAATTTGTTCTTTTTCATTATCTACTGCAGCAGATAAGAAAGCTGATATAATGTTAGAAGTATAATTTTTAGTAACATTTCCAAACTGATCAAAATGGTAAGTACCTCCTAATTTACCTCCAGATAATTCTTCATTTTTAAGAGTACCAAATTCTAGATTACTTCCCATTATTTGTAAAGCATCCATTTCTATAGCTAGTTTTTGAGCTAATGCATGAAATGTGTTATCTACTGCAAATGCTCCAATAGCTGCTGCTGCTGCATTTGCATTTGTATACTTATTTCTTTGATAAGAGGGTGATAGTATAGAATCAGGTAAGAATTGCTCAGTTCTCTTTTTATTTTCTATAGCATTAGCAAGTCCTCCTGCATTATTAATTTTTTTAGCTAAAGAATTATCAGGGTTAGTATAAGCTTCTCCATTATACTTCAACATATCAAACCCTAAAGCATTATGTATTTGTTTTTGAACATCAAGATTATTACTTAGCATAATATCTTTATGTATGTCCATTATCTTATTAAAGAGTATTACTTCTCTATTACTGCTATTCTCATCAGTAGCTCTTCTAAGTACTCTTTTTTTGTCTAACTCTTGTTTTTTAGCCACAAGTTCTTTAACTGCAGCATCAGACTTTTTAATATCATTTATCTGTTTCTGTAGTTTTAAAGCCTGTTCAGTTCCAGTAGTAACTTCTTTAACACTTTGATTGTAACTACTAATAGCTGATTTAAGAATCCCATAAGCTAATCTCTCTTCTTCACTTCTAGAAATTGCCTCAATAGATTCATCTTTAGACATTTCTTTGTCTTCAGCCCCTGCTTCAGTATAGGTAAATTGATTTAACTTATGGAAATCAGATTCTTCCATTTGTGCTAAAATCAATTTAGCATTATTTAAATCAGTTTTGTCATACCCATATTTATTCTCTCCATCAAGAACTCTTTGCATGAATCTAGTAATAACCTTTTTAACATTAGACTTACTAAATCTAGCTTCATATTCTTCATGGTACATATTTACCACTTCAGCTAATTCAGGAAAGCTTTTATAGGCTTCTGTTTTTCTTAGATCAAACTTTTCCTGTATTTCAGCAACAATGTTTTCATACTCTAGCTTATACTCTTGAGGCATTTCAAAAGTAGTCCCATACATCATGCTGTATAGCTTATCAATGTCAAAGTCACTACCCATTTGTTTAGTGAAATGCATTGGAGCTATTACTAAGTCTCCAGAGTGTTCTGGAAGGAATCCTACTATTTCTACTGCAGTCATTGAGTTAGGCCCTTGTGTAGGAATCCTGAACCCAAATAGTTGCAATATTTCTTGATTAATATAACTATCCTTTTCCCCTATTTCAATAGTAAGTTTACCATCCTCCCCTCTAGTAGCATAATCCATAAGAGATACTCCATTAGAGAGTTTGATTTTAGGTTGAACTAAGATTTGAGCTGGTTTCATTTTACCATCTTCTCCCATAGTCATACCTTCTAAAGATTTGCCATCCCAAGTAGGTTTACCATTCTTAGTAAAGTATATTACATCATCTGTATATTTACTTACTTCAGCAGTTTCCTTAATACCAAATCCAACTTCAGAAGCTAAATAATAAGAATACCCTGGAGGGTGTAGTTTAAGTACTCTATTGTTAATTATAGAGTTTAATAGACTTTGATATTTAGATGAACTAGGATTAAGTTCTAAAGGTATAATAAACCTTGTTTTACCATCAACTATTTCTGTTTCAAGGAAATCTATATCATTCTTATCAAAATCTCTAGATTCTGCTTCCTTAGTAAGTAGATCAGCAAGTCTTTCAATATCTAAATTACCTGCAGGAGTGAGTATTTCTTCTTCAAGTTCCTGCTTTTTAATTTCAAATATTTCTTTGTAAGCAGCTTCATACTCCTGTAATAAGTCTAATCCTGTAATTTCTTTCTTACCTACTCTTTTAATTACTTTGTCTAAAACATTGACAAACAATAACTTTCTTTGCTGAGTACCATCATTAATGGTAGATTTATCTTTATAAGGGTTTTCTTGCTGATTTCTAAGACCTTCTCTACTAAGTTCTTTAGTTACTGTTAGTATATTGCTTTCAAGATTCTCAATAATCTTTTCTGCAGATTCAAATTCAAGACTACCTTTTTTAAGAACATTAAGTCCTTCTTTAGGGAATCCTACTTTAGTTCCTGATTTATATACAGCTCTAACTCCTATTCCAGCATTATCTGCTGCTACTGCTTCCATAGCTACTCTCAAATTATCTAAGCTTTTACCTTTAGTTAATTGAGGAATAAGTGGGAATGAAGATGATTTGATATAAAGTCTTTTATTTACAAGTACTCCATCAATCTCCTCTTCTATATTATAGACAAATACAGGCTTAACTGGTTGAAATATGTTTTTAAGATTTTCAGTGGTAATACTGTTAGTTTCAGATTGCTTCATAATCTCTTTAGCTATCTGACTACTTATTTTACCAGCTCTTACTAAAAACTCTAAATGCTCTTTAAGAGTAGTGTATTCTTGAGCATCAGTAGCTTCCATGCTATTGTATTCATCTTTAGCTATTTTGAGCATTTCAGGCTCATCTGCATACACTTTTTCAAGGGTTCTTATATATTCTTTAGATGCTGATGCCTTAGTATCATTTAAAAATATTTGAATATAGTGGTCATCTATGTTATCCAACATAGCTAAAGAAGTACCAGGAGCTATATCCCCTGCAAGTCTTTTACCTAAGTTAGTTGAACTGTCTATCACAGCATTTTTATCTCTTTCTCCTAATAAAGCATACCTTTCTTCATCTGAAAGAGCATCATAATCTGCTGCTGATATGTTTTTCTCAGCCAAGAAATGTGATGTAAATGATTCAGTATTATGTTTTGTCTCAGGCTTATAATACTCAGCAGGGTCTCCAATAATAGTAGCATGCATACCTGTATTGAATAACATGTAATTAACTACCATATCAGTAGCCAACTTATCTAGATTACCTCCATGAACTTTATCTAAGTAATTGTTATCAATAAAAGCATTTTTACCTAATTCATCATTAGTTACTCCTATATTATTCTCAGTCCAAAAAAGTTTAGTTTTATTTACTTCATGTTGAACTCTTGTTCTTATAGCTTGTTTAGCTACTTGTTCAAACAAAGCCATTTCTTCAGGTATAGCTTGTCCTACAACCTCAATAGCTCTTTTAGGCCCATTAGCTGTTTGAATTATCTTTTCATTTAATTCAGGTAAATAATAAAAAAGATTAGCATTATAACTTTTATAATTTACATCTTTTTTATCATACATGAATTGAATCCTATCAACTTCTGTAAGTACCATATTTTGATACATAAGTTGTAAGAAGTTATCATCTATATTACCTTCTTGTTCTAAATCAAAAGTTGGTACAAAAGCATAATAACTAATTGGATTAAGAGTTTCTTTATCTGAGTTAGTTGGAAAATAAAACTCAGTTTTTCTTCTCTTTATCATGTAAGCTTCATCCTTATTAAAAAGAGTTATAGGCTGAGGTTTAAGACTTACAGCATTAGCAGTAAAAAATCCAAGTTTAATTACTTCATGCTCACCATCACTTACCTCTCTAAGTGATTTATCTTTTCTGAATTTAGCAAAGGCTTTTTTGATAGGAGAAGTGGAGTTATATTCCATATCCATTTGTCTCCCTCTATCAGTAGCAAATAACCCATTAGGGTCATTTAAATCTTCTACTATGTAGTTAAACCTAGCTCCTAAAGTTTTATTCAGTCTTTTAGCAGTTG
>Ga0070750_10000653_pt1 | contig 19167 bp, 26 predicted proteins | sample VirMetDEL_Nov_24_FD_77013 | JGI IMG/M metagenome (GOLD analysis project Ga0070750, IMG submission 77013) | Aqueous microbial communities from the Delaware River and Bay under freshwater to marine salinity gradient to study organic matter... | ecosystem: Environmental > Aquatic > Marine >...
ACCCGATCACTCAAGGCCGCAAGGAATCGCCCCCAAATCAAACGCTACACCCCTTATGGGAGGGGTGGGTGCGACTCTCCCCCCAAAATACCCACAAATACACACACTTTAATAATTTATTTTTATAATCCGCTTGTTTCGTAACGCATGTGCATGATAGGGTTATCGGACATTAAACAAAAGGAGTCAGAAATGACACAGAGAAACCCCAACCCATTCCAGCCATCGAGCGACCCGACTCTTGAGGAGTACGGCAGGGCTACCAACATTGAAGTGAAGGGCATCAAGCTCAACAAACACTTCAGTCAAGAGACGCATTGCTTTAGAGCAACCGTCTACATCGATGGCAAACGTGCCTTCTCCGCAGAGAATGAAGGCTGTGGTGGGCCTAACAACTACTACCCCTATGGCAAGACTCAGAAAGCTGGGGCCAAGCGTGATGCTCAACTCTCAGACTTCAAGAACGCCATGTCTGAGGCACGCAAAGAAGCAGCGCGTTACATTGAGGCTAAGGGTGAGGATTACGATTGGGCCATTGACCGCTTCGCTGATAATGATGAACTAATAGATTGGTTGATCGCTGACTTGATCAATGAGTCTGAGATGCTCAAGCATATGCGCCATGTACTCAAGCGTAGGGTTGTTGCATACGATCAACGCACCCGTGAGATTTGTACATGGAAGCTAACGCCCATTGAAAAGAACATTGATCCGGTAAAAAAATACCATGAGATCACAGCCAATAAAAACGAATGGGTCTGGCTCAATGAAGTACCAGAGCATGAAGCACTTAAGCATTGGAGGAATGCAAAATGACTGACCTACACCCAAACCTAGAACACTACGTTGTCACCACCCACGAACTTGTACGCCATGAGGTGCGCGTACTTGCTTCTAACCATCGAGAGGCTAACGCCCAAGTATTGGCTGGCGATGGATGGGTAACTCGCTTACCTCAAAGTATGTCAACGATAGTTGTTAACGAAGATGTTGTAGTTCAGAACATCATGATGCTTGAACACGCGCTGATGAATCTCGCTGAGATGTGCGAAGTTGATGAAGAAGAATTCAACAACCGTGTAGCCAAAGACTACCCATTCACCCAAAGCCTTGATGACTTACTCGCTGATGTAATCGCATGGCGTGAGTCACAAGAGACAATCAAACCTTTATCCACACTACTAAACCAAGAGGAGGGCTAACCATGTGTCCTGATTTCGTTATATTCCAAGATGATATCCCTTCAAAAAAGGCAGCATCTAATGGGCTTACCTCTAAGTTTGAAGTAAGAGTAACCAGAACCATAACTGAAAGCTTCTTTGTCGATGCTGAAGATTGGGAGGAGGCTGAAGATATCGTGCAGCAAGGCGACATCAAGCCTTACCGAACAAAAGAAGGTGAAGACTTCTATGACACTGATGAGGTCGATGATGATGGCGCACCAAAATGAGAGTCCTTGATCTCTTCTCAGGCATAGGTGGGTTCTCGCTTGGCTTGGAGGCATGCGGTATGACTACCGCTGCCTTCTGTGAGCGTGATGAATTCTGTACCAAGATACTAAACAAGCATTGGCCTGATGTGCCTGTGCATAGCGATGTGAGGAAATTAGATGGAACAAAATACGCAGGATCAATTGACGTTGTTTGCGGGGGATTCCCTTGCCAACCATTTTCAGTTGCAGGACAGCAGCGAGGCAAAGACGATGACCGTCACCTCTGGCCTGAAATGTTACGAGTCATCAGTGAGTCCAAGCCAAGATGGGTCATTGGAGAAAATGTTTCTGGCTTCGTCCGCATGGCACTCGACGATGTGTCGCTTGACTTGGAAAACGAAGGCTACACCGTCAGGACGTTTGTACTACCAGCTTGTGCCGTTGACGCGAAACACCGCAGAGACAGGGTATTCATTGTGGCCTACGCCACTAGCTCACGAAGCGAGACTAGGCTACCAAGACAGGAGTCGAGGAAAGAAAGGCACACAAGAAAGCCTGACCACGAAGGTAATCAACGACTTGGGTGGGAGACAGGCGGTGACTGGGCAACTGAACCCGCAGTGGGTCGAGTGGCTGATGGGGTTCCCAATAGGGTGGACAGAATTAAATCCCTAGGCAACGCTGTTGTACCTCAACTAATTCAAATAATAGGTGAGCTAGTGCTTGCCGCAGACAAGGAAATGAACCATGAGTGATACGAACACTACCGATCCCATTTTTCTAATCAACCTGACCATCATTGAGCGTGAGTTACTGTTACGCATGATGAGTTCATCGACAGATGACCCACGCATCCATGGCTTGATAGGCACATGCTTTTGGTCGCAAGCCTACACAAAAGAAGAAGAGGGCGCACTTAAGTCCGCATGGACATCCATTCAAAAAAAGGTTAATGAGCTACCCAATGCCGTCGAATTATACTGATCAACCTACCTCACCTACCTCACCACCTATCCCAGAGGACGCTCCATGGGGTGGGTTGCGTGAGAACTCTGCTGAGATACACAAGCACCGTGTTCTGCGTGACTTCAAGTGTGAGTGGTGCGGTGAACCATTCAAGGCTTACCACCCACTGTCTAGATTCTGTAGTGCAGGGCATAGGGTCAAGGCATTCAGATCACAGCAACCTGTGAAGATACCCAAGCCTAAGCGACTTACCCCGCTGATGCGTAAGGGCAAGATGTTCAGACCACCTAGGCACATGGTTATTAAGGCACTAGATGACTTCATTAACTCTTAGTCTAATCCTCCTCACCATCCTCGTGCTCTTCGGAGTCGAGGATTTCACCTTCCTCATCATCCCAATCCTCTTCCAAATCTGACTCATCAACCGCTTCCTCGACCAACTCTTCTTCGACTAACTCTTCTGGCACTTCCTCCTCGCTCACCACCTTCTCCATGAGCACAGGCGCAAGTTGATTCTTATCGATCAACGCCTTGAGTCTTGACTCAACCTCTGACCTATCCATCTGATCGATACGCCCATGCTTGATTTCTTTCTTATCGACCATCAGCCCTGCAAGTTTTGCTCTGCCTAACTCAGCAGTTACTGCCGCCCCATACGAACCATCCTCAACTGCTGCATCCCTGATCATCTGAAGATCACGCGCAACCTTCTCAAAAGTAATCTCATACTTCTTCTGGTTAGATTCTTGTAGCTCCCTAATCTTATTCTGCACATGCGTGTATCTGGGATCATTAAGCAGCATCGATGCCGACTGAGTTGGCACTGAGTAACCCGCACGAAACGCACACTCTGTATTAGTCAGATCTTGATAAACAAATGCCTGAATAAACGCCTGTTGTTTTTTTGTAAACGGACGTTCCTTAAACTTTGCAATCGCATGCCGCTTTGGACTATTGAGTATGTCAGTGTCAGCATCATACTCATTCTCACTCACCTGTTCTGCACCCAACAAATCACTACTCATAAATTAAACTCCAAAATTTTTTTTCCTTTTCCTACCCCCCTTCAAAGAAGGGAGTAAGGGGGTGTCCCGTAGGGGAGATATTTATATCTCTCTCCCCTTCTTTAGAAGTGACCCACCTGACCCTTGACCCACCCTTATAAATCAATGACTTACGAGGCGAAGGGTCAAGGGTCACGGTAGGTCACGCTGACCCTCGTGACCCTACCCTATTCCCTTATAAATCAATGACTTGACTTACCGTAGGGTCAAAACCAAAACACCCCCTTGACCCTACGCTTTTAGGGTATTCAGCCCCCCGCGCAAACCTCGAAACTACATTAACTTTAGGGTCTAAGTGTGTCACCGCGCCCAACAGTTTCGTTATGTCCAACCCTGCCATCCGACCCCTTTACAGGCTCAACCTTCACCCTATGATCGGTAACATACAGTACGTTTTTGCCACAGTGACGGCACCCGCTGTAGTCTATTCCAGGGTACTCAGCCACATAGTATTGGGCCTCACATGAGAGGCATTCCACATGCCATTCGTTGTTCACTACTACCTTCATACGACCTCCTAACCCGACTTAACCCGACTGCCTAGGGCCAGGCCAAGACGTTCTATTGATCAGCCTAGTCACCACTAATGGCGTTGTTTTCATGCGCTTTGCGATCTTGGAACAGACCACGCCGCTGTACTGCATGCTCAAGATCTCTCGCTTCTGTGCTTCGGTGAACTCATCCGTCACCACCGTCTTCAGCTTATATGATATGTAGTTCTCGTGCGCCACTTCCTGCGCCCGTATCGCGGACATGAACATGTTACTTGCTAAACTATTACTCACCTTATACTTCTCCGTTGCTTTACTTACCTGTTGACTGTATTGCTAACATCAATCCCTCTACAGACTTTGTTAACTTGCGTATGTCCGCAGTGTTCTTGCCTATGTTCTTGGCTAAGAACTCCATTGACTCACTGAGATCCTCGTTTGCCCTGCTCAATGCACTCAACTCTTTCATAGTACCAATGAACTCCTCAACAAGATTCTCTTCTACCTCTGCTTCCAAGGTTACCTTTGCCATATCGTACTGCTCCACTCGCGTATTTATTTATCATCTGTTAGAGTCCGTTTTGACCCTTGTTGCTTTGGGTTCCCCGTAACGTGTGTGCCTTCCTCACCCACTTTGACACGCACCTCTTGCGGGGTTTTTTACCTAACCCCTATCGACTTGTGCGTCTGCACACTTAGCCGCCACTTAGTATTCTTCTTACAGAACTCCACCGCTTGATTGACATAGTCGTTCTGGTAAGACACATCCATTGGTTGAATCAAAAAATTTTTGAAGTCCAACCGACTTAACTCATCTAGGTCAACACCATCTTGCGGGTACACCACCTTCAGCTCATCACCTTTAGTGACTACCAAATCTGTACCCGCCTTGGGGCTAACACATACCCAGTCAATGCCCTCGCACAACTCGACAGTGCCATTAGTTTCTATGGCAACTTGAAATCCCCAACCATGAAGTTTGCTAATCAACTGGTCATCAACCTGTAAGCCTGGCTCACCACCTGTAAGAACAACCAATAGGTTGTCTGCCGATGGCCTGTACCACTCTTCATGTATTCTTTCAGCCAACTCAAATGCAGTCTTAACCTTGAACCCTCCAAGAAAGTCAGTGTCACAGAAGTTACACTGTGCAGTAGCCCTGTCCTTCTCCTTACCAGACCATAAGTTACACCCAACAAAACGACAGAACACTGCTGGTCTTCCTGCGTTGATGCCTTCACCTTGTACCGTGTAAAATATTTCCTTAACGCTGTAGGTCATAACTTATCCTATTAACTCAAAATTCTTTTGGCCTGCTTGGGTGTTGTTCCAGCGCGCCGCTGATGCGTGTGACTCGATACGATCCATCAAAATCATTGCTCTTGTTTTGGTACTTAATCCAATTGTGTACGGTCCTTGCCACCGAGTATCCAATCCACAGTTACGCCCCACGTTGGTGCTGTCTGCACTACTGAATGGAAAGTGTGAGAAAATAGTCGGGTCAAGCATCCGCAGCCCATGTAGTTTCACTTTGGGCCTACCTTCCGAATCACAAACAACATCCATCGCCTCAGACATTCTCGCCCACCATTCGGGCGAACCTATTTGACTGAACGCACCCGCACTACCGAATGCTATGCGCTTGTAAGCAACGGTCATGTACCTCAACACATCAAGTGATTCATTCAGATGCCATACTGGTACACCCTTACCATAGATCTCAGCGCCCACAGTTTTGAACCAGGTAGCTCTCATTTTTGCATTGGCATCGTCATCCCCATCAATAACATCAGGAATCACATGCCAATCGCAGTTTGGATGCATGTGCCACTCACCTACAAAATCAGCAAACCCGCTGACATCAAATGCTTTGCCAGACTTCCATGAAGTGAAGGCTCCATTGTCCAGGGCAAATGACTGACAGATCTCAGCCACCAACCCTACGCTTCCTGCGTGTGCATAAGATACAAAGCCATGCTTGCCTTGCATTGCTATCTCTGTTTGCAATCCGCCACTGAGCGGAACCCCATGGTAATGAATCATATTATAAAACGCTTATCGATATAGCTGCTGCCAGCCCTGCAACCGCGCCAGTACACAGCACCATCGCAGCTATCTTAACGCGCATGTACACCAGCATCAGGCTTTCTTGACCGCTTGCCTTAGCTTTCACATCTCCTTCTAAATCCCTTCCTATCTCTTTGCCGTTTGACTTAACGCGGAAGTTAACAACAGGCTCAACATGCCGCTCAACAACCACATCTTTCATCTCAACCTGCTTAAGGTTGAACTGCACAGGACTTTCTTTATTATCCACAGCCTTCTTAGCTCTATCCCACGGAGCAACAGGCAACTCACTCACAGAAAACTTCTTAAGCTTATTGCCTGTGACCACCAATTGTTTTCTATGACGCATGTTACTAAGTGCAGTCCCAAGTTGTTCATGGCTGACTTCCCTGCCTCGATGCTTTAACTCTATGACTATTGCCTTTCGGGTTATAGGTCTACCCACTTCCTGCAACAACTCATACACCCACCTACTTATCTTTGGTCGCTTTGATTCACTCATTCCTCAGACTCCCATGGTCTTGTCATTTCATTTGATTCAAGGTAATGCCAGACCGCTTTGCCTGGCACGGCATGCGTCTTGACCAAGTTACCTTTATATTTCTGAACATAAGACACTGCCTTTTGCCCAGCCTTATCACCACTGTTCATGTTGGCTTTGCTTAAAGCCTCCTTAGCCAGTAGTTCTAATTCTTTTCTGATATAAAACTTTGTGCTGCTCATAGCACTAACCACCACGTTGGCAATGGCTACCTCATCTTCTTCAGTTAACTGGGGTCTAGTGTTGCGCTGCGTGAGATCTGATACCTTCCACATACCATCATCAAAGTCGAAGCTGGCTAAGTGCTCTTTAGGCTCCATAGCATTACGCGCTTCATAGAAGACAGATACGTTTGATTTTTCACCACCCAGCTTGATACCACTATCAAACCAACCGGCGAACACAGAGCCACCACGCGCTGACATGAACGTCTTATCGTCTGCCCGTTCCTTACCTGTATGGTGGGCTATGATCACGGTCACGTTGTGCATATCCATCAGCATATCTACTCGATCCAGCAGCTTGCGTATCTCTGTGTTGCTGTTCTCTTCCCCGTCAAAGAAGTTAATGATGGGGTCGATCATCACGATGTCTGGCTTGTGAAACTCAATCTCTTGACTGAACTGTTCTATGTCTTGGTCGCGCATCAGGTTCTTTCTCAGCCGCCCACTGATGATCAGGTTGTTGTGACCCATCCTTCGCAGGTCATCATCAAACTCAAACCGCTTGTAGTAGGTGTCTATCCTGCGCTTAAGAAACTCTGCGATGATCTCTGCCTGAAACCACATCACCTTCAATGGCCGACTGAACTCCACATCCATAAAGTCTGTGCCGGTGGTAGCCCCTGCTGCGAACGCACCCAGCCAGTTAGACTTACCAATCTTTGGCTTGCCAAGTAACAACACCCGACTCTTCTGGAATATGAATGCATCACCCCAGAACTGCTCGATGCCATCATCGTTCATGTCCACCCATTCAGTGTCGCTGAACGGCTTTAACCCTAGTGGGCCTGATGACTTATCCTCTTCACCCTCACGCTTCTTCTCTTCTATGGGATCTTCTTGTGATTGAATGACCTTAAGATCTTCATTGATATCTGTCTGCCACTTGGATGTCTCCCACCCAAGCACCCCTGCATTCACATCATCTGGGTGTCGTTTAATATGCCCGTTGATTATGCTGATGGCTGTACGGGTGACCTCGATCAGATCCATAGGAGGAAAACATGTTTGGTTCCAGTCCTGCGCCTTGATCAATACCTCGCGCATACCCCAGCCTTCTTTCACCCACTTGCCTATGAGCCTTGCCAAGGTATCGTTGCGAGTACCCTGTTCCTGTGGTGCCTCAGTCAGTTTGTCGCGTATGCTCTCAACCTTGCTGCCCGTGTTGAACACATGCATCATTTGCAGATCGTTATCGACTAGGGCGGGGAGATCATCCATGCCACCTACGGCATACTGTTCATCGCATGTCATCACATAACCATGTGAAGGGGCGACCATTACATACCCGCCATCACCACGGACATCGAGCTTGTTGAGTCCCGCGCTATTACGAATAAGGGTAGAGCCAAGGCTATAGAAGTAGTGAGCACCACCCCGAGGGGTTGTCTGTTTCAGTGGCGTTCTTGTAATTGCACCAGCATCTATCCAGTTCACAGCGTCATCACTGTCTGCATCTACTACCGCAAAGGTAATGCCAGTGATCGCCGCCCAGTTTGCCAGTGGGTATTGGCTGTGCCACTGCTTGATCTCATCTTGAGATGGCTGGATCTTTTGATAGTGCTGCCACTTTACCCGTGGTGTCTTGGCCCACTTAGATTTAAGTTCATCCTCTGAATCAAATGGATGCCTGGTGCGGAAGTATTGCGGCACCACTTCACTTGGTGAGCCACAAGGGATGATGTGCATGCCCTGCTCCCACATATCAAAGAGCAGTTCTTCCTTTGCTTCTGGCGACATAGGCCCGTCATAGCTACTAGCTAGAAAAGGCATCATCAAGATTTCCGTCCGACCCAATACCTCTGGTCATCACCGCGAGATGACTCAATAGTCATGCCTAACTTGTATGCCGCCGCCCTAATACACCTGACTTCTTCTTCACTGTTCAAGAACACGCTGTCACCTATAGCCATCTTCTTCAAAAGCTTTTGCCATTTGCCTTGACCCTTCGTAGGATGACTTGGCTTCGGCACGTTTTGCTCAATCATAAATTCCATGACACTTCTTTTTGTTAGCTAAGTTGCCTCATACTACTCATGTAATATCCGTTTGTAAAATTATTTTATAAAAAGGTATTGCACCTTGGTGGACTTTGGTGCACTATCGGTTTTGTAGAGAGATGAGTTAGACAGAAGAAAGGAAAGAAGCATGACAAGCATGAAGTGTTTGGCGCTGCAATTAGTGGGTGCAAAAAGCAAGAAGGCAGAGATAGAGAAAACGATCAGGAAGCTGAACCGTGAACTCTTGGATACGAAAGAAGTAAGTGCAATGCTTGCTCCGATCCATAATGAAGGTGGGGAAAGAACAGTAGATGGTATTACTGTAGAGATGAAGAGAGATCACATCTGGGATCAAGTCATCCTCGATGAGGTATCTGAAGCAATTCCAAAGCAAGACTGGCCCTCCTTTTTAACTCAGCAAACTACATACAAAGTTGATATGCGTGCATTCAAAGATTATGCATTAGCTCATCCAGAGCTTGCATCTAAATGGCATGACGCACATTCAATTAAGTTAGGTGACCCCAAGGTCAAAGCAATCAACGCTGAAAAACTACTTAAAGAGGAGGACTAATATGTCTTTACTTCAGCAGGTTACGAGTACCCGCGAAAGCGGTGGGCCAATACCCCCAGTGCGGATTAACATCCAAGGCACGGATGGTATAGGTAAGAGTACGTTTGGTGCTAACGCAGACCAATCGATCTTCATTCAAGCGGAGGACGGTCTGTCTTTCATTGATGCGCCAAGGTTTCCTCAAGCTAATACTTGGGAAGATCTTATTGAGCAGGTGAAGACGCTTGTGACTGAAGACCATCCGTATAAGACGGTTGTTCTGGACACCACTGATGCTGCCGCCAAGTTGGGTGAAGCATATGTGTGTACTCAGAATGGCTGGACAAGTGCGGCAGATCCCAAGGCGGGGTACGGCGCGTTCTATGTAGCTGAAGAGAATGCATGGGTTCATCTGTTGAATGGGTTGAACGTAGCTCACACACAGAAAAGCATGAACATCATTTTGTTAAGCCACGTTGCATCTAAGGCGTACAAAGATCCAGAGTTGGAACCTTATGATCGCTGGGAGATGCGTTGCAACAAGAAGGTCAACGCTCTGATAAAGGACTGGGTTGATTTCAATCTGTTCGCTAACTATGAAACCACCTTAATCAAGGATGGTCAGAAGGCGCGTGGTGTGAGCTACGGTAATCGCAGTTTGTTTACCAAGTTCGCAGCAGCGTATGACGCGAAGTCTCGTATAGATCTTCCACAGAAGATTGAGTTCTCATGGCAATCCTTTATGGATTCCTACACCGCAGCATTGTCTGCAAACAAAAACGAAGCAGCTTAAGGAGCAGCATTATGGGTCTATTAGATCAAGGGATCGATGTAAGCAACATCGAAGCAAGTACAGGTGGCGGTGGTTCTGAGCCGTTCCCAGCAGGTGATTACACTTTGTCGGCAGCTATGTACGAAGAGCAGCAGTCTAAGGCGGGTAACGACATGATCAAGATTGAGTTCAACGTAGTTGGGCCAAGCTATGCAGGTCGTAAGATCTGGGATTACTTCGTGCTCAACAATCAAGTGGGCGTGTCTCGCTTGAAGGGATTCATTGGAGCCACTGGGCAGGATGTATCACAGACGTTGAACACCGACATGCTTCGCGCTGCAATGGGTAAGCAGTTCACTGCAAGCATCAAGGTTGAGCCTGGTTCTGGCCAGTATGGGCCAAGCAACAAGATTGCTGGGTACAAGTCTGGTGCTGGACCTGCACAACCACACGCTCAGACTGAGCAGCCACAACAGGCACAGGCTACACCAGCCGCTGGCCTAGAAACGGCAAGCTGGTCTTAACTAAGTAGTAAGGCCAAGGGAGAATCCTACTTCCTAGTAACACTTGCCCGTCAGTGTGGCCGAAGACGGGACTGTTTAGACCAAGGGGCTTCCTCCCCTATTAGCGTGTTCCCGTCCGCGTTGGTCGATAGGCGGGGCTGTTTTTAAAACCAAAGCAACAAGAGAAAAACGCTATGAAAGCACCAACAAAAAAAGAAGTAACAGAGCAGTTGAAAGAAGAGATCAGGCTACGCAGCCTAGATAAAGAGCATCACCTCAACACCTTGAAGCAACTTGGCGTAGCTGAGGATCGCATCAGAGAGCTTGAGCAGTTAACCAAAGGCACTGATGTCTTTCAGGTGTCGCACCCGTCCAACCTGTTTTGGCACCGATACGCTGACCACGGTCTGCGGATCTACACGCACGGGGATGACCATGATGACAGCAAGCAATTGCTTACCAGAATCCCATTGTTTACCAACCATGACGGCGAAGCGGATAGGCAGAGCAAGATAGAGATCTTGTTGAAGTTGCAGAAGCTTTTGTCTGAAGCCTACGAGTCTTTCCCCGATGAATATATTGGGGTGGAGATCTTCATGGCAGAAAACCATGTGAACTGCTGATCATGAGTGAGCAAGAAAACATTTATGGCATGGAAATTGGCGATCTCAAGCAGGAAGTCATTGCTGCGCTGCAAAGGCCCTTCGTTAAATTTTATGGGCTTGATTCATTTCAAGCCTCTAAAGAATGGAAAGCTGGTATAAAAAAGTATTATAAAAAAGATGCTGCAGCTAGAGGTCGCCCTTATTCAGATTTAAAAAAGGCAATAAGCTATGAGGTATCAGAAGAAGTAATAGATTATTTAAGACCGTCCGTTAATAAAGGTAGTCAACGCGCTTTGTACAACGCAATGCTCAACGCAAGCCCAAGGCATTACAATATGTGGCTTGAGTTTTTTGATCCGAAGCAACATCAAAAACCCTCATTGGTTGGATATCACATTAGCGCACTGACTAATGTTCCTATGTTGGAGGGGCCAAAAGGCCGTCAATATATAACCCCTAGACTTTTACCCACCAAACCTGGGAACGTCTTTACTTTAGATCGGTATTTTGAAGTTAACAGTTCTCAACACAAGTTAAATAAAGATCGAAGAAAAAATGCTGGACTTCCTCCTGCCAATCATAAAATCAATCAACTTGTTGGTGTAAGTCCTAATTCAACTTATACCGATATATGGAGTAAAGAGGGGCCGTTAATTCATAATGGGGAAAAAAACGGACTTCAAATAGGTTCAGATTCTCTTGTTAAAAAACTTTGGTTTCTTGGGGACGCTGACGGAGAGTTCTCTCCTGACATGGAGTGCGCTGTTTCTAGGTGGAACCAAGGGCTTAATAATTTTATACAAGACAACGAAGTTAATTCTAGTATTTATCTAGATCAAGCAGAGGAAGTACATAACTACTCTTGGGTAGTTGCCATCATGAGTTTGATGAACTTTGACTGGTTTGTTGAAGAGCCTATATCTACTGGCATTCAAGGATCAAAGTCTAAAAAAACAAACGTAACTCCATACAACTCTTACCACAAAGTTAAGCTTACGGTTCCTAAGAATAAGGGGATGGTCGTTGCCCCTAAGCAACTTAAACGAATCGAGCCTTATGGAGTGAGAGAACATGATGTGGCTGGTCATCCACGAAAATATAAAGATGAATACGGCGTTGTGTACAAGGTGATTAATATTGCTCCGCATAAGAGAGGAAATCCAAAGCTTGGCCGAGTAACCAAAGACTACGTTGTAGTTAAGGGTGACAAAAATGAATGAACTAACACGCGAAAAGGTAGAGTCATCAGACCCTGCCGCCCCGTGGAACGTAAAGGACGCAGAGTTCTGTGATAAGCATCCTGATGTAGAGATAGAGTCTGATGAGTATGAAGACTGTGACTCACCAACTGGATGGTCTACCCATGAATCTTGCCCAGTGTGCGAGGCGCTTGCTCACCTAAATGAGGGGCAGTTGTATTGCACAGACTGTTACAAGCCCGACCTTGAGTACGATCTAGGCGAGGGGTTCTATTGTTTAAATTGTGAAGAGTATGCCGAAGGCGTTAATGCTCATGGAGCTATTGTAAAATGAATGAAGAATTTGAAATTGAAATGCCTGGTGCAAACGAAGAATACCAGTACGCCCTTGAACTTATTAAGAACATGGCAGGTATTGCAGATGATCTAGATCCTGATGTGTTTGCAGAAACCATGATGATCTATGCAGCCACTTACCTCATAGCTAATGAGCGCATTGAGTTCTTAAGCCCTTTCTTATTAACAACCCTGAAGCAAATTGAAGATCAATTAGAACCAGTGGTATGTCACTAATGAAGTTAAGATACTATCAAGAAGAAGCTATTGATGCTGCGCTGCACTGGTTTAAAACCCAAGACACGCACCCACTGATCGTCCTACCCACAGGTGCTGGCAAGACTGTAGTCTTTGCTAACCTGATCAAGCAGTTGTTTGAACGAGAGCCTGATTGCAGGGTTTTAATTTTGGCACACCGGCAAGAGCTTGTGTCACAGGCAGATGACAAGCTCAAGAAAGTTTGGTCATGCGCCCCGTCAGGCATTGTGGCTGCTGGACTTAACCAGTTTGAAGTAGATGCCCGTATTGTTATCGCCAGCCGTGACACCTTGGCCACACCAAAGCGTTTGGGGTCTAGCGGTCACTTCGATTACATCATTGTTGATGAAGCCCACCACGTTGCGCCAGATCCAAAGACACGTTACCGCAAGATCTTTCAACACTTTGATGATGAACAATGGATTGAGCCTAAGATTCTAGGCGTAACAGCTACACCATTTCGCATGGGCCAAGGCTTTATCTATGGCCTAGATGATCACTTCTTCTCAGGCGTAGCTTACAAGGTAGGTATACCTGAGATGATCAAGCAAGGTTATCTCTGTCGCTTGTCTGCATTCCAAGTAGCAGATGATGCCGTGATCGATGCATCTACTGCGCGGGTCAAGTTCAAAGGTGGCGACTATCGTGAGTCCGACATTGCCAAGCTTGCCATGGAAGATCAGACCATGCTGGCCATCATCAATGACTGGATAGACAAGGCGTACAGCAAGGGCAGACTAAGCAGTGTGTTCTTCTGTATCACAGTAGACCATGCCAATAAGATGTGCATGTACCTGCAGCAAGCAGGCATTGAGGCCGCTGTAGTGACGGGGGAAACCCCACAAGCAGAGCGAGAAGAAATCCTTGAGCGTTTTGAGGACGGCAAGATCAACGCGCTATGTAATGTAGCTGTTCTCACTGAGGGATGGGATGCCCCGCGAACTGACTGCATAGCACTACTCAGGCCCACTAAATCGCTTGGCCTGTACATACAGATCTGTGGTCGAGGCATGCGTACATGGGGAGACAAGAAAGACTGCATGCTACTGGACTATGGCGAAAACATGCAGCGCCATGGGTGTATTGATACAGCTAAACCACCAACGCCTGAGAAGGAAGAGAGCAAGACTCCCAAGATATGGATCTGCGATGAGTGTGTAGGTGTGAACGACAACGATGTATACACCTGTGTTGAGTGTGGCGCTGATCGTGTGAAGCAGATGGTGAAAGAGCAGCAACTACTGATAAGCGCGATGGAAGAAGAGAAGGATGCCGCCACATCCAGGCAAGCAGCCGCAGGTTCTGTCTTATCAGATGAACTAGAAGATCCCGCTGAGAAGTTAGAGAAGATTAAAGACATTGACTATGTGACTGCTGAGAAAAAGGTATCGAAGAGTGGCAATGAATACCTTAACGTCATGTTCTCAACGCCTGGTGAGTATTGGCCGCAGAGTATGCCGATCATGCTGGGCATGAGGGGTAAGGCTGGGATGATGGCAGAGAAGAAGTGGAGGGCGTTGACCAAGCAGTACAAATGCCCTGCAGACATTGACTGGGCTGTGCATCAAGTGAACGTCCAGAACAATATGAATCACATCAAACAAATAACCGTAAGAAAAGAGGGGAAATACTGGAATGTTATCAGCGTCCATTTTTGAAAAGATCGATGAAGCCATTGCCGCAAAGGAAGGCCGTAACCGTGGACACCTAGGGTTCAGTGGCATAGGGGATGATGATGAGTACCGGCAGTGGATGGGATTCCGCTGGTGCTTACCATCTACATTCGGCGGCAGGATGCTGCGCTTGTTTGACTTGGGCAACCGCATCGAGGACCAGATCGTAGATAACATCCGCGACACTGGGATTATATCTATAGCCTCGCATGATGCAGATGGTAACCAGTTCAGGGCATCGTTCCTTGGCGGTCACTTCGCAGGCTCCTGTGATGGCCTTCTCAAGGGCGTACTGCCACCCCCTGATGAAGAGGTTGTTCTTCTCATGGAGGTCAAGAGCGCCAACGACAAGCGGTTTAAAGAACTGGTTAAGCTACAAAGCTACGAGGACTGGAGCGACTCATACCGTGTGCAGATCCATGCTTACATGGGCGCGCTTGGTCTGACCAAGTGTATGGCTGTAGTGATGAACAAAAACAACAGCGAGATATACTCTGAAATCATCGATTACAAGCCACAAATCTGGGAGCGTGCTCAAGAGAAAGCTGAACGCATCATCTGCAGCGATAGGCCAGACACCAGCACTCGCCGCTCAGAGAAAGATTGGCGTATGAAGAATGAGCCTAGTGTGTACAAAGACATCTACTATGGTCGGCGGCTACCTGAGTCAGGCAACTGCAGGAACTGTGTGCATGTGAAGCCGCTTACTGACTCCAATGGTGCGGTGTGGTTGTGCAAGAAGAGAAACCATGCCCTCTCGCTTGATGAGCAGCGTATTGGATGCGAAAAGCATATGTGGATACCCGCACTGGTCAACGCAGACCATATGCCTGAGAGAAGCACGCCTGACGGCATGGCTTATCGAGCAGGTATCTTGGAGTTCTTCAATGGCAAAGGCCCAGAGGGGGCTGAGTATGAGTACAGTAGCGCAGAGATGCGGGAGCTATCTAAGACTAACTTCAATACCCAGATGATGATCGAGGGCGAGAAGATTAGGGCTGAGTTTCCAGGCAGCTACTATGACAACATGGATGAGAGCACGCCTGGGTTTTAGTCCCAGGCGCGTGGGTCTTTAACAATTAGTATCTTGGTCCCTGGGTATAGCGCCTCAACAAGCTTCTTCTTGAGCGTGAATACTTGGGTGATCATACCCTTAGTATCTTCTACCACCACCTCACCATCGCGCTTGTAGCGGAAGTCTGCAACGTATGAGCAGATCTTTTTGTCTTCACCATCTACTGTGACTATGCAGGGAAAGTCTACCTGTACCTCTAGATCAGAGATCTCACCGGCATCTTCGTAACGCCTAAGTATCTTGTAGCGTGCCGCCTCAAGCTTTGAGTCGAACATGATGCCATCGTACTCAGTCTTCTTGGCGAAGTACTTACTCTTTTTCGGTGCGCGTTGAGGGATCAAATTAATCTATGCCCATGAGTTTGTTTAACTCTACCTGCTTCAAGGCATCTATGCCACGGTCAAAGAGTGACTGAGGCGGTGCCGGTGGTACAGAAGCGCCTGGTTGAGTTGGCCCAGGTGGTGTGCCAGCTTGTGCTGGAGGCATTGGAGCCGCAGGCTGTGCCTGTGCAGGGGGTTGAGCCGCAAGTTGTTGTGCAACTTGTGCTTCGGCTGCAGCTTCTGGTCTGAAATCTTTACCTTGAAACTCACCAAATTGTTGGCCAATTGATTCAAAGTCTAAAGGATTAGCAAGTTTGTTTTCATTGCCTCTCAAAGCTTCTGCAATGGTTTCGCTGCTTGGAAAAAATGCATTAAACTTTCCTGCCATAACCATCCCAAGATTGGGTGTCTTTGCTTTTTTTAAAGAAACAACAATGTCTTTTGTAGAAAGCCCAAGGGTTTTGGCATCTTCAATGGCCATGTTTAAATCACGCAAGGATTTAAAACGCTGCTCGTTTGACGTTATAAATGCTTGAGTCGTTGCCTCCGCATCAACACTTCCTCGCTGCTTCGCCACTTCGTTAAATATGCCAGCCGCATCTCTTACGTTTCTTCCAGCCTCAAGAGCGCGATAATAAAGGACTCTATCAACTCTTGGCTTTATGCTTTTAACGCCCGTCAAAGCCTCTGTAAATTCTTGCGCTCCATCTAACCTATAGCCTTGTTTGCTTACGCCAAGGCGTTCATCCCCTAAAGCGGCAGAAGCAACTGCTCTAGGAAAGTCTTTCATTCTGACATCTAAAGAAAAAGGCAAAAACGAATCTGACCCCGTTGTTATATCTACTGGACTAACTCCAGGCATAATACCATCTGCAAAATGAGCAAAGCCTTTACCAAACTTTGTACCTAACGTGTCTGATTCCCTCCAAACCGGCCTATTGAAGTTTGTATTATTTCTAAGTATGTCAAGAGCCTTTTCTGAAACAATTGCCTCACTCATAAATGGCGAGAAAAACTCTCTAGCAGCACCGCCTTCTCCCAAGCTGGCTTTAAAAGCTATTGTTGTTAGATCTTCTTCTTTGGTGATCCCATTATTTACAGCGTTAAACACAGCCGCTACTGGACGGGTAATGTAATTATAAGGATTGGTGTACGAGAAGTTATAGAAGTCGGTAACCTTGCCATTTTTATCTGTAGCCACAGGTATTAACGTAGAGTTTCTATCCCAATCAGCCGCCATAGAACGCTTGTAAGCATTTATCTGTTCTTGATCTGCGCCAGTTAAAATTGTTCCTGCTTTAACCAAAGAAGTTGGTATTGCTACGTTCACAGATGTTAGGCCCATTAAGCGCCTCATACCTATTTCACGAATCTCTGGAGACTCGCTTGCTAACTCCTTAATGCTTCGACCAAGAATGTTCCCGCTGGTCCTGATCATCTCAGCAGGGAAGGCAACGAAGTTACCAAACGGCATTTGCCTTAGCCTTTTAATGTACTCTGGAACGCGAGAGTAGTTAGGAACAGTGTCTTTGACAATCTCTGCAGCTTCACGCTTCATCGCAAGCTTTAGTTGCTCTTCAGTTAATTCAGAAGCCCTTATGACCGGCCCAAACTCTGTAAAGTTTCTTGGGTCAGATACAGCTATTGATGCATTAGGGTTTTTACCAAACACATTTTCAAGCCGACCAAGCTCCATTTCATAACTGTATGTTTTCCACACATCATCAGACGCTTGATAAAGCTTTGCAGCAAAACTGTTTTGTAGCCCTTGGGTTTTTTTGAACATGGCTTTGCCAAGCCCAGAACCAATTCCAGTACCCTCTGCCGCATCACTCATGAGCGATTCAAACTCACCAATTTTGGCGTTAGTATTAACAACACCTAAATCAATAAGGTCATTGTAATACTCTTGTCTTTCCGCAAGAGTGGCGTTGCTTTTACCTGGCCCAGTCAATCTTTGGTTTAAATTACTGAATACAGTTGATACAGAATTTGCCAAAGCTTTTGAGTTGCCGACATTACCATTAGCCAATGCAAAGAAGCTGGCTGTTGTCGCGTTTCTTATCTGGGTGATTGGGCTGTAAACTGTTTTAGCTATTTGAGACAAACCCTTCAAGCCTAGGAACGTCGAGTAAAGCGGTATGCCCCCTTTGGCTAAATCAAAAATATCAGCACCACCTTCAAGGGCAGCTTTGTACTCGTTCTTTATATACTTGCCAGCAAGCGGACCAAACCTAGATATCTGACCCTCTGATATTTCACTTAAAGGGTTAGAAGATTCTGACCCTATCTTAGAGTATTCACCAACACGAGCATTGGGAGGCAAGCTATCAAAGATAAACTTACGATCTCCAAGCTTGTTGTTGTAATTAATAAGGTTTTTGTAATAGTCGGCTTTAGCTATGTGCTTTGACATAACATCAACAGTCTCAACCATCTTGGTGCGAAGACCTGCCTCTTGCTCTGCAACATCTCGTGCTCTTATGCGTTCAGGCTTGAACCTAGCGACCACATCTTTAGCGCCAGTGTACTCACCTAAAAAGTCTCTAACTGCAGGTAAAGTATCTAACCGCCTATTTTTAAGCATGCCTTGAGATACACCATTCAAAGTTGGTGGATCAACAACATCTTTAGGCTTCATGGCAGCGTTGTTAAAATCGCTTTGCATCATACTGTTTAGCAATTCTTTTGCTTGATTAGAATTTAACTTAGAAGCTTCATCAAGTCCTGCGCTAGACTTAACCAGTTCATCAACAGCTAAAGCTTCTTGTTCAATTGTTGGTTTGTAATTCACATCATCTAAAGCGCGATACAAACGCATTCCGTAGAATGTTTCGTTATTACCAATGGTATCAATCAAGGCTTGCTTTGACTCTTCAGGAAGAAGTGAATCATCTAAAATACTTCTTACAGAGCCGCTCAAACTATCAATATGATCACGCAGCTCTTTTGCACCATCAAAAAGACTTAAGTTTTTCTTGCCGCCAAACAAACTTTTAGGTGCGTTCTTAGCAATAATATCGTCAACTTCTTTAAGCTGTCTTTCGGCGTTGTTTCTTATGGTATCCCTTGATACCCCAGCCTTCATGCC
>Ga0070750_10000654_pt1 | contig 19167 bp, 25 predicted proteins | sample VirMetDEL_Nov_24_FD_77013 | JGI IMG/M metagenome (GOLD analysis project Ga0070750, IMG submission 77013) | Aqueous microbial communities from the Delaware River and Bay under freshwater to marine salinity gradient to study organic matter... | ecosystem: Environmental > Aquatic > Marine >...
ATCACTGGAAGGCTTCCATATGCTAAAGCAGCCATAAGCTTTGCGCCTACCCACAAGCTTGTCATCGCTGGAAACCACGCCCCAATCGTCACTGATGATTCTGATGGGTTGTGGCGTCGAATGATCCTGATGAAATTTACCCAGAAATTCGAGGGCGATGCGTGCGATCGAGACCTACCAGCCAAGTTGCGGACTGAAGCTGCTGGGATATTCAACCTTTGGTTGAAGGGTTTCGCCGAGTGGCACAAACACGGCTTGATGGTACCCCACAGCTTGCGCAATGCGACCAATATCTACAGGAGCGACCAGGACTTGCTGGAACAATTTATCAGGGAAGAGTGCGTGGTAGGCGCAACCGAAAGCTGTGCCAACAATGACCTCAAACGTCGCTATTTCTCTTGGTGTGAGGATAACAACACCAAACCGTTATCGGGTCACCGATTCAGCCGAAAACTCACTGAACGAGGGTATTTTATGGACGATGACAAACGGACGCGGCGGGGTATTTCGGTAGGGCTGCGTGCAGGCAGGTTTGCAGTCACGTGATCTGCGCAAATGCGCAAACTAACCCCGATTTACGAAACTTTTCCTACAAACGTTCCTTAGTAAAGTTTCTGAAAATAGGCTCAATTTGCGCAAATGCGCACCCAAATCACGGCCCGTACAGGGGGTTGTGTTCAATAAATGAAGGAGACTCCGTCAGGGCGGCTAAATAAGGTTAAATTATGGCAAAGAAGTACAAATATGAAGTTCACGAGTATTGGCGAAACGACATGACCGCCACTGACGATATGGCAGCACACATGAACGCAATGTCTGCAAAAGGTTGGGAGGTATTCCAGATCGAAAAAACGCCCAGAAAGGCAGAGTTAAGTCATTACCCTTCAGAGCAGGCATGTTTGACAGACGGCGACAGTTTTTCGATATCCTCAACGACAACTATATGGTATCGGAAGTGATGCTAGCCCTAGCTGGAGGGTTTTTAAGCCTGATCCAGTGCCGCCTTGCGTTCCGCAAAATATTGCCCAAAAATGGTGCTATGCCGATTAAAGATCAAGCCTCTGACTTACCCCAAAGCCTGTTGGACATCCGCTCAATACGCGAAGCGCATTTTAGAGACATGGTGATTAATAAGTTGAATACAGACTTTTTCAAGAAAGCCGAAGAACACTGGAATGAGTTGTGGGACCAAACCTTTGACTATCTAGATTATTTCTACGGTGAGGACGAGGACTTACGACTGAGAGTCGTAAACTGGGAGCTTGAAAGGCAAATTCATATCTACGAAGAGCTTGACCAACTTGGGCTTTCGAAGCACAACCTTAATCCGGCAGACTTTATCTCAACTACTCGCAGTCTAAATTAATTTAAGCTGGGACACTGGATGACCTGCAAAATCAAGGTAGAACTGAGATGGACGAACTTAGAAACTATAAAAATTGTAGAGTCGAAAATGTTGATGCAAATACTTTGCAGAAAATTACTAAGCTCGTTGAGTTAGGTGCGATGATTGATCAGATTGAGACCTTCGATCTAATCAGAGAACGGTATGGCCTAATTAACCATATTCTACGGGTAACGGATCAAAGGGTCAGTTGGTGGAGGCGCCCTGGAACGTTCACTCAATTCTTGCTGTATTGGATTCAGGCAATATCAAAAGAACCAACTACCGAAATTATCCACCCCCGCACTGGCCGCTCGATTGCTTGCTCAGATTACAAAATAGGTAGGTTCACGCTTAACTTACACTCGAATGAAGCCAAGCAGCTCGGTTCAGGAGTGGGGCAAAAATGGTCTGCATATCTTGAATCTGCAGATGCCTTTATTTTTCTTAACCAAAAATTAGTGTGTGGTGTTAATTTGTGGAGGCCAAAAACGACTCCAAGTCTTGAGAAAATTGTAAGCCCCGCGCGCAATCTTGTTTTGCTTAATCCCTCACCGCTATTTTTCGACAAAAAGCCGTATTTCAAAAATCGTGTTCTTCAAGGTGCTATAGAAATAATGAACAATATGAAAGAGCACTATTCAAAATTAGAAATTCACTCGGTTTATGAATACGAAGAATCCGATGAGTCCAACGCCTTTCTTGAGGAGCTTTCAGAGCATTTTACAGAGATGCCGAATTGGGAAGAGCTGAAATACCTGTATTGAGGATCAACCCACAGGTTTTCTCCCCCGTGTCCTCAGGGTCCCCTCAGCGAACAGACCAACCTTAAACCCTAATTCTTCTAATTCTCTCAGTTCAGCCAGCTTGGCACTGCGCTCTGCGCGCTTCTCTCTGGTTTCTCTACCGTGAACTATTGGGCGACCACTGCCTTTAGCACCCCCGTGGAACCGACACTTGGTCTTGCCTTTGACCGCTGGCGCTTTACACCTTAGCCGAGTCCGTTTCGATAGTGCATTGCACTGGGTGCATGTCACGCGCCCACCGAGGGTTGTAAGTTCCATCTCTGCTTTCCTGGCTTTAGGTAATGCTGAATTTTCGCCATTATTGTGGCTTTGGGCGTATTATCGATTTTCTGTGCATATATGCAATTTTAGAATAACTAAAATAGCACATATTTTGCAGTTGACTTTGCATATATTATTGCACAATTATGCTCTGCAGAGGAGCACAGCCATGAGCAAAATCAACTTAGACCCCGACAAAGTCAAAGCGAAGAGAAAGGAAAAATTCAGCTCTTTGAAGGTCATGTCTGAAGAATCGAAAAAAACAAAAAACAGCAACGACGCTATAAGCGAGCGAACGTTAGCCAAATTTGAATCCAATGGCAAAGGAACGGTGAAATCTGCGAAAACGCTTGCGATGCTTTTAGAAACTGATCTCGATAGCCTCCGCATCGACGCATCAAATATTGACGAAAGAGAAACCCCTACCATCGATTTACGCGACAGACAGCTATTCGGCTACCTCACCAGACGATTGTGTCAAGACATAGAATATGCTCTTTCTATGGATGGCGCGCCATTTGGTATAGAAAAATATTTCGACGGTAAAGATGACGAGGACAATTATTGGTGGGTACAGGATACCGAAGTTATTGCAATACCATGTTCTTATCCCAAGGTGCTTGGAATTGCTCTAGGCGAGTATGGAACCCTCTTCGGCTCTTGTCTCACGAATCAAGACCATGACGCAGATGCTGAGTTCCCGATGAGCGTCGCGATTCCACTGTCACCAATCTGGTTAGCACAGGACGATTTATACTTATCTGCCGATGGCATCGAAGTATTTGATGAATTCCAGAGAAGCCTTTCTAAACCTGACCCCAGCGTTTCAAATTATCGGCATAGTGCTGAGGGCCTAGCTCAGATTCTTCGTACTAAATCCAAAGCACAAAGTCTCTATGAGAAACTTCATCAGGTTCATGACGTAGCATTCTTTACATGTGAACTTCATAGTGAATGCATGTCTGACTGGCATAGAAAAAATCTCGGCGGCCCAGAAAACTCCGAAAATTGGGTGGCAACAATTTGTAAACGTCCGGTTATATGCCTAGGCCATAAAGCACACACAAAGATCAATATAAAATATAAGCAGAGAACTCTTTCTGACAATTTCTGATGGGGAGGTACGTAACATAACGCAATAAAAAGGCGCTCCGAGGAGCGCCCTATCTAAACTTAAACCGGAAGGGTAGAAGTTCAGACCGCAATCTAATTCTACGCCTTCCCTCTTAAATTTCAATTTTTTAATTCTCACTTTTAATGGGAGGGAGACACTCATGCCCGAAAAACTTGACCTAGGAAAACGATCCATTACCGCAAAGCAATTGCGGCATGCGATTTATAAAGCAGCAAGTGGCCTGTGTAGCTACTGCGGAATTCAACTTGGCCTCGATTGGCATGTTGATCATGTTATTCCGTATCGAATCTCCAAACGGACTAACCCGCATGAATGCGTTGCCAGTTGCCCAAAATGCAACCTGTCAAAAGGAGCAAGAGAGATATGAAACTCAGAAAATTACAAAGCGATACAGACTTTGAGTATCTACGGCAGATCAAGAATCAGGATTTTCAAGATGTTCTGATTCACGCCGTAACTGGTGGTGGCAAATCAAAATGTCCACTCATCGCGTTCCACAGACTAAAACGAAAAAATTTAGTCGACAAACTTTGCATTGTTGTTCCGCGCGATACCCTGAAGGAGCAGTTTGCCAGATCAGCCCTAGAGGGCATTGATTTATATGGGCGACGGATTATCTGCGAGCTAAACGAAAGTACTAATGAAATCGATCCTTCACGCGGGACAGATGGATACATTACAACTTATCAGGCTCTTGCAGCTGACCGAGCTCTAATCAATGCTTTTGAATTTAAGCGGTCCAGATACTTACTTGCTCTAGATGAGTGTCACCACGTTGGCATGGGCAGCAGCTTTGAAAAAGGCCTTACACCACTCATAGAAAACTCAAGCCATAGACTCTTCATGACCGGAACACTTGAGCGAGGAGACCATCGCCCGATCGCCTTTTTGCCATACGAATCAATTAACGGGGAAGATACTGATGTTATTCAAAATTAATTCTAAGAAAATTAAGACGATTAAATACTCTCGTCTTGACGCGCTTAAAGAAGAAACAATCCTACCAATCGAATTTCGCTTTGGGGACGGTCCTGTCGAATACCTAGAGAATCAATCAAATAACTTGATATCAATCGAGAGACTATCAGCATGTAATTCGGATCAGCAGAGTCCGGCACTGCGCACATGTCTCGACACAAACCTCGCAAAGCAATTGCTGAATCAATGCCTAGAGCATTTTTTAAAATATAAATGGAAGGCGGTCCCTACGGCAAAACTCCTAGTGATAGCTTCAAGCCAGCTAGCAGCTCAAAAATTTCATTTATACCTTCTCGGAAAGTCCCTCGATGCTGCATTAGCCGTAAGTGAAGACACTAAGGAGGCAAGATCCGCCATTCAACGATTTAGGGAAGATGATAAATGTTCCATTTTGGTGACTTGTCAAATGGCCTACGAAGGGTTGGACGTACCTCAAATCAGCCATATTGCATATTTAACCAATTACCGCTCCAAACCTTGGTGTGAGCAGAGTTATGGCCGCGCCATCAGAGTTAACGACAGAGAGATATTTACGAAGCAAAAGGCGTTTGTTTTTCTGCCTCGGGATCCACTCGCGGTTAAAGTTGTTGAGGAAATCGAGAAGGATCAAAACAAATACCTCAAAATTAAGGAGAGGTCTGAGGTGCGCAAGAGCAGGTTTAGGCCAGCTCAGCCAAGTGACTTTACCCCACTTGAATCAGAACTCATGGAAACCTTTGCTATGGATTTTAGCGACTCGAGAGAACCGACCAAGCTTGACGCGTCCCAGACAGCTGAAGTGGTACCGATTCCATTACCTCCTAAGCAACAGCAACTCGCATTGCGCAAACGGATTGACACTCTATCGAAGAAAATAGCTTACCGTTGCGGCCAGCCATTCGACGAATTTAATAGGTATCTCAAAAATAAATTTGGCAAGAGCAGAGCGCACATGACCCTAACAGAGCTGTCTGATTTGCTGAATTACTTGGAATCTAACGAGTTCAAACACGTCACGCCAACTGGAGGAAGCCGGTAATGGATTTACATAAAGCTGAAGAAGTCATGTGTATCCGAGATGCTGCCTGTGGCTTAGTTGCTCTCTCTGGAACGAAAATCGATGCGTCAAGTGTTTCCTACATAGCTAGCTATGATCATGGCGGTCTCCTCGTAATCTATTCCGAGCCAGATCAACGAGAAGATCGCGAGTCAGAATACAGTCACGAAGTGCATATTTGGGAATGCGGAGAGAAAGTACTGTCAATGCGCTGGCATGAAGAGAGTGGCCAACATATGGTCGACCTCTATGACTCGGGCCCTTGGGTTGATTCGCTGATGGCGAAAGCCCTCAATTCAATAACATTAAATTAAATTTTAGTTGAAAGGAGATTTCAGTGACTAGACACAGAGGAACATACAAACCTAACCACCCTGTCCCATATGAGTTGTCAAGAAGCCGTGTGGAAAACTTCATTCAGTGTGAAGCTTGCTTTTGGTTGGACAGAGCGAAAGGAGTCAAATTCCCTGGAATTCCTTCATTCTTGCTCAATACCAACACCGACACATTGTTGAAAAAAGACTTCGATCAATACAGAGGCAAGGGCCCCCATCCAGCTATGCTTGCTGCTGGCTTAGGCCACCTTAGACCCTTCGCGCATCCTGACATTGAAAAATGGGAAAACTCGATGCAGTTCGGGGCAAGCCCAAATCACTTTAATACACACCATGAGGAAACAAATATCCTCTTTGGGGGAGGCCTAGACGACATTTGGGAGAACATCTCAACTGGCGAGCTACACATAGTTGATTATAAAAGCACGGCCCAGATGGGAGATTCTCCAAAACCGCTCGACGAATCCTTCATAGCACCACCGCAGAACCCTGCCAATAAGGACTATAAGGCGTCATTCCGGAGACAGATGGACATGTATCAATGGGTAGCAAGACAAAAGGGTTATCAGGTGAGTGACACTGGCTACTTTGTTTACGTTGATGGACAGCATAACGGGGAGTCAGGGATGATTGATATCGACGATCCAACGCAGGCATGGATGAGGTTTAACCTAGCGATTATTCCTTATGAAGGTAACGATGATTGGGTTGAGTCTGTTCTCGTCGATGTCAAAAAATCTTTGCAGCTTAGTCGTTGCCCCAAGCATTCAGATCAATGTGAGTTTGGCGCGCTCTTTGAGCAGACATCGGCTGTGTGTCCAAGTGAAAAGGATTCGCAGAAATCTATCCAGTTAACCTTGGAGATCGGCGATGTCTAAAGAAGATGATAGAGACCATAAGAACCCAGAGGCTGAAATATGGAGAATAGCGAGCTATTTGACTCCGATTGCGCAACAAGCCGCGGAGAGAGGCATAAGCATCGAGGAGCTAATGGACAGGATTACTTTAGAATATAGGGAGGCCAGAGGCTCTGAGAAACTAGATGTACTGAATAGATACTTCTCTCGGATCGAATTTGACTAGAATTTTGACAGCCGACGATTTGGCACCAATTGAGCACATATCGAAAAACTTCAAAAAGTCGAAATTGTCCGAGCAGAATAATATGTATACACGCCGTATGGAACCAATCTGAATAAAAGCGAAGCTAAGACCAAACCCATCGTGCGATTTCTCTCAATTGGCGATTGAATACCTTTTGCTCCTTATAGAAATAGATATTATGGAATCGCCTATGCCAATGCAGTCGCCTATCTTCGCGTTTCAAGTGCTCCCATTGTCTCAACAACAATTTCAAAGCTAAGTCATTTTTGACCGTATCAGAGAGCAGCCCTCTGTATGCCCATTTATATATACACCACATTTCTTCTGGTTCAGCGTAGCTACGTATTTCTCTACTGTAACGCGTTTCGAACAGGGCATACCCAGTGAATCTATTATTGCCAAGGACCGTTATATTTTTGCTAGCGTCGATGTAAGCGAAGTAGTAGCGACTGAGGTTGGGTTTAGAACGATCGATAATGTTCCAACTCACGTCAATCAGCTTCCACTCTTCTAGCATTGCTCGACTCTTTCTTGCATCGGGAAGCAACCCCGGTGGGTAAGGATAAATTTTTGGTTCATCAACCTTTGACAGGTCAGGCATCTGAGGAACAATATAGGGGGGTAGGTACTTTGAGTTGTAGTTCAACATAGGTTACCTCTTTAGTACTTCGCTTGATTGCGGGCGTACAAGCTGGTGTCAAATGCCCAACTTCTTAGGGAAGTCACTCCTCATTCGCTTATACCCATGTATTATCTGTCATTGATCCAAAAGTTGAGGTCGGGCTTAATTCTTAGCGCCTATTCAACAAGTTTATTAAGAGCCGCTTTATACTTATTCAGCCTTTCTAAATCATCATTAGAGAGGTCAGGGATTCTGGTTACATCCATATTATGCTTTAGATCAGCAATTTTAACTTTCTTCCCGATCGGATTCCTTTTTACTCGACGAATAAAATCTGAATAGTCACTGTCTTCTGACGATTTCGTGACAGAACGTACGGCATCAACGATCTCGCTCGAAAATCCTTCTTCTGCTAATTTTTCGAATGTCCAATCAGAGTCCTCTACAACATCATGTAAAACGCCAACGATTTTCTCGTTTTCGGTCTCCAGACTATGCATAACTGCTAAGGGATGTAAGATGTATGGAGCTCCTCCCTTATCTTTAACTCCGCTATGCGCCTCAACAGCAATTTCTATTGCTCTTTCTAGATTCATAATTACTCCTATATCTAAGAAACCTTAAAATCCCATCTGCGCCATCTGCTCAGACAGTTCCGCTCTCGTAAGCCCTGGATGCTTGGCCAGTATTTCGTCCATCAGAGCTTCTCTAAAGTGGCACACAGGTTCTTCTTGCTTATCCGACTGCATTGGTACACCAGACCGAGATAAGCCGCTCAGGGCGCTGTTAAAGCTTTCCGTTGGGTCTATGTCGTTCTTATCCGCCATACACCTACTCCTAGCTTAAGTCCCATCGATCGATTTCAATGATCTCATTCGGGTCTCGCTTTGCGATTCGATCATCATGAACCGTCAGTCGGATTTTGCTCCCCACCTTTTTAGCGTCTCCATTCTCCTGAATGACAAGCGGCCCATCGGGATTTGGTTCATTATTCAGGTGGGCTGTGAGGTACCTGAGTGGTAGCCAGAATACCGAGTTCAGCACATTCTTGTGCTCGACTTTTGCTACTCCTTGCTCTACGAGGGTTTCAGGCCAATCGGGATAGCCAGAAGTCTCCCAGTGTGCGAGTTGCATCGATCTGTATTCGATATTCTCTTCCTCTGTTCTTCGGGCGTAAGGTTTATTTTCCAGCCGGCTCATGATTTCTTCATCGAAATATCGGGCACAGTATTGGTAGCCAAGCATTTTTCATCCTCCTTTCTTTTGCTGTTAATTCTGATCGCTTGTATATCTAAGAAACCTCCATTTCATCGTCTCAGCGCGGTTCGGCTCGAAATGAACAATGTCTGCCGCGCGGCCCAATCCCATCTCCCGCCACTGGTCTTCGTCGAGGTTGAAATCTACCTCTTCGAAATAGGCTCTTAGTTCCTCCACTTCATAGGTGCCGCAGTGTTCACGGTAACTCAGGGACTCCTCTTGGGAGCAATACAGTTCCCAGAGGGTGCCTTTTTGGATTTTTTTGACCCAATAGTTCGTCACCCAGCTTAATCCGGGCGCGCCGGAATACCGGTGCTCGCCAAGATCAAACACGCGTTGTCGTGACCGTTGCCCTTTCGAGCAGTAGTTAGGATGTTTCGAGATTGAAACGATGTTTTCAGACATTAAAAAACCCCCAGTGAGTTAACTCAAAGGAGGCCGACGCTTTGTTGCCCTGAGGCCACATTTCCCTGTTGGGATACCACCTTACAAAGCTGCAGGTTGGCGGGGCGTCAGCCCTCTCAAATGCGGGAGTTAGTGTAACAAACATTGAAACCGGGAATCAATAGGTTTTAAATTGTTTCTGGGGTCCTCCGACTCAAAAACCCAATCTCGAACACAATAAGCCGCGCCGCGCGAAACAGAATTTTGCGTTATAATTTGATCCAACGTGGTTGAATATCTCCTTAATTTAGACTCATGACCAAAACACAGAATCCGGCTTCCAATGGTCTAAAGGTGATAGATTTGTTCGCCGGAGCCGGCGGAATGAGTTCGGGATTTTCTCGTGAAGGGTACGAAATAGGTGGCGCATTAGAGCTTAATCCGATTTATACAAAAACTCATATTCTTAATTTTAAGAAATGTGTCTCTCTCGCGGGGGATATAAGAGATATCACAGAACAAGAGTTTTCTGAGAGGACGCGCATCTCCGGGTTAGATTCGACGGTCATAATCGGTGGGCCGCCATGCCAAACTTTTTCCACCATCGGACATCCAAAAATTCGGTCCGTAGGAGGGCGCCCAGTCAGCGAGGATAGTCGCAATTTTCTTTTTGAAGATTTTTTTAGGTTTGTTGAATACTTCAAACCAGAAGCATTTATTATTGAGAACGTACCAAATTTTATTCGAAAGTATGATGGAAAAATTTTTAAAGAGATTAATTCGTTAGCTGACTTACTGAACTACAAATTATCGAGCAAACTATTACATGCTCAGGATTTCGGCGTACCTCAAACCCGGAAAAGAATCTTTATCGTTGGCATGAAGAATGGAAAGGCGTTTGAGTTCCCTACGCCGACCCATGGTGTCGATCTCTGTCCTCCTCGCACGGTTAGAGATGCTATTTCAGATTTACCAGTAATTTACGACGGTATTCGAGCGCATCACCTGCCTTATTCGAAGAATGAGAAGTTAACTGAATATCAGAAGATAATGCGCAACGCGTCGGGGACAGTGGGAAACAACATATGTCGAATGTCAAATGATCGAGCGAAAAAAGTCTTCGATCATATGAAGCAGGGCGATCGATACATGGATTTACCACCAGAAGTTAGGCAGATACTACCTTTTAGAGAAGACATATTTCATGATCGATTGAAACGCCTAGAGATGGACAAACCTTCATGGACCGTTATAGCTCATATAGGTATGGACGGTTATCAATACATCCACCCTACTGAGTGCCGAACTCTGTCTGTGAGAGAAGCTGCACGCTTACAGAGTTTTCCCGACAGCTTTGAATTCGTAGGCAATATGCGCGAGCAATATATTCAGGTAGGTAATTCGGTGCCCCCGCTACTAGCAGAACAAATAGCAGAGAAATTACGAGAGCAACTAAGTTGACTGCTATCACATTCGCAGACTTATTCGCTGGCTGTGGAGGATTATCCCAATCCTTCCATGGGTCTCGCCTTTTCAATCAATTCTTAGCTACTGACTACTGGAAAGCGGCAGAAGAAAGCTACCTACGCAACCACCGCGGAGCTAAATTCGAACTTCTTAATCTAGAGCAGAAAAAAGAAGTAGAAACCTTAACTAACATACTGTCTGGCAACGTGGATCTAATTCTTGGAGGCCCCCCGTGCACAGGCTTCAGTACTCTTGGAAAACGACAAGTTGGTTGCGCGAAAAGCATGTTGGTGGACGTATTCATCCAAATATGTATGGATGTTTCTCCTAAAGTAATTTTGATGGAGAATGTGAAAACAATCAGATCAAAATCCCACCCTAAAGGCGGCAAAGTACTTGACCACGTAAATAAGACTCTTACACGCGCGGGGTATGAGTATCGAGAACTGACCCTGAAAGCCACTGACTTCGGCCTAGGTCAGACTAGAGAAAGGTTTTTTTTGCTGGCGGTTAAAAAGAAAAATAGCAGCCCCACTTTTCTGAATGAGACAGTCAATTCGGTTCTTTCTCAGAAAAAATCTAAGCACAATACTCTTTATGACTTAATTGGTGACTTGCCTAAGATCGAGGCCGGCGAAGGCGCAGAAATCATGAAGCATCGCCGCAAATACCTCTACAACCATCGAGCTATGAATCATTCAGAGAAATTAATAGCTCGCTTAAAACATGTGCCACCCGGGGGCGGGCTAATGGATGTTCCGAGGCATCTATTGACGGACCATCTGCGCAGAATGGTATCCGACAAATACGGCTCTGGAGGCCATCAGAAAAACATTTACGGACGCATGGATTGGGGCAAGCCGTCAGGGACGATCGTCGCTGGCATGGACAAAATAACTGTTGGGAGATTCGTTCACCCAGATGCAAATAGGCTATTAACTCCCAGAGAATGTGCGAGAATTCAGGGCTTTAAGGATAATTTTATTTTTTCAGGCAGCCTAGTAACTCAGTACTATCTGATAGGCAATGCCGTTCCCAGAGTATTTTCCGAGGTCTGGATGAAATCGCTTCGAAAGAATTGGGGGCTACTATGACCAAGTTGATTGCGTATTATGAAGGGGATATCTCTGTGATGTCCTGGCTAAAGAAGCTGCTATGCGTTGAAAGTATCGACTTCAGGAAAATGCCAGTAAGCAATGATTCAGCTGATTATGCTGACCTACCATCTTACATATCAGATATTCTGTACTTAGATAAACCGGACATCATTCTGGCTTCGAATGTCGACGGTCATGAAAAACCGCTTCTATCTATCGAATTTGCATCTTGCACGCCACAATATCAACACGCCCTCCAAAGATTTTCTCGGATGTTAGCATCAGCGTCGGCTGATTGTCCCAGCATAATCATCATGGCAGAAAAAAAACGGGAAAACGGTGGTGATGGGAAAAGGATATATAGCCGCAGTTCTGCTTTAGAGTACGGCGCAGTCAAACTGATGGACACATTCGGACTGCCTTGCTTCGTCTTTGATTGGCCTACCGATGAAGATTTTTACCTGAGTTTTGAAGAGCATACTGCGTTTCCGCCTATAAATGATATAAGTATGGCGAAATTAAAAGAATTCATCTACGCATGCATAGATGCCCGAAAAGATCTGAATTATTCAGATACGCTGTTGCGAAAAGGAATCGTAATGGAGCTAATCGATGAAAACCGAGCTCGAGCATATAAGAAAGGTGTCCCTTCTATCGAAAACCCCTCGGGAGGCGAAGGAAAATCGAGCGTAAAATTAGACCTAAAAAATACAAGCCTTCTGATTGATGAAATAAGCCATATTTCCCCAACGCACCAGAAGTTAATGGCTGGCGTTAGCAGCTTCATTGTTGATCGCGAAAAATCTTTAGTCTTCTATCCATCAAGAGTTACGGCTCATGCGGGCGATCCATATGTTGGCATGATAGGCTACTACGACATCGCATTTACGAGATCAGGGAGATCTACTAGAGAGCGTATTCATAATTTAGTCGCTTACGCTGACGGTGTGAGTATGGAAGAAGTTTTGGGTGTGATGAATACTTTTAATGCGAAGACTTGCCCTTTCGCTAAAGAGTTCGCTCCATCCAATTCTAAGAAATATAACTATCATCTAAAAAATGGCTGCAAAGAAACAAAATCAAAACCTGTCAGAATTTACGCCGAGCTTGCGGATATCGTTGTTTTTAAAGATGGGGTTTTAATTTCTACCTAAAATGACATTTTCATCTGAAATTCTAGTCGCAAACCAGTTAAGAAATTATCTTATTGAAGAGAATTGGTGGATTTTTCAGCTTATCTCACCTGGTGGACAAGCCCATTTTAGCTTTTCATTTAATATACAAGAAAAGCGTAAGACAATATTCCCAGATCTAATCGCATACAAGGACAGTCTTGTACTCTTCGGCGAGATTAAGCCAAAATTCGACGAAAAAGATAAAGAGAAACTACTGGAAATTGACAATAGCGATGAAGCGAAGAATGTTTTACGAAAGGTTCTCGCTCGGCGGTTAAACGGCTTATCTACGACATTTCAAATTGTCCCTGTGCTTATTCACGGTGATGACAATGCAGAAAAACATCCTCTAATAGATCAAATAGTAATCAGTGAGTCCGTCCGTTATCTTCGAAAGGGTTAGATTGCTAAACCAAATCAGCGGGTAAGCATGTGGCAGGAAAAATCCTTTCAGTATTATTCTGCTTTCGTTCAGCTACTTATCTTACAGACAAAGTTAATCTCAATTCTTTGCCGTAACAATGGCTCTGCTATTTCGCTGCCATGAAAGTAGTTTTCGTTCGAGCAGAATAATATGTATACACGCCGTATGGAACCATTCTGAATAAAGGGGGGTACCCCCGGGGTGGGTGCTGCCAGATGACGGTTTGTTTTTTGTGGGGGTGGGGCTCCAATACTCTGTTGGGTTGGTACAACTTTGGGTGTCGTGCCTTAGTAAGTCTGAAGTCGCCGCTCAGCCTTTTGGTCAAGGTCTGGGTACTTCCTCTCCAGAAGCTCGAGGTATTCTGTTAATCCAGCTGGGTAGCAACATAGTTCCCCTGATCTCCCATAAGAGATATCTCTTTCAACGCGGCCTCGAAGCATCTTTTCATACCAAGCTTTATAGCCTTTGTTCTCGTGGATAAAGTAGGCAAAGCTTTCTACATCTAAGTTATTTCCGTTAGACCCCACAGTTCTTCCAGAAAAAACAAGTCCGCGGCGACTTCGATTCGCATGTATTCTGAACAAGGTATAAGCCATCGCATCGAATTGGACATACTCTGCATCAGTTAAATCGTCACCTGCCAGTCCCTTCATCCATGCAAGTGGATACTGGGAGACGAGCTCAGAAAAAGACAGCTCGAGCTCCGCTTCAAATGCTAGGATTTCAGACTCTGAAATATCCTGATCCTGTTGCATCTGGAAACCAACGAACGCCAAAGAAGCAACAATGGCTGCTTGCCCAACGATATTGAGTAGTCTGTCAAAGTCCATCAGCGTTCCTCAGAGGTTGACCGATGATTAAACTGGTTTACTAAGGAGGCAAATTCTCTGTGTGGCCCCCGACTACGCAAAATACTATGTATACACGCCGTATGGAACCAATCTGGATAAAGGGGGGTTACCCCGGGGGTAGGGTGCGAGCTAGGCTCGTTCGAAATCAAAGGGGGTGGGGTGCTCTGGGACACTGGTGGGACACTTACTCACAAAACCATACGATAAGCCCCAAACACTGCCGAACAAAATAATGATATAATATAGACACTTAGCTTTCGCAAGCTGTTGTGAGGTGTTGTGTGATTTGGCACACAAGGGACTTAAAATCCCTCGGCAGAAATGCCGTGCCGGTTCGATTCCGGCTCTGGGCACCAACTAAATCAATCACTTAGCGCTCCCACGCAATCTGGTGTAGTTCTCTGTGGGACACCTCTGGGACACTAAGAGAATTTTCAGTGAATGACACAGGCAGTGGTATTTGCTACTGTTTTGTCTGGAGACGTGCTCAGCCCACGTAAAAAGTAGCTTGCGAATATTAACTCTCCAACCTTATTGGTGCTTAACGTACCAAGGAGTATTCGCATGGCTACCATTGAAGTACGCAAGTCTTGTTCCAAGACATCCTACCGAGCCAGAGTCCGAGTTAAGGGCTACCCTCAAATCACCGCTTCGTTTGCCCGGAAGACTGACGCTAAGCGTTGGGCTGCTGGTATAGAAGCTGAGATTCATTCGGGCCGGTATTTTCCCGAAACACACCACACGTTATCTGATGCGATCAAACGGTATTCTGATCAGCACTTACCTCAGCTAAAAGACGCAGCGAAGCGCTCGCAACATCTTGCATGGTGGGACGATAAAATTGGCCACATGAGGTTGTCAGACGTAAAGTCGGATACGCTTAGTAAATGCAGGTCTGTCCTACAAACGCAACCTTCCACATTTGGGCGCCATAAAGGTCGCCTCAGATCAGATGCTACTGTTAACCGTTATGTGGCGAGTCTGAGCGCTATGTTCACTTTCGCGGTAAATGAATGGGAGTGGGTGGAGAAAAATCCGTGCTCCAAGCTCAAGAAGCTTCGCGAGGGAAGTGGCCGAACGCGTTTCTTAACACAGAACGAACTCTCAGCGCTTCTTACATCCAGCAAAGAAGCAGGCCACCCTGAACTGGAAGTCATCGTGCTGATTGCCGTGACTACTGGCATGCGATGTGGAGAAATTCTCAACCTGCGACAGTCAGATATCGACCGAAAACGAGGGCGCATCCTTATCCGTGAGTCGAAGAATGGTGATACTAGAAGCGTTCCACTAGTTAATCAGGTCCTATCCGCACTCAACGCCCTGAGTACGGTGACTTCGATAAGGCGCGACGCACTTCTATTTCCTAAGCCCGGAGCCAATGCAGAAAAACCTCTTGTGATTGACCGTCTGTGGCAGAGGGCAAGGGCGACAGCAGAGCTGACAGACTTTAGGTTCCATGATTTACGCCATACTGCTGCGAGCTATCTAGCAATGGAGGGTGCTGGACTTAGGGAGATTGCTGACATCCTCGGCCACAAGACACTCGCTATGGTGAAACGGTATAGCCATCTTACAGAAGACCACAAACACCAAACGGTCTCTCGCATGGCTGACCGCGTTTTGGGGAGGTGCTAAATGACTGACCTGTATGAATGGTGGAAGGTAGTTGACGATCTGTCAGAGAAACATGGCCTTAATGCGGGTCAAGAAACGGAGCTAGAACGGAAGGTAATAGTAGCTCTCTTCAACGGCAACATTTTGCCATTGGATAAATTTGGACAGGCGATCTCGCAATTATTAAGAGTCTCAAAGGGCACGGGTGATGTCTGGGTCCAAGTTTCTGATGTGAATAAATACTTCTTCGACGTAGACCCAAAGTTCGTCTGGAAGCCCCATAAGAAACAGGGGCGGCCCGTTAGCTCTTGTAGTCTCGAAGCCCATCTTGCCTCTGGCAAGCTTAAAAAAGACGCGATTAAGGCAGCAGGTCAAATGAAGGGTAATACGGGTCGAACCCCACACCGAACTCAGGTTGCAGATAGACTGGCTAATAGCTTCTTTGACTACAGCGGATACAAGACCAGCTACATTGAGAAAAAGATACTAGTCAGCTGGTGGAATTAATTTGTGACCTTAAATATGGGGGCTAGTTTTTGTCTGTTCTATCTATATGAAATATATATATTTATTACGATTTAGCCCCTGTAAATCCCATCATTTTAAGATTACATAACTTGTCTCATCCTTGTCAGTAAACCAACAGTGCCGACATTAGGCGAGGATGAATGAAATGACCCACCCAGAGGCTGGACCTGACAACGAGTCAGTTAACTTTAAGAGCGTTACCCAGTTCTGCCAAGACAACGCAGCGTTCCCTGAAGGTGGCGTCCGCCACATGATTTTTCGCCATGGCCCCAAGCTTATTACAGAGGGAGCAATACACAAGTATGGAGACCGCATAATCATCAACCAGAAGCGATGGTTCGAGTTACTAGAGGCGGGGTTTTTCTCTAGCCGAAAGGAGGGTGCCTCGTCATGAGTTGCGAATGGAATATCTCTGCTAAAGGTAACCTTTACACAAAACTTAATGACAACTTATGTGTCGTTGGTAAATCGCAATATGGATGGTGGACGCTCGTTAACAACCAATTTATCGAAGGTAACTTTCTTACAGTGGAGGAAGCTAAAAAAGCTGGCATAGAGGCGTTGAATGGGAAAGCAGGGGGAGGAATGGAGTGGACTAATGGTTCAGATAACTAATCTCTTGGGCATATCCCGTACCGATCTGGAGACAGAAGTCGGAAACAACTGGTGTTTGTTTTATTCAGGAAATGACATCACTCATTTGGAGATTCGGTGCATCGACCCATTTGAAGGAGTCGCTATCCCGAAGATGTTTTATAAAGGCAATTACCATGACTTGAAGTGTTTTCAACGTGCGATTGAGAGCTATGCGATCGACATGAATCTCTCAGGATTAAACGTTTATATTTGTATGAACCCAATTCGAACTGACTTCACGGGTCCTCAGGCGAATGACAAAGCAATCCAGTACCGTGACCTTTTACTGATCGATATCGACCGCGCTGGAACGCACAAGGTTCCCTCTACAGAGGCTGAATTACAGGCCTCGCTTGATATGGGCGATTCTGTGGCTGAATGGCTGTCCGGCAAGGGTTTTCCTGCTCCGATCAAGACATGCTCTGGGAATGGTTGCCATCTCTACTATCCATTGCATGACCTTGAGAACACCGATCCGGATCGAGACTTAGTTAAGAGCCTTCTCACCATACTGGGTGAGCAATTTAATACTCCTGACATCGAAATTGATCCTTCGGTTTCTAACGCCAGCCGTATCACTAAATTCTTAGGCACTATCATGCGCAAGGGTACCGAAACCCCAGATCGGCCCTATCGTATGGCAAGGATGGTGGCCTAATGAACGGCCAAGTGCATCATAAAGTCACGAAAGCCTTGATTCAGAGTTTTGTCGATGAGTATCAGGCCACACGCGCTAACCAGCTTACTTCGAGCACAGCCCCACAAGTAGAAGATCAATTTGACAAGATTTTTACCAAGGGCTTTTACCCGGAATCGGTAGAAATCAATCTACTCAAAAAGGCGCTAGGTAAAATTTCGCCACATGACAAGCGCGGTGACGGTACGTTTAAAGATGGTTCTACTTGGCTGGCGACGGTCTTAGCTGGCGCAAGTCTCGGTGAGGCTGCGAGAGAGCCGCTACGCCAATGGTCAATGCAATCTGACAAGTACGACCAGAAAGACTTCGATAGAACCTTTGACAGTTATGACCCATCAAAAGTTGGGCGAAATGGAGGCCCACTGACCGTTGCTTCTCTTCACGGGTACGTTAACTCGATCGAAAATAGTCCAAACGTCTACCTCGGCGATATCGGGAATGCGATTCGTCTCGCTGAGTTGTATAGAGGACGCATGATATTCGTGCGAGACAGCTCTCTGGTGCTTAAGTATGACTCTGTGATTGGTTGGTCGAGGGGCAATTCTGAAGACCCTTACAGAGCAGCTAAGGCGCTGGTGAAGGCTATGGCGGAAGACGCGGCTAAAAACTTCGCTGATAACCCCTCCGATAGCAATGCGCTAAAGCAACAGACTGAGGTGAGGCGCGCGAGTAAGAAGCCCGCAATTGACGCGATGATCGCGCTTGCTAAAGCCGAATACGGTATGTCCGTTGATATGGCTGAGTGCGATGCTGACTCCTATCTCATCGGTGTTCAAAACGGCGTTGTCGATCTTAAAAGCGGGAAGCTGCTACCTCCTGATCCGAGCCGGCTTGTAACAAAGCGGGCTGACGTCCATTTCGATCCTGCGGCTGAATGCCCTCTTTACGAGAAATTCTTGAGGGAAGCTGTTCCGGAAGACGATGAGCGAGAGTTTCTCATCCGCTTCAGCGGATATTGTCTTAGTGGCGAGGTATCCGAGCAGGTTTTGCTTTTTTTGCTAGGCACAGGAGCCAACGGAAAAACTGTCTTGATTGAAACGATGAAGGCAATCCTCGGTGACTATGCTGACAAGATACAGACGGAGATGTTGATGCAGCATTTTCGCAATACTCAAGCCGCATCCCCTGACTTGGTGCAACTTCAGGGACGACGCTTCATCTACGCCAATGAGACAACCGAGGGGCGGTTTCTCGACGATGCCCGAGTAAAAGACCTGACGGGTGGGGACACTATCACTGGAAGGCTTCCATATGCTAAAGCAGCCATAAGCTTTGAGCCTACCCACAAGCTTGTCATTGCTGGAAACCATGCCCCAATCGTCACAGATGACTCCGATGGGTTGTGGCGGAGAATGATTCTGATGAAATTTACCCAG
>Ga0070750_10000658_pt1 | contig 19132 bp, 18 predicted proteins | sample VirMetDEL_Nov_24_FD_77013 | JGI IMG/M metagenome (GOLD analysis project Ga0070750, IMG submission 77013) | Aqueous microbial communities from the Delaware River and Bay under freshwater to marine salinity gradient to study organic matter... | ecosystem: Environmental > Aquatic > Marine >...
CGACGAAGTCATGGACGGTGAAGTAGTCTTTGCCGTCGAAGAGACGGGTGCCACGCCCGATGATCTGCTTGAACTCGATCATCGAGTTGACCGGGCGCATGAGGACGATGTGGCGGACGTTGCGGGCGTCCACGCCGGTGGAGAGTTTCTGCGAGGTGGTCAGCACGGTCGGGATCGTCCGCTCGTTGTCCTGGAAGTGGCGCAGGTGCCTGTCGCCTATCTTCCCCTCGTCGGCTGTAACGCGGGCGCAGTAGTCCGGGCTGCTGCTGCTCTTTTTCTGGTTGATGAGGTCGCGGACGACGAGGGCGTGGAGCTGGGTGGCGCAGAAGACGATGGCCTTCTCACCCTGGTCTACCATGTCCATGAAGATCTCGACCCGCTTCGCCTCCCGCGCTTTAATCTCGATGACCTTGTTGAAATCGCTTTCGGTGTAGCGTTTGCCGACCTCGATCTCGCCGTCCTCGATGTCGTCGTCCGGGGTGTAGACGTAGTCGTCGATGGTGGTGGAGATCTGGTTCACCTTGAACGGTGTGAGGAACCCGTCGTTGACCCCGTCTTTGAGGGCATAGGTATAGACCAGCTCGCCGAAGTAGGCGTAGGTGTCGGCGTTGTGCTTGCGCAGCGGGGTAGCGGTCAGGCCGAGTTGCACGGCGGGCGAGAAGTATTCGAGGATGCCGCGCCACGAACTCTCGTCTCTCGCCCCACCACGGTGGCACTCGTCGATGACGATGAAGTCGAAGAAGTCGGGCGGGTAGTCGCCGAAGTAGGGGGCGGGCCTGCCGTCCTTGTCCTGCCCGCTCATGAACGTCTGGAAGATGGTGAAGAACAGACTGCCGTTCTTGGGCACCGAACCCTTCTTGCGCACAGCGTCCGGCTCGATGCGGACGAGTGCGTCGTCGGCGAAGGCGGAGAAGGCGTTGAATGCCTGGTTGGCGAGGATGTTGCGGTCGGCGAGGAACAGGATGCGCGGGCGGCGGGTAGGCTCGCGGCTCAGGTTCCACTTAGCGTGGAACAGCTTCCACGCGATCTGGAAGGCGATGAACGTCTTTCCGGTGCCGGTGGCGAGCGTCAGGAGGATGCGGTCACGCCCGCCAGCTATTGCCTCCAGTGTCTTCTGGATAGCGAGGTCCTGGTAGTAACGCGGCTGGAATGCTCCGCCCTTGTCCTCAAAGGGGACGCCGGAGAACCGGTCCCGCCACGCGTTCTCCTCGGCGAAGGTCATCGACCACAACGAGTCGGGCGACGGGAAGGCATCGACGTCCCCCTCGGCACCCGTTTCCATGTCGATCTGGTAGACGCCGACGCCGTTCGTCGAGTAGGTGAACCGGAGTTGGAGCTTCCCTGCGTACTGCTTTGCCTGTCCGACCCCTTCGGTGACCGGTAGACTCTTCTTTTTCGCCTCGATCACCGCCAGCTTGGTGTTCCGGTAGACGAGGATGTAGTCGGCGATCTCGGCCTTGGTGCGCTTCCCGGCACCCTGGAGGCGTCCGAGGTTGATGTGGGACTCACGCAGGACCCGGCTCCCCTCCACCACACCCCAACCCGCCGCCTTCAGGGCGGGGTCGATCAGTTCGGCGCGGGTTTCGGCTTCGTTCATCCTCTCAACTCAGGCGTCCGGATCATCTTCGACAATTCGCCGGAAGCTCTTGGCCAAAAATCTCTCGAATCGTGGCAGAACATGCTCGGAATTGTTTCTGGTCTTCTTGCCGTTGAACCAGATCGACCGTTTCCCGGCATTCTTTCCGGTCTTTGTCCGAACGGCTTCGGCGATGAACTCCTGCGATGAGAGGATCCAAATCTTGTCCAATCTCTCCGAGTAAAACACGAACCAATAATTCGGACGGTAATCGTGAACGAGGGCCGAGAACTGGGCTGCGGAACCGAACTTCACACCAGCCGATCTGGCCTTGATCTGGACTTCGACGAATTTGCCGTCAGGCCGTTTCACCACGGCGTCGATAGCGTCGTCGTCAACGAGAGGCAGGTAGACATCCAAACCTTCTTTGAGCATTAGCCCAACGACATAATACTCGATGCGTTTTCCAAAGGCGGCGCTGTTGCGGAAGGAGATTGCCATAGGTCATTACAGTTCACCCGCGAACGCCCTCTGGAGCCGGGACTTCTTCAGTTCGGCGAGTGCGTCGAGTTTGCGCTGGTAGGTGCTTTCGTTCATTCTCGCTCACGCAATATCATCCAACCAAACGTAGGCGGAAGGATCAAATCCGCCGCCGTCTCTTAGATCGTAGGGGCCACATGCGTCGAATGCTTCGCCCCCATCCCCGATACACGTCTCGAATTTAATTTCGTCCCCGTTCGACGCCAAGATGGATCGCGTAGCAGTTTCCAAAACAGGGAACTCATTGCGGGCGCAGTCCTCGGCGAAGGCGTCGCGCAACAAAGTTTCCTCCTCGTTAGTGAGGGAAAGATCAGGGCCGGTGCCCGCTGCGAGGATGGCATCGGCTTTCGCCTTCAACTCAGCCATTCGGCCATCCGACACCTTGCCTTCCAAGAACTTGATGTTCTCGGCGTAAGGGTGGTCAAAATCGCAATCGGTGATCTCAGCACGATGGCCCCAGGAACTTCGACTCCAGTCGGCGACGTCTTCAAAGTCCAGGCCGACAAGTTCGGCGAGTTCCCAGGCACCAACCGAAGAATACCGATCCTGGCCCGAGTTTACATCCTCTGCGATGCGGTCAACCCGGGCCTGCACGGAACCCACGGCGCTGAGTTCCGCGATCAGTTGTTCTTCCGTGGGGGGATCACTCATCGGGTTAAAGCTCTCCAGCGAAGGCACGTTGGAGGAGGGATTGTTTGAGTTCGGCGAGTGCGTCGAGTTTGCGCTGGTAGACGGCTTCGAGGCGGCGGGTTTCGGAGGCGAGGGCGTCGAGTTTTTGGACAATTGCTTTTTGCTCGTCTAGTGGCGGAATGGCAATCCGGTAAGCGAAGAGGTGTGTGCGGTTCACTTTGGGCATTCCCGCTCTACCTGATCCTTGGATGGCGTAGTCCGTGAAGCCCTCCGTGAGTAGAGCGTGGAAGAGAAAATCACGGTCCAAGACGCCATTTTTTGGTGATAGTGGATAGATGTCGGCGCTGCAAAGACCCTCGAAATCTGGACGAGCCACCTTCATCAAGTAGGGCCGAATCTTGCTGTAAAGCACCATCGACTGGTCGAAGGGGAATTTGCCCGAAATGAGTCCCTCTTCCCGCGCAGTTTTAAGTTCGATTAATTTCCCCGTGTTTGATTCGATGTTGGCACCACCAACGTGTAGAAGGTCGATGAACGCATCATCTTTTGGATCGGCGAGTTTCGCGGTGATGCCGCAAACGTCTTTCAACGTCGTCTCCACCCACCCCTCGCCCTTTTGCTCGAAGGTAGATTGGAGGACGCTTTGGAAGAGTTCGCGGGCGTTGTGGAGGTTGCGTTCGGCGTGGGCGGTGGCGGTCGCGATCCCCTCAAACGCTTCGTCCAGGATCGACACGATCCGCTCCTGCTCGGGGAGGGGGGGGACGGGGATCTGGAGGTTTTTAATGATGTCTGCTTGGAGCCGGTGAACGGTAGCACTTCTGGTCACGCGACTGAGGAGGAATGGCTCGCTCGCCTTCAAGAAATAGAATAAAAATTTAGGCGACGTTCCTTCTCGAACACACAACGCCTTCAGGTCTTGATTCACCGTGAGTTGCCGCATGGTAAGCCCGATGGGAATCGTCCGTTTGAGAATCCCTGATCGAGTTACCATCAGCACCGCGCCTTCGGGAAGCATGGAAGCAGAACTGTTCTTAATTGCTTCGGCAGTGATCTTGTCTGCGGATGTAAAAATCAGATCCGACTTTAGATCCTTTGAGGAAACCCACGGAATATCACCCGTCCAATATTTCGCGGTCGCTTTTGACGGCGTTCCTCCTCCACGAAACACCACTACCTCAGAAAGTGATTTGCTCGCCCATTTCATTTCCCCACCAACTCCTCAATCCCTTCCAGAATCCCCTCACTCTCCGCATCCAATGCCCGGATCTCGGCAATGATCTCGTCGGGTGCCCGGAGCGGGGCTTCCTCCTCGACGTTGGGATTCTTCACCGACAGGTCCCATGTCTTCTCGTCGATGTCGCCCACGTCCACAGACCAGCTTTGATCCGAATCGGCGAACGTTGCCTGCTTCTCAACGAAGTCGGCTAGGTCGTCGTCGTTGAGCGGGTTGGTCTTGCCGAGGTTGCGTCCGGGGTCGAGCTGGTAGAACCACACCTTCCGCGTGGGTGCGCCTTTCTCGAAGAAGAGGACGACGGTTTTCACGCCCGCCCCCTGGAACGTGCCGCCGGGGCAGTCGAGGACGGTGTGGAGGTTGCAGTTTTCCAGCAGTTCCTTGCGCAGCCCCACGGAGGCGTTGTCCGAGTTCGACAGGAACGTGTTCTTGATGACGACGGCGGCGCGGCCACCGGCGCGGAGGTAGCGGATGAAGTGCTGGAGGAAGAGGAACGCGGTCTCGCCGGTCTTGATCGGGAAGTTCTGCTGCACCTCCTTGCGCTCTTTGCCGCCGTAAGGCGGGTTGGCGAGGGTGATGTCGTAGCGGTCCTTCCCCTGCACGTCCTGGTCGTGGTCGGCGAGCGTGTTGCCGTGGATGATGTTCGGTGCCTCGACCCCGTGGAGGATGAGGTTCATGATGGCGATGACGTAGGCGAGGGACTTTTTCTCACGCCCGTAGAGGGTCTTGGTCTGGAGCGTCTCAAGCTGCGTTGCTGTCAGCTTGTCGCCGCTTTTACCGTCGGGACCGTAGCGGAGGTAGTCGTGGGCTTCACAGAGGAAGCCAGCAGACCCGCAGGCACCGTCGTAGACCCGCTCGCCGATCTTCGGCTGCATCACCCGGACCATGGCGCGGATGAGCGGGCGTGGGGTGTAGTATTCGCCGCCGTTGCGCCCGGCGTTGCCCATGCTCTTGATGCGGCTCTCGTAGAGGTCGGAGAGTTCGTGCTTCTCCTTCTGGGAGCGGAACTGGAGCCCGTCGATCAGGTCGAGGGCATCCCGCAGCGAGTAGCCGGAGGCGAACTTGTTGGTGATCTCACCGAAGATTTCGCCGATCTTGTATTCGATGGTGTCGGGGGACTCGGCCCGACCTTTGAAGCCCTTGAGGTAGGGGAAGAGGTCGCCGCTGACGAACTCGATCAGGTCAGGCCCGGTGAGGGCAGCGTCGTGGTCGAGGGTGCCGTCCGCCTTCTTCGGTGCCGCCCAGGACGACCAGCGGTAAGGCTCGTCGAGGATGAACCCGTAGCTGTCGCCGGTGAGGACCGCCTCCTGGGAACGCTCGTCTTCGAGGTCGTCCAGATACTTGAGGAACAGCAGCCAGGATGTCTGCTCGGTGTAGTCGAGTTCCGACGAGCACCCGGCCTCCTTCCTGAGGACGTCGTCGAGGTTTTTGAAGGTCTGTTCAAACATGGGCGGTTATACGTGGTCGTGGGCGGATCGGGGAACCTTAACCACGGGCACCGGGTGGGGAAGCACGAATCCATAGCGATTCCTCGGCATGGCCGGTCAAAAATTGCTGCCACCCACGGCCCTGGCACCGCCCTATCCACCCGGAATTACCGGGCCGAACGACCGTTGAGCCGCTGACGGATCTCCCACAACTCCTCCTGCACCTCGGGGCGCTTCACCAACCGGCTCGCCAAAGCCGAATCCCTCTGGAAGTCCGGCGACTACCTGGCCGCATGGGCCGCTACCGAGGACATGTGTCTTGTCTGATAGGCTATGATAGACTAGGCAGTCCCGTGAGCGAGTCTACATGCCATGAATGCGGTGAGGAGCTGAAGAAGGCGAGGGTGAAAAGCTTCATGCAAGGCTGCATGTGGGGGGCGGCATGTATCGCGTTCTGGATGGCGGAGAGCAGTCTCGGTTTGCCCTTCCTCGCCGTCCTCTCGGGCGTCTGTTTTTTGGCAATGCTAGTGAAAGGTCTCGCAGGCGGCGAGAAGATTTGGGAGTGTAAGGCGTGCGGCGCTACTTTTAAGAGGGCGTGACCGACCTCCTCGCCAACGCAGAATCCCTCTGGAAGTCCGGCGACTACGTGGGCGCATGGGCCGCCACCGAGGAGCTGGAGCCCATCGACAAGGAGATGGAGAAGACCGCCCAGCGAATCCGCGCCCGAGCGGTGAGGCGGTGCGGCATCCTGTTGCAGGAGATCGAGAAGGGGCACGGGAAGAACAAGGGAAATAGGGGGGACGCCTCCCCTATTTCGATTACCCGTAAGGACGCTGCCGCCGAGGCTGGGCTCTCACCCGATCAGGCGAAGCAGTCGATCCGCGTTGCCAACGTCCCCGAGGGGGATTTCGACTGTCAAACTGAAAGCGAGAACCCGCCGACGATCACGAACCTGGCCGAGGTTCTGAAGTGCGCGGACGACAAGCACCACCGCATCACCTGCGCGGAATACTGCCACGCGAGGGCCAGGCACCATGCCAGCGAGGAGAACTTGGACGAGGTGAAACGCTGGATCGCAGCGGCGATAGACTGCTGGCCCGATGTGCGGTTGCAGCTAGTGGACGATGATCTGCTGATGGGGATGTTTTAAGGTGCTGAGGAGTGTGGCCGTAAATGCGCCAGATCTTGCGTCTTGCGTAACCCTCTTTTCCTGCCATTCTTGCGCATGGGGATGGGGATCTGGTTCGTTGTCTGTTTTCTATTGTTATCCCTTTTATTGACCGGGTGCGGTCAGCCGGAAACCGGGGAATCTGAGAAAGGGGGCACACCGGAAGGTAAAATCGAACAGCCGGCATTTACAGAACTGCCGTCGGAGGTGACGAGTGATAGCGACGTTACGCCGGAACCGGACGAGGCAAAACCAGCTTCACCTCGCGGAGAATACCCCAACCTTAATGACGATGAAGTCTTGGAGCAGCTCCTCGCCGAGGCAATACCGTTGACTCCTTCTCAGATGAGCCAAGGAATTGGCCCGAATCCTTTTACTCACAATGGCGAGCCGTATTCGGGTTGGGCTAAGGGGCTATACGATAACGGGCACGTTCGCTCATTGCATCATTTTCGCGATGGCGAGTTGGATGGACCGAGTATCAAGTGGCACGAGAACGGGCAGAAGAGTCACGAATCGGCCTTCAAGGACGGCAAAGTGGAAGGACTGGCTATCAGGTGGCACGAGAACGGCCAGAAAGCGGCCGAAGTCGCACACAAGGATGGGTTTCCCGAAGGCACCTCTACCTACTGGTACCAGAGCGGCCAGAAGAGCGCAGAAGTAACGGTCAAGGATGGAAGAGAAGTCGCGACAAAACAATGGGACAGGCAGGGCAATCCGGTGGATATGGACGGCAACCCGGTCGAGTGACGCGGGAGGCGCTGCCCCCCCACCCGATGCACTGGACGCGCAAATTCCGTAGATGGGTGGGCGTCCCCGTATTTGCCCTCTACACGTTGGCAGTGCATACGTGGACGGTCGCCATCGCCTACGCTGGCGGTGGCAAGGGTGAGGCTGTATGGGTCGCTCTGACGCCGCTGTGGAGTTGGTTCCGTCTAGCCTACACGATCACCACCGCGACCGGGACTTGGGCGAATGCTTACACCGCCAGCGTGGTGCTGTGGTGCGTCTGCGGGGTGATGCTGATTCTGGCGGGGAGGTTGGATCGGTAGGGGCGTTCTCTAATCAGGAAGATTGTGCGATGCCGCTAACCCTTGGTCACTTCCTCCTTGAAGAGTTCAATTTCATCCACCGATGAGATTACCCTTATAAGTTCACCGTTCTCCTTAACCCCAACGCTCATGCCTTCCTCTAGGAATTTCTTGGCGCTATCAATTATGGCAATGGCATCACCACGTTCGCCTGAGTCCATTGCCCCCCGTAAATCCTCAAGCCTTAGAGTTGGCTGGCTACCATCATCCGGAATTGAAACAGCTCCATCCACCTTCCCACTGGTCAGAAAAGTGATCACCCGTCCTATACCCCAAAAAATAGCAACGATGAGTAGCAGGGGAAGAGTTTTCCCAATCTGGTAAGCTATTCCTCCTGCAATTTCTTCCATGGAGATCCGATCTTATCCGCAATCAGGTGTGTATTGTCGATGAATTTATCGAACCTTTCCCTCGCTTCTTCAATCTGCGCTGCTTGGGGTGGCCGGGAGGTTGAATAAGGGGGGGCAGTGACGCTCTATCCCCTACCTCCTCCTTCTCGTCGCCACCGCGCCGAGGGCGACCAGAGAGAGGATGGCGCGAGAGGGTTCGGGGATGCCTTGTACAGGCACTTCGGGAAACGTGAAGCCCGAGGCTATCCACCCCTGGTAATTTCCTTCGGGATTGATCCCGCTCCCAACTATCGTGCTTCCATCAGAGGAAACCCCTGAGGCTCTATACAGATGCCACCCCGTCAAATCTACTCCCCCATCTTCAAGCACAGAAGCCACTCTCTGCATCCCATTAGTCTGATCCCAGACAAAAGCACTGATACCACTGCCTGATGGGAATGATCCATTTCCTACAATGACGCTACCGTCTCCAGATACGTCATATGCTTCACTGAAAGGGTAGCCCCCTGGAATCTGTCCGAGCGACTGAATGCCTGTTTCGCTGGTCCAGCGGAACGCCATTCTTGCGCTAGTCGCGTGACTTGAGCCGACCACGGTAATGCCATCCGCAGAAATAGCGAAAACCTCGCTATTGACCGGGCCACCCGGAAGGTCACCGAGGCTTGAGTAGCCACTGTCCTGTGTCCACAGAAAGCCTGTCGTAACGTTGGAGGACTGGTTGCCTGATGTGATAGTCGTATCCATGTTTCCCGCGATGACATTGCCGTCAGCCGATACTGCACGGGCGTAAGCGGAACGTTGTCCGTCTGGTATTGCTAAAGTCGTGACTGCTCCAGTGGCATTGCGGACGAAAGGGGTGTTTTCAGGGACAGTAGGGCTAGCTGCTCTGCCAACAATGACCGCCCCGTCTTGAGACGAGCCGAAAGCCTGGAGCTCAGTGTATCCGGGAGCGGAAATATGCTCACTTCCACCCGCTTCGGTCCAGATGAATCCATCGTCCCCAACGATAGTCGAGCCATCGCCCGATATATCCCGTGCAATAAAATTTAGAGGCGGTGGTGTTGGAGGAGCCAGAACCTGAAGACCCGTTGTGTCCGTCCACCTGTAAACTCCAGTGCCTGTTCCTCCCGTAACTGAATGCCCATCGTCGGACAACGCTGACGCCCCCCTCGCTCCTACTATAGGCATAAAGGTAAGCGCCGATTCGGAAGCGGTCGCGGAGAAGATCACGATGGCCGCGATCAATGGTTTCGTTCTCATGGCGATGAAGGGGGCTGTGGGGTCTGAAAATCGAATGACTTCAATTGTCGTCCACCTCTACTTCGTCCGCCTCCGCCTCCGCCTCAGCACCACCGCGCCCAGTGCGGCGAGGGAGAGAAGGACGCGGGAGGGCTCGGGGATGGGGGATGTGTTTGGCGTTGGGATAGCCAAGAATATAGGAGCGTCTACTCCCGCAGAGGTAACTATCTCCACATTGGAACCGTCGATGTTGGAGCGTTGAATGCTAGGGTTTAGAGAGTTGTCGGTCCAGTATATGTGCGAATCGGTGACTTCAATATCATTCCATGTGACAGAGGGTATTGTAAGTAACGTCGTGATCCCGCTCCCGTCGAGATTTGACCGCTGAATGGAACCGCTCACATCATCTGCCCAGTAAAGAAAGTCCCCCGCAATCGCAATTCCAGTTGGAAAGGAAAATCCTGATGCGGAGGTAACGATTTCTACCACATTTGAACCATCGAGATTAGAACGTTGGATCCTCCCAGCTTGAGGGTCAGACCAGAAGATATATGAATTTGTGACCGATATATCGAATGGCCCGTCGAGACCGGATGAAACCAAAGTGGTCAATCCTGATCCATCCAAATTGGTTCTTAGGATCCTCTCAAGCGACGATTCGGCGAGATAAATATAGCTTCCCGTGACTGCAATTCCTCTCGGATTCAACGCTCCGAAATCGGTCAATAAATCCGTGACGTTCGATCCATCCAAGTCGGCTCTTTGAATAGAGCGAAATTCAGAATTGCCGGCCCCTACCCAATAGAGATGATTCTCGGTGACGAAGACACCCGCTGGATTCACGTTCCCGGCAAAGGGGACGGGAGTTGACCGTGTCATCGCATTCAGATCGATACTCTCGATGGAATCTGTGCCCCAATCAGTCCAATAAAGAACTGAAGTCGCTCCGATCCCATCGGTTTGGAGAAGTCCGAATAGGCTTACAAGGGCAAATGAAGCGAGAGAATGTCTCATGGTCTTGTTCAGGGTTAGAGCGAGTGAGTTGGGGATTTCCGATTCCAAAATCTACCCACGTCGCCCCCTGTTTACCCCGCATAACGTTTCGTTGTCGAAGCATAAATTGCTTCTCATAGGATCTAATCACTGCGGGGAATCGCTCACAGGCGGAACCTGTCGTATCCTCTGGGAATTACCGTGCGGCTCCACCGTTGATCTGTCGCCGAATTTCCCAAAGTTCTTTCTGCACTTCGGGGCGTTTCATCAACCGGCTTGCCGATGCCCTCGCGCCGTTCCTCGACCGGCATTTGTAGACATTCATGTAGGCTTGGGTCGCGTTCGCCCAACACATGAACCACTCGTGGAGAAACGCCGACCAGCGGAGGTTGGTCTTGGGGATCTGGTGCCGACCGGGAGGCCATATTAGCTGACAACTTTTGTTAGCGGTTTTGGGAGCGCCATCATCGCCTTGTGACAACATCCCCAGCGACTCCAACGCAGCTTCCGTGAGTTCTACAACGTAGGCGGGGCGGCCCCTCGGCGGTTTTGTCTCCGTGATCGAAACCCACCCCATCTCGGCGGCCTGCTCGGTTTCCCATTTCCAGATGCCGTGGCCGCGTTCGAGGTCGCGCACCGTGACGCGCTCGCCGTGCTGGCGTCGGCGTAATTTCAGGAGAATTTTTACGAGGGTTTCGCTCGATAGGATGAGGTCGCGCATTGCTTAGAAACGAATGCGCCGACCCGATCCAGTTAGCAACCAATAATGCAATTTACTTGCGTTACCCCCCCCCCTCGAAACCCATCACGTTTTTTTTGTCACTATCTGGGTCGGTCGAGGCGATCGGCGTTCACAAACGATCCCCCCCTCCCCCCTATCTCCGGATCGACCCGCCGCCAGTGTAGTTAGTGTAGTTTCTTCTTGGGTTCATCCCGCGTCGGTATGTGCCCCTGTGAATCACCCTCTGTCCCTTCTTCTCTCCTCCCTTGAAATATAACTACACAAACTACACAAACTACACTGAAGAGTCTGTAGACCGCTTCACAGCTAGGGTTTCTCCGGCCATTCCTTTCGCCAGAAACTGCACTAGTAACTACACCAAACTGCACTAGATCGCTCGAAACGGTGCCGTTCACAGAGGCCGCCGGTCTAGTGTCGAGACAGTAACTACACTGGTGTAGTTAGTTCTGGGTGAGAAACTGCACTAGGAGCAACTTTTCGGCTCTTGGATTGTCCACTCGACTCCTACACCTAACCTGCGCTTGCTAATTCGACTGGGGAACGCTGCCTGTGCCTTGGTCAGCAACCGCCCGGTCGTCTTAGGGTTGCGCAGTAGCACCGAAGCCTGTTGCCTCGTTGCCGGATTCCCGAGCAATGTCGCCTTCAAATGCTCGCAAGTCCCAGTCCACACACCGTCTAGCGCAGCCGCCGAGAACTCTTTCCACAGCTCCGCGATGTCGATTAGCTCCATCAGTTCGGAGTGCCGCCCTACGCCGTGCAGCCGATTGACGATCTCGGGCGAGTGGTAGGAAATTACACCGAACCTGCTATCCCGGAACTCTTCGGGTATCTCGAACGATTCCAGCGCATAGAGCAACGCCGGGACCTGCGACATTAGCTCCGAGACGTATGCCTCACCGTCTGGCGAGTCCATATCCACCGGAAAGGTAAACGTCTTGGCGTGGAAGATGATCAGCTTCCCGGACGTCTCACCGTCGTCCATCTCCGGCAGCACACACAGCCCGTCATCGTCGTCGTTTAGCGAGATCGTCGTCGTCCATACCGGATCGAGTGTGACGGCATCGATATTCTTGCCCTCGATACGCTGAGAGGCGTTCACGGTCACGTTCTTGACCATCGAACCGAAGTTGGCCCGTGCCCTAGCGTTCTTCTCCCGCGCCTTGTCTTCGATGAAGATATGCTCGGCACCGGCCACGTCCTTGTTGAAGTTGGTAGCGCCGTCTATGAACGCGAACCCGTCCACGCTCCGCCCGCCCAGTGATGCCGTGATGATCTTCTGTTTTAGCGACTTCCCGCAACCGGGCTTGCCGACAAACGCCACCGCCTGACTTTGCAGGTAGGTGTTGGTGGAGTAGCACCGGAACCTACGGGCCAGCCATGCCTTGTACACTATCGATTGCTCTTCACCGAGTAACCCGTGAATGAACCCGTCCAGCGTCGAATAGTCGCCCTCTAAAGGGACCGGCAACTGTAGGCCTTCGGTGACGACGGCCCTAACACCACCGAACTCGTGGTACCCTGCGGGGTGACCGGCGAGTGGGCCGGCGTAGTTGATGTCGCGCTCCTGCTGCAACTGGTCCATAATGATGTCCAGTTCGGAAACTCCATCGGACCTCTGGTCCGAGTGCCCACGAATGCGGAGATTTCGCTTGTACGATGTATCGGTGTGCGCAATCCATCGACCGGCGGCGTTCTCCGACAACCACTGACCTTTCGTATAGAAATAGTCACTCTCCGTCGGGTGCGGCCTGGCCCTATCGATGATCGCATCGACGGCAATCGACTCGACCGGCGCATCGACCGGCAGGTTTAGGTGGAGTATAGATTGCGTTCCGACAAACTTGCTGCCCTCGTATCTCATCCCCGTCGGCATCCGCACCAGCTTCGACGGGTCGTTGATAACGCTGGTATCACATCCGATTGCCACGGCAATCCTCGCCATGTCTGCGGCCTCCTCGCCACACGCACGGACGAATCCGTGGACGCCTTTGCCTGCGGTCTGGACTACCAACTCAACCCTGTCGCCGAACGCGCCGAGAACGGCGTTTACCTGCCTCTGGAGCGTCTTCTTCGACTCCCGGCTCCCACTGGGATGAGCATCGGCAACGGATTTGTGGTCGAAGTCGAACACGAAGTAACGGCGCTCGGCGATGTTCTGTTTACACCGGTACTTCAACTTCCCGTCCGCCTGGTCGATCACCCGTTGATACCGCAACGGTGCCGGGGTGAAATATTGCGAGTTTCGGAGTTGTTCCTCGGTGACTTCGTCGAAGTTGTGGACGCCAGATTCGGCGGTCTTGGGATCGGTGCAGAAAAACATCAACCGCTCCACGTCGTCCGGTTCGTATTCGCCACCGACCGCCGGGATATCGTAGTCGAAGACCATCTTCGCGAGTAGCGGCTTGATCTTCGGTATCTCGTCCGGCGGTATCGACAACCCGGCACCTTTGTTGGCGAGTGCGTCGAAGATCCGGCGGTCGAATGTCGGCGAGCGTTTCTTGCCAGCCGATCCCTTGCCGGTGAGTCCCTTCGCCTTTCGGTCCCGGTAGTTGGCGATCGTCTCTTCTATCTCACCCGGTCGAGGGGACCGGTTCACCGCCCCGGTGATCTCCCTCGTGATCTCCTCGTCGGTGATGCCGTCGTGATCGTCGATCAGGTGGCCAATGGCACCGTACATCCACTGGTGGTTGCCTTCGCCCGGTGGAGGTGCCGGGTTGCGCTTGTTGTAGGAATGTAGTTTTGGTTCTGATTTTGATTTCATCGTCGGGTCTTGAAAAACCCGTCACGCGGCGTTAACCTTCCCTCACACATCTTCCACAAAGGCGGGGGTCTGGTCTTTTCGGTTCGCCGAGGGGCTGGGCCTTTCGTCTTTTTAGGGTTAGGTTGTTGGTGGTTATACTGGGTCCGATGGGACCGAGAGTGTAGTTACCGCTAGTGTGTGAATGCCGATATCGAGAAAACGAACTCGCCTCCGCCGGTGACATCTCCAGAGGCGCGGAGATAGCGAGTCGAGGGAGCCAGCCGCATATCGAGTTGGCCGATAAAATCGGCATCGGTAGATTCGACCTCGAACTCCGCACCAGGTATGCCGGAGAATGTCTCGCCGTCGTGGCTTGATTCTATCCGCATCGTGATGGTCGCCCCGGTCGCCATGTCACAAGGCGACGACTTAAACCAAAGATTCATCTCGTCGCCGCCCCCGGTGACATCAACAGCATCTCCGGTGAACGACTCGCCCGCATTCCGGGCAGGGACGATCAGTATTGACCGGGTCTTCACTTGGAAATATTGGCGAGTTGTCTCCGTACCTCGATAAGATCATATCTCTTTATCTTTCCGACAGCGACAATCGGCCGTATAATTCCCATCTCATCCCAAGACCGGACAGTGGACAATGATACTCCGTTGTCCTTTGCTACAGCGGCTCTTCCTCCAATGATTCTGTGTTCAAGGTTAGTTTTCATAAGTCGGTTCGGTTTAGCCTGAAATATTCAGGTCGTTTCTAAATAATCCAAACCATCGAAAGAAACGCAAAGGGCAATTAACGCCTGGCGGTATTTCCGCGCCCTGCTAACAGTGAGATCAACGCAAATGGAAAATTGTCAGCAAGTGGATTTTTGCGACCTCCCACAGTTGTTGGGTGACGCAAACCGAAGTTCACTGCTTAGTTTATTTTACGCGCAGCTTTGAATCGAAGATAGTGCCAACGGAGATTAAATTTCTCTTAGGGGCGTTAGCAAGTTCTCTCTGACTTCACCGAAGCTCCCGTTTCACAGGCAGAAAGTGCCTCTGGCGTCGGTGCTTTTAGCCTGAAATCGCTCGGAGAATTTACTACGTAACCTAGCGATTTTGCCCAGGTCCGGACTGAAACACCAGCAGCCTTGCCACCGGCTTTGATAAACTGCCAACGCACCCACAAGAGGCGTTCCCTAGGCGACTTATCGCCCATCCCCCTCAACCACTCGCACAGACCGTCCACGTCCACCCACGCGCCCCTGACGCCATCTAGGGCGCGGTGTGACGCCGTCCATTTGACGTCGAGCGATGGCATCGCCACGGATCTAAATACGCGGAGTCCGTCCATAAACTCGACGTAGAACCACCGGAGTTCAGCGCATACGACGATTCGCCTAACTGACCTCCTGATATTCGCCCTCAAGCCGTCTGTGTCCTCCCAGTCGATTTCACGAACTTCGGGGACGATCGCCTCCGCCGACGATTCCGCCGCCGCCAACTCCTCCCCGAGCTTGACCTTTTCGGCCTCCAGTGCCTTGAGCCTCGATGTCAAAGCATGCGACCCCCCCATGTCGAGGATCGTGTCTGTAGCCCTCTCGATCTTCAACTCGACCTCCGCTAACTGCGCCCGGAGCGGAGAGACTGTGTCGTCGGACTCGCCGATGGACGGTGCCTCCCTCGAAGCCTCTCGGCACGCCTTGAGGAACTCACCTAGGAAGTCGTCATACTGCCAAGCATGACGCGGGGCAATGCCCTTGAGCGAGTCCGACGGCACAAGGTAGTGCCACCCCTTGGTCCTGTTCTTGTTTTCGTACGACATTGAACCTCCCTGCCAGTCACGTATGACGTGGGAGAAGACATTGAACTCGCTCGACCGCCCCCGGAAACTCGGTCTCGCCCCCCGCAGGTTGGTGACGGTGTGGAACAGTTCCAGAGAAACCGCCTTCGGATAGTAGTCCGAGATCGGATCGAGCGGCACCCGCTGCCCGTCGTCCAGCAGGTGCGGGGTGAACTCGCCGATCACAGACCGGTTCGTTAAGATCTTCTTCACGTAGGACAATCCCCACGCCTTCGCCCTGCCGAACGTAGGCACCTCCGACCTGTTTAAATCCTTGGTGACGTAGTTCGCGCCGTGCCCTGCTGCCGCCATCTTGAAAATCTTCTTCACGATAGCCGCTCGATCAGGGATCAGATCGAACCCCTTCCGCCCAACGCTAACACGTAGCCATTGAGGGCACCTCCCAGTGACGACAGTTCCTTGTTCGGCGTGTGCTTTGCGTCGGCCTTCCCAAGATGCCTTTGTCCGGTGTTGGCGATGGACGTTCTCGTTGTGCGCCCTTGAAAAGCTCAACAGCGTCATTATCAGATCCCGCTCGTCACAGTCCGGACCGTATTCCATGCCATCGATCAAAGTCACGATGTGGATTCCCGCTCCGGTGATTTGAAGGAACAACCCCAGCGCCGTTTTTACATCCTCCCTCGACAGACGGTCGAACGATTCGACAACAAGATAAGACCCCGGTTCAATCGTGCCGTCCTCGACCAGTCGGAGAAACCGTGACAGCGCCCCTTTGAACCGGTGCTTCCCCCGGAAAGCAGACACGCCTTCGTCTCTAAACGGTTCGGCCAGTGTGATCCCCTTCCGATCGCACCACTCCTCTGCCGCTTGGGTCTGTCTACGTAGCGAGTCTCCCTTCCGCTGTTCGATGCTGGAAAACCGTGTGTAGCTGTATGCGAGCGGCGTTTTCATACCGCAAATTACACCGTTCTAGTAAAGGCTACAATAGTAAAATGATATATTGTTTACTAGAACAACCTTTCCCCCCTTCGGATGATCATCTCCCACCCCTTCAAGATTCCCTGTTTAAAGCGATCATTACACTACGGAGACCCATTCCCCCTCCTTTGTCCGGGTGAATAGAATCTGTTAGGGTGCCGAAACGCCGAAAATGTAATAAGAATCCTTGGTGTGCCTACGGGGAAAACGAGCGCATAACTTCCTACAATTATCCCTAATGCAAAGTAGCCTCGGAACCCCCTACAACAACGCCACCGTTCAACAAATCCCCACCACCTGAATTACTTGGGAAATAACCCAGAATCTCCCCACTCGCAACCAGGATGCGCAACCGTCTTGGTGCCTTCCCCCAGATGCATCGCCCTCCCAGCTAGGCGACTCCCCTACCCCTACCCCACCACCCTCTGATCTGGGGGCATGGGGTGGAGCGATGGGCAGGGGGCGGATTCGGCGGCCCCAGCCATTTATAGAAATGAGGGGAGCCCAAACCCCGCCCTCCATCTTGCTGCTTCGATATTTCACTCCAACGGGGCACGTTTTCGGTCAATTCTACCCGTCCACTAATTCGACAGCTTCGTTATGCAGTCAGTAATCGAGCCAGTCGATCCTCTCCACATTGCGATTGCTAACGAAAACAGTCATGTACATATGCTCTCTCTTCATCGGGAGATAGACCTTGAACTCGTCCTTGGTAAGGTCAAGGGCGATGGCCACGCTCTTGTCTAGAAACGAATCGACCGGAAGATTGGAGGGAAGGAACTCAAGCCATTCGGAAATGCCTTCCTCTGGATGGTAGCCGGAGTGGAATTGCATTCTCCCGTGTTGTCCCATGTACTCAACATAGTGATGGTGGTCATCGTCCTTCACGTATTTGGATGGACGGTTCTCGATTGACTCTCGAAACTCGAAATGGTTTGAGGGGGAGTACCCCTCAAATACGCTCAGATCGGCAATGTCAGATAGTTCCGAGCCTTGCCGCACATGAAGCGAATAGTCTCCCCCCCTCCGTTCGATCTTGTCCAAATGGGGGCCGCCGTGCAGTTCTTCGGGTAAGTACCACCAGATACGAAGGCCAAGTGCTAGCAGGATTGCTGCACCGACGAGCACGAGCACGAGATTGTTCCGGTTCATTCTCATCCCTATGTACAACGTCAAGGTTAGCCGTTTTCATCGAGTTTGGTGAGGAAGTGCTGACAGGCTACCACCCTCAACGAGTCGCCCTCGGCCTTGTGGGTTTCGCATCTAAGGTAAAGTTGTTTCCTGATTCGCTTGCGAAAGAACTCGGAATTATCCTTCGGGAAGAATGACTTGAGAATCGCGGTCGCAACGCATGTCCCAATAAACGCTGCAATCCCGATGTACCACTTGAACAAAATCCACCCCCCAATTAGCCCGAACAGAAGGCAGGCAAAGAACAGTATATTTCGGAAGTTTTGGGATTTTGGGGTGATGCCATCCTGTGCGCCGCGATCATACGCCGCGTGACCCATCGCAAAGCCTCGCGCCTCAGCTTCCGGCATCCCCTCGGCAACCTTTTGTGCGATAATCTCGGATTCGTCGGGCGCATCGACTAACTTCCTCCCCCAATATTGTGTGGCTCCCTGAAATGCCATTGTGTATGCGCCGATGAGCGCTCCGAATACAAGGATGAGGGAAAAGGTTATGTAGTCCATTTTCTTCGGCTGACGGGTTATTAGACCAATTCTGTGTTTCTGGAAATGGGCGGGTCGCTTTTGTCGCTTTTCATAATGGAAACCTACCCACGCCTCCCGCTTTTTACCCCGCATCAAGCTGCCTTGTCGATGCGTTAATTGTCATCACCCTTCTTTCACAAGCACCGTTCTACGGCACGGGAACCAACGCAGGTGGTGGAGAAGACAGGGGCGACATGGGTCACTCACTGCCCGTGTCGGCGAAAAGATGTTTCTGGAAACCGACGAAAAGTTCCCGGATGGACGGAGCATCGCCGAGTTCGGGGATGGCATCGTTGACGCCACCATACTTCAGGTCGAGGAGCGTGGGGAGCTTGGAGTCGTCGAGTTCGGAGACACCCTCGTTGACATACTGGGCGAGGACGAAGTCGAGGAACGCCTGCTGCTTGTCCTCGTAGTGGGAGAAGATCAGGTCTTTGTGGTCGTCTGCCCGCTTCTCCCGGGTCACGGGGTCGATGGCGAAGGCGATGTATGCCAACACGTCGAACAGGTCACTGTTCTCGGCACCGATGAGCTTGCGGATCTCGCCGAGCTGCCCGGTCGAGTAGCCCCTCTCCGTCAGACCCTCCATCAGCTTCTTTCGGGTATCGGGGTGGCTCCAGATCTCGCGGAGTTGCTGCTCGTCCTTGAAGAAATCCGGGAGGTCGCCGTAAAGCTGTTGGAGGAACTGCTCGGAAGAGAGTGGTGTCCCGTCCGGCCCCCAGAAACTGGTCTGCACCATGTGCTGGATCTGGCGGGCCTTGCCGTCGGCGAGGGTGACCTTGACCATCCGCCGCGAGGGCAGGTCTTCCGGTCCGGGGTCTGGAGGTGTGGGAGGATCGGTGGGACCTTCCGGCGGGGGAGGTTTCGGGGCTGGTGTCTCCGGTTCGAGCGGCTCGCCGTCCCACTCGGGGTCGGAGA
>Ga0070750_10000659_pt1 | contig 19125 bp, 32 predicted proteins | sample VirMetDEL_Nov_24_FD_77013 | JGI IMG/M metagenome (GOLD analysis project Ga0070750, IMG submission 77013) | Aqueous microbial communities from the Delaware River and Bay under freshwater to marine salinity gradient to study organic matter... | ecosystem: Environmental > Aquatic > Marine >...
AAGTACTTTTCTACGAGGTTGAAGACGATGCGCTGTTCATGATTGACAAAGTATTCTTCTTTGAGAAATGGTAGGACACTACGAATGTAGTTCTCATCATATAGTAGATTGCTGAGTATGAGATTCTCGATTGAGATATCACTCATTAGTTACAAACTCCTCTATCTCTTCGTCTGTGATAATAGCAGAGTGGCCGACTTGATAAGTCTGCTTTATATATTCATTAAACTTCTCAGACGTCACAATTGGCAACCAAAAATCTTTGCTGTCAGTTTCTTTCAGTCTGAACTTCTTGTCTTCTACTTCCCCGCTGGCAAGATCTGTACGGGCATACCAACCATTAGAGGGCTTGACAACGAATCCTCCTGCCAATGCGATATCCAGGAGTCCACTCCAACGACTAATACCGCCACCATGAGTAACAGTAACAGGAATCTTGGATTTCTCTCGTACATAACGTGATTTCTCCACATTGATAATAAAGTTATATCCTACCACATCTTTACCTTCTTTTTCCTGTTGACGACCGATGATATAGATGTTGTCTGCAGAATAGTATGAACCAGTACCACCACCAACGATATCTTTCGGGAATAAACTGATCTCTTTGTAGGTATGATTCACGACGACCATCGGAATATCTTTGAGTGTAAGATGTGGTGTAACCATACGGAACAATGACTTGATCTGTTTAGCACGTGACATATCGGCAACTGCTTTCTCGTTGAGTGCATCTTCAACTTCTTTCTTCGAAGCGAGGTTACCAATAGAATCGACAATGATGATGACCTTATCGCCGCGATCAATGTTGTCGAGTTGCTTCATGATATCGAACTTGAGTTGCTCAACGTCTGTCACAGGTGTATGAAGTACACGATCCATATCGATACCAAAAGTTTCGAAGTATGATTGAGGTGTACCGAACTCTGAATCATAGAACAAGAGAGCAGCGTCATCATACTTATCGAGATATGCTTTCGCCATCAACAAACTGAACGCTGTTTTAAAGTGTTTACTTGGACCAGCCCACATCGTGAGGCCAGGTGTGAGACCACCATCGAGTCTACCTGACAATGCAAGGTTGATGATAGGAATGGCTGTTGGAATCATGTCCTTCTTTGTGAAGAACTTTGATTCAGAAAGGATAGCAGTATCCTTGATGGTTGAATTCTTTTGAAGCTTAGATAAAATTGACATGTGAACTCCTATACTTTTCACTGTTCCATTCTACCGCAAATTCAATCATATGTACATACTAATCCTTAACATTTTGATCATACATAAAATACACATCACTAGAAGATTCTTCTATTAATTCTTCTGCATTGTATTTTTTTGATCGATCACCTATTTTCGTAGCATTTTCAAGGCCATGGACATTCGATTTAAATTCATTAAAATGATCATTTTGATAACCGTGTTGTGAATCAAGTCTACAAAATCCTGAGAGTGTATTTCCCCATAGACTATATGGTTCACACATAATTTGATACCATCCACCCTCAGCTGGAGATAAAAACTTTCGATTGTAGAGATTGATTGTTCGGTCTGGATCGAATAAATCATGTCTGTGCATTACAATAAAGTCGTTTAGGTCATATCCTCTATTATTTTCTATCATTCTTTTGGGTTTAAGTGCATGATCTAAAGTTTTAACTCTATTATTATCATGAAATCCAATTGGATTTCCATGAAGCATAACCTGTTCACATAGATGTTTTATGAAACATTTTAGTTCATAGAAAGGCATACAATCATATCTAACTCGTATAATTATATCATAGTCTTTACTGCGTGTAAAATCTCTGCACATATACGCATGACCGAGATGTTGTTTCATATGATGCCAACTTTTATTTCTACCTTTAATAGTTGCACCCAATTCCCCTTGAATTTCTTCATCAGTTTTAGTTTGCCAACGGACGGGGAAATGTTTTCTAGTTAATTTGCCGTCACGAATGGCTCTAGCAATTTTTAAATATTTTTTGTTGTGAGATTTTGCTGGATTATAATGCGGTTTTGGTTCTACATAAAATTTATTAATTAGTCCTGCTATATCTAGATCTTTTTGATTTTCCCATGTACCAAAAAAGAAATCAGCATCGGGTAATATATTCTTCATTCTTGCAATATTTTTAATATAATCACCTCTTATTTGACCCGAATACAACACCGCAACTTTCATTTTAATCTCCTTGCGCACTTTTCTTCTTGTTCTTTAATCCAAGCTTCAGATGGAGCTATCCAAGCATACATTTGATTTGCAGTCCAACAGTTTGTAGCGTAAGGTTGACATAAAATTTGATGCCAACCAAATTCAGCACTTCTCAATTTTTTATTTTCTATCAACTCATACACGTGTGTGTGATCGAACATGTCTGCTTTATGTATAATAAAAACATCACCAATCATCTCAGCTCGAGGAACAAGAGAAACCTCTCTGAGTGGAATTCCATGGTCTCCTCCTGTACCCAAATATCCAATACCAACGGGTTTGTTTTCATTAATGCACAGCGAGATAAGGTATTGTAATGCTTCTGAATCGAATTCCTTTTCGTATTCCAAGTCATATCTTATTCGAATAACAATATCATAATCTTTGCCATAAACAAATTTTTCATATGCGAGAGCATGAGCTACATGTTGTTTTACTCTATCACGGCCCATTTTTCTACTTCTACATTTTAAAACAGATCGAGCCGAAGCATCTTCTGGTACATATCCATGTTCTTCTTTTAACTCGCGAAGCTTTTTCAAATATAATTGATGTAATTGTTTTTCGGAATTATAGGGTATGTGTGGTTCATCAAAATAATGATCTATGAACGAATATTCAACATCTCCCTTCCATGTACTAAAATAAAAATCAGCTTCAGGTAATATGGTTTTCATATGCCATATATTATCTTTATATGAATCACCTCTAATTTGACCAGAGTATAATACTGCTATCTTCATGTAGTTGGCTCTTTCACTAAATATCTTTCTGGGAAATCAGTACAAATTCCATAAAATGGGCGTAAATTAATTTGACTCTCTTCAGGCATTACAGCGATTGCTCTACTCGGTAAGTGTACATCACAACCTGGATATGCCCAAATATATCCTTTTGATGTCAATGTATAGCTATCTTCTTGATGCCAGAAATAATTGAATTCATTGTTCACAGGACAATTGTGTAAATATGTAAGAGCTTCAATATTTTTACAGTGTATCCATAACTTATTTCTTCGTGTATACAACCATTTGAAGTCTATACCGTATTGTGGTGTATCATGACCTAAATATATTTCTTGCTGGTCAAATATCCACAAATCTATTTCAACGTTCAATTCCATACCAACAATAATACGATCAATATGGTTTGGATTATTCTCTAAACCTGGATCACTACCAGATATATTACCACGATGTGATATCAATAACATTAGTTGCCATCCGTACCGTGACCATCCAGATTAACAACTGGTTGAGGTTGTTCAAATGATTGCGCCATAATTTCTACATCTTTCAAGATTTCTTCCTCAGTCAAATAACTAATTTGATTGCGATGCATTAAACCAGCGTTACCTGCCAATAACAGGCATATAGCCAAAGGATCAAATACCACCACCAAAAGGATAATAATCCAGCGAACAGCTGTATCAAAATAATCGGCGGCTTCATCTCCATATATTAACTCGGCGATGTATTTTAGTGGGCCAATTTCTGCTTCAAGAGCAATAGCCTGTCTTTTGAGCGGGAGGATTTCTTCGGTAAGTTCTTCGATAATATCGTACGCATCAGAGATTGCTTTGTTTTGCGCCGCCCTTTCCTCGGACTGAGATTGCCTAACTGCAATCGCACCTTCAGGTCCCCGTATTCTGTCGTATTCTTGAAGTGTGGATACCGCTTCGTCAAGTTGCCCAAGGACAATTGTTGAGTCATTAATGATACTATTTTGGCGGTCGATTCTGCGTTGCAACGATTCAATTCTGATGTCATTGTTTCCTCCTTCCAAAACTGTCTGATCGACGTGAGCTTTAGACAAATAACCAAAAATACCCATTGAAGTAATGAATATCAAAACTATAACTGCTATAGTCATATATATGCGCATAAGCCACGGTGCTATCGACCAATTGCGATAGAGCCATGAAGCTGCGACAAGTTTAGATGTTTCGAGGGCGCCGGCCATCACAACTACAGACCAAAAAGCGCCCGCAAAAATGGTAGCAATGCCGACTACTGAGAAGTAGCCGGCTACAGCAGAGAGTATAAGACCCATAGCCAGTGCCATGACACTGATCGGAAAACTCTGCATGTTATTCTCCTAAATTGTTTTTGTTCTTATAATCTAGGATCGCAGTTTTAATGGCATCTTCTGCGAGAACACTACAGTGGATTTTTACAGGGGGAAGGGAGAGTTCTTGAGCGAGGTCAGTATTCTTGATCTGATTAGCTTCCTCAAGGCTTTTACCCTTGACCCATTCTGTGAGAAGAGAACTTGATGCAATTGCGGATCCGCATCCAAAAGTTTTGAATTTAGCGTCTTCAATGATTCCGTCGGGCGAAACCTTGATTTGCAATTGCATGACATCTCCGCAAGCCGGAGCGCCAACCAAGCCTGTTCCCACGGTTGCATCCGTTCCATCAAGCTTTCCAACGTTTCTTGGGTTATCATAGTGGTCTAATACTTCCTTTGAATATGCCATTAGCTAGAAGGGCAAGCCGCTCCGTCGTCAGATGCGTCAAACTTCTCATCACCACAACCATATTTGTTATCGTTGTTAGTGTCACATCCACGTTGCCAATACTGCATTGTGAAAGTGTAACCTTCACTCCATGGTGTGTAAGCTTTGCACCATTCGTGAGTACCAAATGCTTCACCATTAGTACCATTATCTGGCGGTACGTAATCTACTTTTTCGGTTGGTACGATTTTTTCATAACGCGTTGTTTTACCGTTATTATAAACAGAACGTGTCCACAGTTCAGATCGCTTCGAAACGAAAACGAATTCGTCATCAGCAACAGTGTAAACATCTCCATTATCATACGTAATGGTGTGAGCGGTAGCCAATGATGTAACGGCTACAAGGAGCAACATTAAGTATTTCATAATTAGTCCTCTAATATTTGCATTAATTTAAGTTTAAAGGCATTGATCTTATTGACACGATCAGTACCTGGCCATAATATATATTCTTTCTCAGGTTCTTTACTGAGATTCGTCAATAGTGGTTGCACAGCATTATATATTGTTTGTGCTTTTTGTCTCCATTGCTCGGCTTGTGCTTGCCACGCTTCAACTTCACCTGCTGTACTACTCAATTCTGTCTTTACTTGTTGTACAGCTTCAAGTTGGTCAGCATCTACTAAGCTAAAACCAAAATCAAATTCTTCTAAGTTTATTGCTTGCTTCTCGTCTGTCATGAGAAAAAGTCCTCGAGTGTGGCCGCCTTTTCCGACTTCCAACCAATTGCATGCAAGATGATTTCGATTGGGTCGAGATAGCCTTTGACAAACTGTGTATCGTAGTCGATGTACTGTTCAAGACCAAACTCGTGTGGCAGTACATCAGGACATGAGATCACAGTGTCTCTGAATGGATTCGGCTTGACCAAGTAACTGAACTTGATCTTCTCGCCGCTTTTAACCTCTTCGTATTTTTTAGTTAGGTTATATTTATGCAAATAGTGGTTGTACAACAGACCGCCTTTGACCTGAATCGGTGTAGCCTTTTTGTAAATAGTGTTCTTATCGGCATATGTACCAGGATATCGCTGACCAGTTTTGTGGTTAGTTTCCCACTTGATGAAGTTACATGATCGAGGGAATGCAACCTGCTCGAAGCTGAGTGTACGAAATTCTTGACGAATGTCTGCGATGTATTTTTGTACAGTGGTCTCATCGGTAGACATGATCAGTTCGAGTGTTTTCTTAATGTACTCGCGACACACTGCAGGAGTTGACGATCGAATTGCTTCGATGCCCATCATCTTGAGATCGGGCTCGTCATAGCGCACACCTTCGGAGTCATACACATTCATGATGTATCGCTTCTTGGCAGTCCATATTGCCTTGTCAGCAATGTTCTCACGTTTCATGATCATCTTCTGTGCATACGCATTCGTGTAGTCGGCAAGTTCTTGATACGATCGATCGATGAATGCTTCGACTTGAGTTTTTGCAACTTTATCAAGGAACTCGACTGGATCTTTTGGTTGAGTCATCTCGACCATCTTATCGAATGAGACATACACTGAATCGGTGTCAATTGCAACTACGTAATCACGGCCTTTCGTCTCGAGTATCTTGTTTAACCATGCGTTGAGTTTCTTCTCGATCCACCGAATAGACAATTGACCAGCCATGGTGATGGCTTCGGCATTCTCGTTGTCGAACCATCGGAAGTATTTGTTGGCGAGTGCACCATAAGCTGCGTTAAGCTGAATCTTCTTGGCATGTTGTAGATTGTGGTACCGACTGATGTCAATTTGTAATTCACGTGATGGATTTTTCTGATTGGCCAACTTCGCTTCAAACATCTTCTTCTTGTACAACACACGGTCGTCATACATCTTGGCCATGAGAGTAGGTAAGAAGCCTTGATAATCCTTACGGTAGATCTTACCATTCGGTGTCATAGTCACATCATAATGTTTCAGCGCAGTCAGGTCGAGTTCTTCGTTGAGTACCGTATCAACACTCGCATTCTTCGTGATAGCAAACAGGTCATCTGTCTTACTGATCACAGTGTCAGGTGAAATGTTGTATTGCTGAATGAGGTGTGGATACAGAGAGTTAAGGTCGAATGACATTACCCACTTGTGCATGCCAACGATAGGTTCTTTGACATAACCACCTTCGATCATGCGATCAGACTTAGGCGGACGTTTCATTGACACGACCTTGTTCTGATCCATCAAATAGTTGTGGATGATCACATCCCAGATTCCAACAGTAGCGAGAGTGTCATTGTAGTTGACCTTCGCATCGTAGGCAATCGCATAGATCTGTTCGATGAAACCGAGTTTTTCTTCTAAGTCGAAGATGAGGTCTGTGTCACGAATGTTGTATTCGATAAACTTTTGGAAGTTGTTCTTGTACAACTCGTGCAAGTTACCATACTCGCTGTAGTCCAACTTCTTGGTACCGAGTTCTGTCTCGGCAATGAAGTCGAGGCGATATGATTCACGAGGTTGTAGTCGAAACTTCTTGTAGATGGCGAGATAGTCGAGGCTTGATACGCCAAAGATTTGGAATGTCTGTGATTGCTTGTCACTGCCTTGACGGAACACACGCTTTTCTTTGATGATACCCCAAGGCGAGAGGCGATTGGCCATCTCTTCGCTGTGGATTTTAGTGATACGATTGACGAGGTACGGAATATCGAAGAACTCTGTGTTCCAACCTGTGATAACATCGGCATCCATATTTTGCCATACATCGAGAAACTTATGTAGCAAGTGATATTCGTGTTTGCACTTGATGTAGTACACATTCTCGTCGTTTGACTTGAAGTCACCACAACCGAGTACAACTGTCATGTTACGTCGACGAATGGCGATTGCTGTGATTTCTTTGTCAGCATCTTCTGGTTCGGGGAAACCATCGTCTGATGCCACTTCGATATCGATGTTGACTACATTGATCTTGCTCGTGTCAACTTCTTGGTTTCGAAAGGTGTCGTATATAAATACATACGGATATCGATCGAGGCCGAAGACATTGAATCCTTCGACCTCTTCGAATTTTTTGATGTAATCACGTGCATGTCTGATATTGTCGAACATCTTCTTCTGCACATGATTACCGTGAATGTCTGTGTAACCAGTCTCTACGTTGGATGGAACAAAGAGGTAGGGTTCATATACGAACCGACGCTGCATTCGCGAGCCATCCTCATTGAAACCACGAACGTACAGATAGTTACCATATTGAGAAACATTGGTGTAAAAGTCTGTCATCATGTAAACCATTCTACCACAAAATATAGGAAAAGTAAATGAACCGTGAAGCTGTCTACGAACAACTTAAGATCGACGAAGGAGTCGAATATGTCATCTACAACGATCACCTCGGTTACCCCACGTTTGGAGTTGGTCACCTTGTCCTCGAAAGTGACCCGGAATACGGACAACCAGTTGGTACTGGAATCTCGGAAGAAAGAGTTAAGGAGTGTTTCGAAGCAGACCTTGACCTTGCCATCGGAGAATGTGACGCTCTATACGGCAGAGGGAACTTTAACGACCTACCAGACGAAGTCCAGCAGATCTTGGTTAATATGATGTTTAACATGGGTCGTACTCGCCTTTCAAAATTTAAAAACTTCAATGCTGCTATTCTTGACCATGATTGGAAAAAAGCCGCAGTCGAAGGTCGTGATTCACTATGGTATCGTCAAGTGACTAATCGTGCTGAGCGTCTAATGACTCGTATGGAAGCAGTTTAAAAAGAGTGGATATAAAGAAACCACGAAATTAATGCTATCATACATGCTTGCAGTGTTACAGCACCTAAAACTATAAATGTTGGTACTACTGCATTAGCTATAGCAGGATTTTTATTAACCCACTCTTCTAATTCTTTTTCGTTCATAGTATCTCCTTGAAAAGGGCGCCGAAGCGCCCTTGATTTTATGCCTTGTCTTTTTGTTTTTCTTTCTTCTTTTCGACGTAATACCAATTTCCAGTAATTGGATTTTGCTCGTGAGTTTCAGCGAGCTTAACCAACACTACACGAATTTGCCTCGCCTTGACGACGACCTCTTCGATTTCATTAGCACTAGCGAACGTAGAAAGAAAACACAAGGCAACGACTGCCAAGTTTTTCATTTTAGTCCTCAGTTAATAGTTGCTTTTTGCCTTTGGTTTTACCAATTTGGACAATGCGAGGACGCTTCTCTTCTGGGATCTCAACTCTTAGGTCGATAACGAGTAATCCATCTTTGAAGTCAGCTCCGTCTACAACAACGTGTTCGGACAATCTGAAAGTACGCGTGAATTTCTTTGCAGAAATACCACGGTGAAGATACTCACGTTCTGATTCTTCATTTTTGCCACCAGCTACCACGAGGATTCCATCTTTGACCTCTACAGTGAGATCTTCTTTGGAATAGCCTGCAAGTGCAAGCTCAACTGAGAAATGTGTTTCATCTTGCTTGACTACATTGTGAGGAGGATAAAGCTTGTTGTCAGACATTTCAGACAAACGAGCGATATCATTCCAAATGTGGTCGAACCCGATGAAGTGTGAACGTGGAAAAGAAAATGCTTTAGATACCATAACGGCCTCCTAATATTTAGCAAGGTTGTTGTTATACTCTACCAGATCATTCTGCGTAGAGGTGTGTCGACCCGTGTCCTTGGTATCGACGAAATTATTTATGTAATTTTTACATAGACCCTAATGTAAATTTTGTATATATAGTAATATAACTGTAACAATTCTGTAACAGTAATGAAATATCGTCGCGACGACGAAAGGAGCAATTCCATGAAAAAGCTAATAGTAGCTATTCTACTACTCTCACCAGCATTTGTACATGCTGACGTCCTACCTACTCGAAATCTCGAGCCAGTCATTCGCGTGTTAGACGACACATTGTTTGTAACTGACAAGCAAGGAAATGATTGGGCAATCGAAACTACGTGTAAAGTTGATATCGCTGACATCAAAGAATTTACTGTGCGCGGTAAAGTTCTTCGAGCTGGAAAGGTAGTGAAGCTCAATAGAGAAAAACACTGCGAGATCGAAACTATCCAGGCGGCTTAAAGCTGTTCTGATCATTGTAACGATCTAGCTTTGGTTCTTCACCGTCTCGAACGGTGCAAGTAACGTATGCTTTCCTGCCTTCGATGTATCTTACTTCATAGACAGATGCAGTGAAGGCAGGTTCACAAATCCAACATCTCACTGCAAGATCACGTGAGAAACTTTTATTGACTCGATCTACAGCCTTATAGACAATTTTTGTAGGCCAATTATCTTTGACTAAACGAAAACATTGTCGTCTATGTTCTTGAAATATTTCACCTTGATCTACTTCAGCTTTTACTGAACTCACCGCAAAGATAGAAAAGAAAACTAGTCCGAACCAAAAAATCCAGAAATAAGTTAGTTCTCGCATGGCACGAGCTCACAGTTAAAAGGTAATGTGTATCGTGCATTGCCATCAAATTGACTAGAATTATATTGATGAGGTATAATAGATGGAAAAAGAACTATACTACCAATATCTGCAGCATGTTGATATTGTGTATGTTGACTAGTTGGATCGACATTAAAAAAATCTGTTACACCTACACGAGTCAAATATAGAATACCAGAATACAAAACTTTCCCAGTAAATCTGTCATGATGATTGTGTAGAGGATGGTGACCATACGGACCAGTATAACATGATACCCACGAATGTATGTTTTCCATTTTTAATTTGAATTGTGATAGTTCTAGTTGTAAACCGGGCACTACACAATCCCAAAAACTGTCTATTCTTATCGAATGAACAAAATCAGTAGAATAATCTGATACTGGAATAATTTGAGTTGCTTCACTGACTGTATCAATTTGATTTTGTTTATCTTTGATTTCTTCTAATATAGCGAAAGCAAGATTACCATCGATCTTGGTTTCATAGAACATTGTGGGAAAAACAGGTTTTTCTAACATTTTTTAATTTTCATTCCAGTGGTGAAGAAAAATCTATCTTTATTTGGATCTTCTTCATCGAGTCTCACTATCATTTGTGATGAGAGAATATTCATTATTCTACCTTCATATTCACCATCAGTATCTGATATATGTACCCTATCTCCCTCCTTGTAAACCACACCGCCCTTTTTAAATTTGGTTTTAGGCACAGAATAAGGAGCCGAAGGTTCGAACATCTTCGGCTTGTGCTCTACTATCTTACGATCTGCTTTACGAGTTCTTGGCATTGAATTCCTCTACCATAGTATGTACCCAACGAGCAGCATCGGGTTTAAATCCACCAATGTGCCACTCTTGTACCCACTCGATTGGCTTGTCTTCTTTCCAATCGTAGATGGTTGCAATACAATATTCGTCTCGTTCCTCATCAAAGAACTCAACTACCCATTCACAACGAATCTTATCGTCAGCTGATGGTTCACAACTTGTCGGTTCACCCAACATTTCAAGTAAATTGTAATAAGGAATTTTAACAATACCTTGTAAACTCGTACCACTAATTGGAATACAAGCGAGGTCTGGCATTACATCATACTTCAACACTGATTTTCTCCTCTGATTGGGCAAATCGAATGAGTGTATACTCAGAAGTCCGATCGGCATTCATACCATCATACCTATAAAGACTGACTTTAGTAAAATTGATCTGCGTATTATCAGCTCGTGGATTACCACCGCGGTAGGCTGCCCACGCAGATTCGAATGCTGATTCAGCTTCTGCTCGATCATAGAAGACACGTGTGTCATCTCCACCAACGCAGTTAACATCGCCAGATGATAAAGGCCGGCCTGTTTTGTCAACACCTTCGTGCCTTACCGTTACTCTATAAGTCATGATACATCTTTCTCCTCAATTCTCCACTTACGATCAGGATATTGTTCCTCTAACTCTGCGACCAATTCCATGGCTGCACCAGCAGACGGAGCTGTCCATGTATATGGTGATTCGCCTTTCTTGCCATCCCATTGGCCTTCATAGGTAACCATCCAAATAAGTGCGTCATGCATGTTGTTCACTCCTATGTGACAAAATTTCTGTCAACTCATACAGCGTACCTTCGATACTGTTGAGACTGCGACGAGCTTGCATCACATTGCTTGGCTCATTGTAATGCACACGATAATCATCGATAGCTTCTTCAATGCGTCGGATAGCTTGGACATAAATTTCAAGAGTGTCATTCACTGGTTTCTTCCTCAATTGTTTCGCATGCGTACTCATTATATGGACATTCGTTAGTGCGATTAGGCATCTCAGTCTCGACGTATGTCATCCATACTGCTAATAATACCACAAATCCCCACATTATGAAATGTCTCCAATGTTTTTGACATAGGCTTCACGAATGATCTCGTCCATTTTCTCGTCACAAATACGATGTACATAATCCCATCTAATGTTCACACCTCTGTGCCATGACCCGCGAATCTCGCTAAGTACGCCAGGAAAAAAGCGAGCAGTAGACGCATCGCGATTACCGCCACCATTGTTGAACACATCGTAGTAGCTGTTGCAAGCTTTACGAAAACGCTCGAGTGAGAAGACATGCTTGCACATACCTTTCTTGATTTCACCTTCACGTGGTACGAGCTTATGTAGCTCTTCGTATTGTGCTTGATACTTACCTTCAGAATTCCAATAGCTCATTGATATTGCTCCATCAATTCACAGATTTGCTCGTGGTTTTTTTGAGGAAAAAGGTCGCGAAGATCATCATACACAGAATCATAAGAACAGAACCACGTACCTCCCATTCTGAATGAGTGATTTTCGTAGATGGCTAAAATTTCGTCTCGCATGTCGCTTCCTTCATTAATTTACAAGATAGATTATACCCCATGGAGGGGCCCCTGTACACCTCTAAGTTATTGATTTGATTAGAGTTTCTGGGCGCTTGCAAGTTATTGATTTTGAAAGAGATTTTCTTAGACTATTTTGTGTTAATATTAACACTTTTTATTACCGTCTCATACTGGAGATGTCGGTAGCTTGCTCCTGATCGATGACAGGGACAGCATTAGACTTATGCATCGTTGCAATGCCTTTGACCAATGTTCCTGTGTATTTCTGAGCTTCTGGACGTGCATGGGCAGCGAATCCTGTAGTCTCAATAGACTTATATTCGATACCAGCATCGCGTCTGTAGGGTTGTGGGGAGGATGTCATGGGTACGAAGGCCGGTTTTGTATACTTTTGATATACTTCACCTCGGACCTTTCGGGCCTTACGCTTACGGCCCTGCATATCATAACGAAGAGTGTTAGTGAACATCATACCCATGTGCATACCTCCAAAATAAAAGCCCATTCTACCAAATGGGCCAGATATGTACATGCTTTTGTAATTATTTCACAAATTCATCATATATTAGGAAACCTGTGCCTGCCAGTGTCAGGAACAGGAACCATACAGCTAAAGCTTCCATATTATTTCTCCTCAATGGGTTTGATTATACATCGATTAGTATGTTGAGGAAGCACTTCTCCACATTCTTCGCACTTCTTTTCGCCTTTATAGCCAAAGATGCGATGATAGTTTTCTTCCCATTTTGCTCGATCGATCGATTGAGGTCTACGAGCCGACCCCTTGCCCCCATGCCACTGTGAACTCATAATATTACCTATTTAATTGCTAGTACGAAAAGAATTAACATGAGTAGAATGTTTGTAATAAACAATTCTACGGCTAGCAAAGTATGATACCACACCCAACGAGCTTCGTACACCTTCGTGACCTCGCCATCTTGCGGTAGTTTTTCTATAATTGTTTTATCAATTGGATTTAATTCAACTGGCTTTTCGAAAAAACCAGTAATTTTTTGTAACCAACTCATTAAAATTGTTCCGCCTCTGTTGAATTGGCTAAAGCTGCTGTACTTCCTGAACCAAGCGCTTCAGCAATAATATCGAAATATCCTACACCAACTTCTCTTTGATGCTTTGCGGAAGTATATCCGAAATTAGTAGCGGCGAACTCTTTCTCTTGAAGTATCGAGTATGCTAGCATTCCATGCTGTTTATACTGGAGCGCAAAATCAAACACAGCATAGTTAGTAGCATGAAAACCTGCCAACGTAATAAACTGAAACTTGAATCCCATCTTACCGAGTTCTTTTTGAAATACAGATAACTCGGCGGCACCAGGAATACTTTTGCGCCAGTTAAAAGACGGTGAACAGTTATATGCAAGCATCGCATCAGGGACTGATCCTTTCACTGCGTCAGCGAATCGCTTTGCTTCTTTAAGACATGGTTTCGAAGTTTCACACCATACGAGATCAGCATACTCAGCGTACGCTGCGCCGCGTTCACAACCAAATTCTAGTCCTCGTCCTTCTTCGATTTGGTAGAATCCGTCTGAGGTTTTTCCAATCGTTGAGGCTCCGCCTGTTGAACCATAGCGTTTGATAAACTTTTTATCGATGATGTCGTGGTCGCTTGCAAGAAGCTTGGCAGATTCTGCGTCCGTTCGAGCAATAATAACAGTGTCGGTCCCAGCAACATCAGCAGCAAGACGAGCAGCATTAAGATTCCTGATAGCTTGTGAAGTCGGGATGAGAACTTTTCCTCCAAGGTGTCCGCACTTTTTTTCTGAGGAGAGTTGGTCTTCGAAGTGGACGGCCGCTGCGCCTGCCTCAATAAGATTTCGTGCCAATTCGTAAGCATTTAAGACTCCTCCGAACCCTGCTTCAGCGTCTGCAATGATTGGTGCAAAGTCAAATCCTGGTCCTCCTTCGGATACTGAGATTTGATCAGCTCGTCTGAAGCCTGAATTAATATTACGCACAACGTTAGGAACACTATTAACAGAATAAAGGCTTTGATCAGGATAGACAGCACCGTCAGAATTGGCAGCTGCTGCGACTTGCCATCCTGAACAATAGATTGCTTTGAGGCCTGCTTTGACGTGTTGAATAGCTTGTTGAGCATTGTATGCACCGAATGTGTTGATGTAATCGTGTTCTTCAAAAAGTTTACGCAGCTTGCTTGCCCCCATTTTTGCAAGCGTATGTTCAATTTGTACAGAACCTTGTAGAGACCTAACTGTCTCTGCTGTGTAGCTTCTCTTTTTCATAATCATATTCCATTAGAATAAACAAATTTCTGGATCTTCCTCTATTGTTAATCCATCCATTTCCATATTATACAAAGCTGGTGAAAATTGTACACTATGCTCCATTTCGTGCAGCTGACTCATTATATATCTTGTTCTCAGAATAGTCTCTGCATTATTTGTAGGTGGTGGTTGATCTTCTATTGGATCCAAACAAAAACATCCACCAGTTGTTCCCAATGGTACTGATTGCCCTTCGTATTCACCAGTACCTTCACCGAAAGTACATCTAACATTATAGTCTGAAAATCGGCCTGTCGGCAAGTCAGCATAAGTCATGATCGTACCGAACCCACCATAGACACCTTCGTAATCAGGATTATCTACTTGTGGATTATATCCTTCTAAGTGGTGACCATATGAATATTCAAAAAGACCCCAATCACCTCTAACGTCATTATATTCGTGTTGAGCACCTAATAGATGTCCAATCTCATGAGCGAATGTTTCATGTGCTCGTTGGTAATAACGTGTAATTTCATATTCTTGAAATGTACTGTTATGGAAGCACTGTGTAATACCTCTCGTCTTATCAATACCACGAGTTGCATCTAAGTTAGCAACACCACACGCGATTGGTTCTTCGGGGCGTTTCTTAAACAGAAATGCTAAATCGGCTTGTGCTTCGCGTTGCCATTCGCTCAATCCTTGAAACTCATATCGCTCATTAAAGAATGCAGAGTATTGACGATAGAGGTCACCTGGTGCTACATCAACCATTATGATACCTGCTCGACGAATAAGTGTGTATGTGCCTGACACCATATACATATGATTTGATTCATAGATTTGTTTATCTACAAACTCTTCTACTGTCATACCATCGCGATCTTCTTCGGTCAATGCTGTGTCAACAACAAACAACATATCAATGATTGCTCTTCCAGTGTGTTCAGATCTTGGTTGATATGGGAAACTTACACCAGTTCTTTGTTTAACACCATCGCAAGTCAGATAATCATATCGCGAATCATTATTGTCAGTCGGATCTGTAGGACAGTCATCAGGTTTTTCCATCTGTACAAAGCATGATTGATCGAGGTGTACAGTTCGCTCGGAATACGATCCACCCTCACCGTCTGCATAATCTTGCAGTCTATCTTCTGGTAATAAGTGATTGATACTCTCAAACAGCGGATCGTATTCTTCGGGTGTTAATGTGCCGGCACAATAAGAATCGCCAAGTAAAGTACCTGCTTCAGGCGCTGGTACATAACCACATTCTTCTACGTCAGTCTCTACTATTTCTGAATATGAACCACCTTCTCCGTCGGCAAAATCTTGTACTTTATCATATTTGCCGAGATTTTGAATTGTATTCAGAAGCTCTTGAAAACGATCAGCCGCGCTGTTGGCACAATATGGATCATTAAGTGGAGTACCAAATACTGGTGGTGCTACGTATCCACATTGTTCTGAGTTTGGAGTTTCTTCTGTTGTCGAACCACCATTGCCATCAGCAATGGTTTCGATGAGTGTCGTGCCTTCGCACGTTGTCTCCAAAATAGTACCAGCATCTGGATTGTTTGGAGGAGGTGGAATAACCACCGTATCTTCTTGAATAGAATCGCTACCACCACCTCCACAACCAGAAAGTAAAAGTAGTGCTAACAAGATTTTTTTCATCTATCGTACCTGTAAAATACGTGAGCACCTATGCTCTTTGTTCTAACCATCGAAGCGACCCAATATGGTTCGACTTTTGTATTATGATAAAACAACGACCCGTCTGTCAGATCTCGATAGCCGCGATACACTATTTCTGCTACACGTACACTATCTTTATATGCTTTCATATCGACAGGTACATCTGCCTTACCATCACAAAACCAACTGAACTGACATTGATTACGTTTAGGTAAACGATTGCCTTTCCAATTAGTGTACCACTTCGCTTGAGTCACTACACCACAAACTGTACTAGGATACTTATGGTGTTCTACACGATTCATCGTGACATTAGCGACTGCAATTTTACCGGTCAGAGATTCTCCTCTCGCCTCAAAGTAGATATTTTTTGCAAGACAATCAATCTCATCTTGCATCCACTCGTCGGAAGCTGCAGCTTCTGACCATACCATACACATTATAACAAGTAATAGCCTATACATAAACTCCTCCTTGCTTCATAGCAAAAAAAATGCCACACTTGGATAACAAGGCAGTGGCCGCCCCGCGGGATTATGCAGCTAGTGCGTAATCACCGTAGTAGTTGTCATCATTTGCAACTATTTGGTTGAACCACCGTTTTACGTCAGCGTTCATGGACGGTTCTCCATTTGCTTTCAGTTGTCTGTCGAATCCATAACGCCCCCGAAACTGGGTACTGCAAAATTGGTGGAGGCGGCGGGAGTCGAACCCGCGTCCAAACTTCCTAATACAAACTTCAGCGAACATCTCTATTTATTTCTTCACAGAATATCTGAGTAATTTTTTCATCTTCTGGCCATTCGATCTTGTAATATTTGGTGATATCGAGTATAGATCTTTGCCATATTTTAGTGTTTCTATACTTGTACATATCATAAATTTCGAGGCCTTGAATGTCTGTACAATCCATGTCTTTAATCCATGGGCCACCACGTGTAAAATGTAACCCACACATATCATGTATGTCATGTATAGAACTGTATCCTTCACACCAATTCCATTTTTGTGGAATTTCTCCTATCTTGTCTTCAGCCGTCCACTCAAATTGATGTAAATATTTGCCAGTTTGTGTTTGCACCGACTCAAGTGTTAATTTTTTACAATCATCATGGCTGTTATTAAACACCATCAAACTTGACCATAATTTCTTATCATACCATACATCTTTGACGTTTGTAAACTTTGTATCGTATTTTTTTTCAAAATTATTTTTAACGCAAGCCACTGAATGTTCTGGACTTAAAAACAATAAAGTGTTTAAAATATTTTCAGTAAAAATAAAATCATCATCACAGAAAATACTTACTCCTTCATAGTTAGACAAGTACGGTACTAAAAAACGAGAATATGAAAATTCTGTAGATTGATCTTTATATTCTCTTGTCCAACCATCTATTTTTGATACGTCCAAATATTGTATGTCGATATTATCAGGGATATATCTTAAGATAGAATTTTTACAATTTTCTGATGCATCATCGTGAGTGCTATCATAACCAATAAAAATTTTCAACTGCTTATCATAGAACATGTGTCGTATTTTTTCTTCCCACGCTCGAGTATTATCCATCATACGAGTATGTTTGCTACCCTTCGTGTTGTTCAATATTTGTGGACACATCAAATTACCATCATGATGAATCATACTGATGTCAACATTGTCGATTTCTTTATAGTATGTAAATATTTCTCGTAATGATACTTTTTTAAAATCAGGAAACAATTCGAATGCATCAAATAAAATTACCCATATATCCTTGTTCATTATTCTAAAGGCATTTTTTCTAAAACTACCAGGATGTACATGTAAACCGTATTCTATCTTGCCATCTTTGTCTGATAGATTAGCATAAACTACACCTGTAATTGGATCATCTACTCCATTTTGTAGTACATCGTTGATCAACCAATGCATCTTCACAAATTTTCGATAGTGCGTATCAACGTTGCCTAGTTCTGTAGATGTTGAATATTTTTCTAGATCCGGATCTCCACTATGACGAAAATAATCATTTAGGTCACGGCCAAAATGAGTTTCGCCTGTTGTTTTTAAGGTAGGTATTCGTTGACAAATAACTGAAAATGGTACCATTCTGACGTGTTTAAAATCGTCAAAATATTTCTCTATATTGGTGCCACTTATATTTTCGGTAGGCCCGTCATACAAAACATTATAACCAATCGGATATTTTTTATCTGTGATGTGCATTATCCAATAATGATCTCGTAAATCTCTTTCCAATTTTGTACACGAGGTACATCAAAACAATCTGTGTTATGACCGTGTGCCATTAGCAAACATTCTAAACCAGCTTTTTTGCCAGCAAGCGCATTCTCTGGTTTGTCTTCGATCCAATAACAACCTGTATCTTTGTATTTAGCTAGCGCTTCATCCTTATCAGCACCACAGTCAAGGTACACATACTTTTCAAAGACAGTATGACCAAACGTCTCACAAAGGTTTTTAGTTCTCAGATGTTGGGCGTACTCGTCATCACTTAATGATGTGATTACATGGAATACATAACCATGCTCTTCATGTAATTTACGAATATACTTGATAGCATCTCGTAGAGGTGGTAGCTTACGAATAGAAGCAGACTCATTAAACATACGAGTCAGTCTCTTCTTTTCAGCAAAACCTATATCATACTTCTTACCCA
>Ga0070750_10000660_pt1 | contig 19078 bp, 17 predicted proteins | sample VirMetDEL_Nov_24_FD_77013 | JGI IMG/M metagenome (GOLD analysis project Ga0070750, IMG submission 77013) | Aqueous microbial communities from the Delaware River and Bay under freshwater to marine salinity gradient to study organic matter... | ecosystem: Environmental > Aquatic > Marine >...
AAATTTTCTTTAGATTGATTTGCTTTTATCCCCTCTTTTTTAGCAAACGATTGTAATTCTCTGTATTAAAATTGTCTAAATCATACAAAAATTTACTTGGGATAACTTTTTCTAAATTTGCTAAAAGTTCTTCATAAACAGATTGTTGTTCATTTTGAGGTATTCCATCAAACCTTAAACCTAAAGTTTGTACACCTATTAGACTACCCTTTGTTGTAGCGTGTCTACCTGCAAATGTTTCTTTTGCTATAGTAGATTGCTCTAAAGGTGTTGAGTCTATTAAATAGACTGCCATTTTTGCACCTTCATCCTCATTCATTAAAAGACCGGATTCAGGAATAATCAATTCAGTGTCATCTAGATTGCTTTTAATTTTACGTTTTTTAAAATAAACTAATTGACCTGCAGCATCTTGAAATACTTCTATAATTGTATCACTACTTCTTACTGTAGTAATATATTTTAAACCAAGTCCTTCTACTGGATTCCCACCTTCTGTTTTTTCTTCACTAATTGGTTGATCATAATCATATGCAATCTGTAATCCGGGTATATGACTAACTCCAGTTTCATTATCAATGCCGGTAATAGTTCTAATAGCATTATCATTTACACCTAAACTTTTAAGAATACCTACTTCATTCTTAGCAACCTGATTGTCTTTACCAGTTAAAACTACACCAAGAGTTTGTTCGTTACTTGGTGCAACATCTTCTTCTTCTATTACAATTGTAGGTTGTTCAAAAGATTCTTCAGGTTTATTATACTGCGGAGCATTTGCTAGGTTTCTAGCCTGTCTTGATTCACTAAATGCAGTAGTAGCAGTTAATATACGTCTAGCAAAAGGTCTATCTAACATGAAGTTATTATCATTTAGTATCTGTGTTACCTTAGATTCATCACCTGCATATACAGCATTTGCTAATTTTTGACGCATTTGATTCATGCGATCCATACTATTACGCTGACGCAACATCTTTATAACTGCCTGCTTTTCCATTACAGGTGCAGTTTCGCCTCTTTCTCTAGCGTTCCTAGTAGCAGCATCAATGTATTTATCTGCAATACCACTCCAATGTTCTTCACCTTTATTAAAAATAGATTCTTGCAATTTAAGTAGAGCATCTTCAAATAAATCTACACCACGATTATAAATATCTAGGTTTACTTCATCTTGATTGCCTACTTGATCTTCGAAGTTTATAGGTGTTTGTTCTGTGTTTTCTGTTATAATTGCAGCTTTTTCGCTAACTTGTTTCCAAAACGTGCTGTATAAATATTCAGTATTAAATCTTGTTTGTATTTCTTTAGCTACTTCTGGTGATAATGTAGCTCCTAATGCAATAATACTTGCAGAGTAGTCTATTAATTCAATATCTGAAAAGTTATTAAGTACATCTGAAAATGTTTCTGCTACTGTTTCAGGCTCTATAACTTCATCTGCAGGAAATACTTCTTCCATTGTAGGTTCTACTACAGGTTCGTCAAATTGAATAATCTGATCACCTGCTGTCATTTCTAATTCACCTTCTCCAGTAAAAGGATTAGGTCTAGAAACACTAAATAACTTATGGGCAGTTGGATTTTTTTCTGAGCTTTCAATGCCTTTTATAACAAGTCCATCATAGCCTTGAGATATTAAATATTGTTGTAAATTATCAGAAGATGATTGATTATCTTCTAAGCCAAAAGTTGTAGTGTCTATTTCATAACCTGCTTCTATAGCATTTTCTACTAGTTTTGCTAAAGCTGTATCAACACCATAAGTTTCTGTGCTTTCAATAATATAAGGATTATTTAATTCTATTTCAGATTCAACTATATTATCTGTAGGTAAACCACTGTAAGCCTGAGCATCTAATTCAGTTAAAGCATAATATTTGCCTGATCCTAAAATTGGATATCCACCTGCAGTTGTTACAACAGAATTATCTGTTCTATATACTGTAAATTTTTTAGGCTCTACCGCAGGTTCAGCTACAGGTGTAGGTTCAACTTCAACTAAAGGTTCAGGAGCAACTTCATCTATTGGCTCAATATCAGTATCAGTTTCTTCATCTACTTCTTCCTGCCTAGATACTGTATCTTCTTGTAAAATAAATGCTTCTGCAGCTTTATTATACATTTTTACATTTTCATCTGTAGGATTAATTGCAGCTTGTATAAATATACCTTGTAATTCAGGTTCAATAGCTTCTTTAGCTCTTTCAATAATAGCTTGGTTATCTAATACGTTTCCGTTTTCATCACGACCAAATAAACGAAAATCACCTTTAGTCATTGGCTTAGATGCAGGATCAACTTCAAATGATTCTTCAGGGTTAAGCACTCTGTTTACACGTTCACCATGCTGTGCTACATACCCATCTAACCATTTTCCGTATATAGCTCTCGCTTCTTCCTCTGTACTAGCAGACATAATGGCTTTAGCTGTATCAGAGTCTATACCTTTTTCTATTAAACTTTTTTCAATTTTATTTTTTTGAGCAACATTTATTTGACCAAATACTTCACCACCTAATAAACCTGTAAATGCGGCAACTAAACCTTCAATCCTAGCTCTACGCCAATCTATTTCACCTGTAGTTTTAGATTGCAAATATGCAGATTCTAATGTTTCTGTAATACCTTCATTAACTGCGGCAGTAGATGCACCTGCTATAATTAGTTTCTGATCTGTTAAAGCCTGTCTTAAAGTTTTAAACTTACTTATTTTACCAACACCTGCGGTAAGTTTATCTACTACAAAGCCTGCAGTACCAAATATAGCTGTATAACCAGTCGCTATGTTATGTGCATCTTGTTCTTGAAAGCCTTCATCAATAGATTCATTATAGGCTTCACTATAATACCTACCTGCTGTCATAGCAGCACCAATAGGTGCCCCTGCATATGGTATTAAATACACGCCCATAGTGGCAATTTCGCCCGGTGCTGCGGCAAACTGAGAAACTAAACTATTTTTTACACTATCAGGTATTTCTCCTGTCCAAAATCCTTCTGCTCTCTTCTTTTGTGATTGCAAATTAGATATAAACAACTGTCTGCCATGTTCGGCTTCAATTTTTTTCTGTTGTGCAGCTTCCGGATATGCTTGTTCAGTTATAGCACCAATACCAAATCGTGTACCGCTACCTTTATATTTAGGATTTTCTTGCATTAATGTTAAACCAATAAGTGCATCATAAATATTTTGTTCTGCTTTATTAAGAGATAGTTCAGCTACTTCAGTCTTAGTAGGAAGTGTTCTTTCTTGTGGCTCATCTTTAAGCGGTATTGCACCCATAGTTATTGCTGAACCAAACCTACGGAGAAAAGAACCTTCTTCACCCCATTTAGATATTGTTCTTTCTTTAGATAAGGCTTTAGGTAGCTCGTAATTTAATACTACTTGATCAGATTTATTAGCTTGGGCAGGTGTTTCTAAATCAGGGTAACGAGTTTTATTAGCTGTTTCTGCCATCTCATCAGTATACTCTGTACCATATGTAGAGCTTAACCATGCTCTGTTTGTAATGCTATCTACTTCATCTGTATCTAATACTTCATCTGCAATATCTCTATTAGTGCTACTACCTACAGAATCAGCTCCATGTGCTAATACTCTATAGTTAGGATTTGCAGGTTGCTCGCCATCAAAAAAATTACCATCAGAGCGAAACTTGTTTAAAGCAGATCTTGTTTCCTCTAAAGTATAACCACGTTCTTTAGCGGATGAAATAAATTCGTCACGAGTCATGTATTAGTCCTTTTCTGGTAAAAAAGCATCTAATAATGCTTTATCATCAGATTGTGTAGTTCCTGTATTAGCTTTTGTTGCAGATTGAAATACCGCATCACTACTAAACATAAATAATCTTTCACGTCTAAACGCTAAATATTCTTCTGCTGTAGGATTAGGATTTTTTTTCTGAAATAGTGCAAGTTGTTTTAACTCTGCCTGTAGAATATCTTTCATTTTTGTAGGATTGGCAGTTGCAACAGCTATTGTTTTTTGAAGAAAATCAGCACCATAACCATTAATATCTACACTTCTATCAAATGTATTTAAAGATTCATAACCTTTGATAGTAGTAGCACCTTGCACAATAGCTTGCTCTAAACCAAAAGATACTAACATTAAACCTAATTGTTGAGTTTCTGCATCTCCTTTAGCAAATTGATCTAATACATCTTGAGGAGAATCTTTACCTTCTATCATTGCTTGATATGCTTTAATGCCATTTAATAAACTACCCTTATCATATTTAGCTTTTTGAGAAGTCATTTCTACAAGTGCAGATTTCATTTGTTGTCTCATACCTTTAGGTAAATAACGAATTTTACCTTGAAACTCTGAAAAAGCAAAATCTTTCTCTGGATCTGCTAATGCAGTAGTAATATAATCATTAACCTCTAAAGCACTTTTAAAGTATTGTTTATCTAATTGAAATAATATATCTTGAGTTTGAGTAGAATTTTTTAATTTATCTTGTGAATTAAGATCTGCACTATCAAGATCTCTTAATTGCATTTCAAAATCTTCTTGAGATATTTGCAGTAAAGATCTTTGTTGTAATAAATTTTTTCTTTTTACACCTAATGCTGATAATGTTGCACTACTTTTAAAATCACTAGCTGCTTGTTCACCATTAATATTAACTAATTGAGAGTATAATTGTGTTTTTAATTCTTCATCATCAACCAAAATAGCATTAGTTAACTCACCACCTATTTTTGTAGTAAAGTCTTGTAACTGTCTATTTGCATTATCTTTTTTATTAGCAGCTTCAAAACTAAAAGAATCTACACTAAATTGTTGTTGAAACTTTTTTCTATTACGTCTAGATACTAACTGACCTATTTCTTGATCAAACCGGTCTACTACAGGTTGCAACTTAGCATCCCATACTTCATCATATTTTAAAGTATTATCAGGATCAGTTAATGTGTCTACTTTAGTTTGGTTTAATTCTAGTGCTAACTTTTTTAAACCTTTTTTATATGAAGCCGCATCTGAAATATCTTCTGCTTCTTGGTATCCATCAATAAATGATTTGCCTACATTTATCATAGATTCTGCTTTTTGTGCTTTTGCTTTAGCTGCAGCTATTTGTGCAGAAGGATCATAAGCTCTTGATTTACTTATATCTACACTAAAATCTCTTTGTATTAATGGTATCTTAGGCATTATGCGTACATCTCCCCTGTTCCCCAACCACTTCCCATAGTATTAAAAGTTGGTCTTGTATTCATTGCAACTTGTGGAGCTTCAGATGATGTTGTTGGCTGACCACCGCCTCCTCCAAACATTGATGTAGCCATTGATCCTAGTTGAAAGGCTGCTTCTCTATATGCATCAAACATAGCTGCATCAGCTTGATTTAATAAACCTTCTACTCTAGCATCACCTTCTAGCTTGGTTAAATACATAGCATTTTGTAAATCAATATCTTTAGTAACATCATTTCTATATTTTTGTAATGCAGAATTTGTAACTACAAAAGAGTTTTCTACTTGTGCTTGTAAAGATTGTTGACCTGTTGCATTAAAAGCAGCAACTTCAGCTTTAGCTAAATCACTAAAATCTTTACGGGCAGAAAATTTTCTCATTAATTTACTTGCTTGTTTAAGAGATTCTTTCTTTTGACCAAGTAAAGTATAATTATATTCATTTGCTGCACGTTGAGCATTTGCAGCCTCAATTAGTGCATTTTTCTTTTTATTCCCCCCAACAAGGGTTAAACCTATATCAACTAAAGTTGCCATTATTTACTCCACATAAGTTACCATTGATAATAAAGTACAAGGTTCTGATTTACTTTGCAAGATAAAACAAGTATTTAAATAATCATCTGCATTGCTAAAGTATACTTCTGCTATTCCAGATTTTTCAGTTGTACTACTTGGATCGAATAAAACATCTTCTACAGTAGACTCTGTTTGTCCTGCTTTAGCACTTACTGTATCTTTAAAATGCAATAATGCTTTATTAGAACCTGTTCTAACGTCATCTGCTTTGACATACATAGGTGCTACTGTAGAAGTAAATGGAAATCCTACACTCCAATGATAAGGCAAATAACCAGATTTACTATCAACAAGACTTGTTATTGTGCTTGTTCCTGTAGAGCTAATAGTAATATCACCTTTATCTAAACCATCTACAGTTAATCTAACAACCATTCCTGCATAATCTGTTAAACCTTCTATACTAACAGCACCAGTTACTGCATCCGCATAAGCATATCCTTGTTGATAAAGATCAGATCCATTATATTGAGAATAGTTTGATATTTCTCTACTATCCATTTGACCAGTCCAATAAACATAATCATTATCTTTTCTTATTTGTGTGGTAGCATATAATGTATCATCAGATCCTACAGATGGCATAACAGCTAAAGATTTTATTTTAATTGGAAAATCAGTATTTATAAATACACTAGCATTAGTACCACTAATAGATACAGTATCTCTATTATAAACATCTACAGAAGTATTATCCCATTCTTGATTACTTCCGCTATCAGTAAAATTATTTGCTTTTAAATCTGTGCTTGCAAAAAAACTATCTACATTCGCTACACTAGCACCACAATCTATTGTAATTGTATTAGTATCTACAACACTTGTTACTGTTCTAGCACCATTAGGAAATCCTAAATTATTTTGATAAAATCCTTCAAGTGTAATATTATCACTTGCACTTAAACCATGAGCTTGAGTTGTAGTTGCTGTAATTACATTTCCTGAAGTAGAAATAAAATCTACTGTATATTCTGGATCATTTGTTTGATCTTCAGCTACAATTACTGCACCTCTTGATAAATTAAAATTACCAACTTTACCTGTGCTATTAATTGGAGTGCCACCTGTATTAACTGAACTTTCTAAAAAGTCTATTTTTTTACCAAAGTGTTTTGTAGCATCTGTAACTGTATAATTTAAATAACTAGAATCTGCAAAATCAGATAAAGTTTTTTGGAAAACATTTACATTATCTAGGAAAATATTAATAACTTGATCAAATTCAAAACTTAAATTATATAACTCACCTAATTTTATATCAGCAAGATCTTCATCTTTTATTGTAGTTGTATTTTGAAATCTTACTTTTAATTTATAATTAGTAGTAGAATTAATATCTTCAGCTACATAAAAATCAAAATCTAATGGAGCATTATGTCCTTTATTTGTTATTACACCACCGGGTTGATCTAATTGAAACTCAATGTTTACATAGAATAATTCACGCATATTACCTGCATTTGTAAAACCAGTAACTGTAGTAGAAAACGAACTACTAGCAGGTTGTGTATATAAATAATCTTTAGCATTACCAAGTTGATGTTGATGCCAAGCAAATACGTTTTGTTCTTTTTGATAAGTAAGACCCACAAAAGAACCATCTGTTTTAGATGCATATACTATATTGTCAGGTTGATTTTGATATACAAAGTTTTCTATTCCACCTTCGGTAATGTTTTCCGATAATACAGTTAAGTCTTTTGTTTCAACTGTTAACTGATCATCACGCAGTACCCATTCTCTAAGTTTTCTACCCTGACGCATTAAAAATGCAATAGTATCACCAAGAACAATAGCTGCTTTTTTATTTGATCCATATTTAGATCTACGTCTTAGTGATACCTCATTAGGTGTAATTAAACTTGAACCATTGTCTAATGTCCATTCAGAGTTATTTGTGCCTATAGTAAGGTTATTTCTAACAGCAAACCATGTTATTTCTTCAGGCTCATTAGATATTAAATCTAAACGAAATGCATCATTATCGTTTGTATCTTCATAAAAATAATAATAATCATCTAGTTTTGATATATAAATTCTATTAGGAGAGCCAAGATTGCCACCATATATTAATCGTTCATCAAAAAATGATATTGAATTAGGAAATCCTCTTTTAAATGAATATGCACCTTCAGCCCAAAATGATGTAGTAGTATCTACTTCTAACCATTTACCTGCTTCAAAATCTGTTTGAAAATTACTAGATGCTGTATGACCTTCTAATGCTTCATAATATCTTGTTAATTCGCTAATATAAGATTGCTCTAAATCACCAGTTGCCTCTCCATCTGTTATATGTAAATAAGTTTGTCTATAATCAGAAGACGGACTTGAATCATTACAAACAGCAATGGCATTAGTTTTATTTTGTTTTTGAATAAATGGTAAATTATCTGAATCCGCATTAAAAGACTTAAATGTATTATCATTTAAAACATATATACCACTACTATTACCCGATGAATTTACTTCATTCCAAACACCAGATGCAATTATTCCATTTGATATTTCATTATTTATACTAACAGTATTATAATGAAAACTAATTAAAGGAAAGTTTTTTTTGCACTCATTTAAATCTTCTGTTAATCCTGTAATTTTATCTTCAAATGTTTGTAATGTATTTATTCCGGGTATAAGTTGTGGTGTAATAAACGAAACAGAAGTTGCATTTTCCCAATTTTCATTTAATTTTAAAGAAAATATATTACTAATAAATTTACCATTATAGGCTTGAGAAATAGTTCCAAAATGTAATTCATTTTCATTTACATTTTTTGTCATTCCGCCTAAATGATAAACTTGATGTATAAAACCACTTAATCCAATCCATTCACTAGAATTTTCATTTTTACTTCCATAAAATTTTCTAATAACATTAAAGGTTGATGCCCCTGTAACTGTTATTTCAAATATTGCTATATCTTTATATTCTCCATCTGATAAATTTTCTTGGGCTAAAACAGCATATTTATTATTTCCAAGCTCTGTTATTCCAGTTTTTTTAAATTGATTCCAAGTATTTTTTGCTACATCATTATCAAAAGTAAATGCACCTGAACCAAAAGAAGTAAGAGTAGATGTTCCTGCTGTATAATTATATACTACTCTATGAGGATAACTATTTCCATTTACAAAATATAAACACTTATTACCAGAATTATCAAATCCTTCGCATGAATCAAAATGTGCAGGATTTGCAGTTAATGCTGTGTTAGCTTGATCAATAGAATTAATCGCATTAGTTATTGATGCATTAACTCTTATTTCTTGTTCAATTTTAACATCAGCACCTACTCCATAAGTAGTTCCTGCAGTCCAGTCTAAATAATCATTTGAAAGATATTCAACAGGTGATATAACATTTACAAGTGCTTTTCTAGCATTTATAATTTCTTTAATTTGCACTATACCCGGTATAATTGGCTCATCAGGTGTAATATTTATTGATATATCACCTGTGCCTCCTGCACCTCTATCATATCTTACTCTGATAAAAGTATTTCCTTTTTCTCTAGCTGCAGAGCTTTGAGTTGATACAAGAGCAGGAGGACTTGAATGTGCATGAGCGTAAATACCTAAAGGTAAAAAATCATTAAAGGTTTCTCCACCATCTGTACTTTTTTGTATAAATGTATCATATGCTTTTTGTGTACATTCTACTGTCCAGTTACTAAATGATACATTAATTGACGGACTAAACCCTCTATCAGCTGTAAATCCTGCACTGCTTTGATTATAATTAATTTCTTGAGTAAGATTACTTCTAAAAAAATCTAATCTCCAATAAGATAAAATATGACTAGTTTCAAATAAATTTATATTAGAGTGTAAAAAAACATTATTATTACTGTCTTCAGAAACGTGTAATGTATGATTACCTATTGTATTTGTATCTAAAAAAGGAGGTGAATCAAAATTAATAACTTCTAATGTAAAATCATTATCTTTTCTTACAATTTGTATAGGAGGATGATTAGGATGAACTAAAAATAATACATCATTATTTTGTGTAAATTGTATATCATTTAATTCACTTTCATTATAAGCGGTAGTCATAAAATCAATTTCCAATCCATCAAGATCAAAAACTTTAATTAACGCTTGTTCAAATGATAATAAATATTGATTTTCTCTATTAACATAAAAAGGAATAACTCTTGAATTATTTTCAGATGTAAATAATTTTTTAAATGCAGGTCTACGAATAACACCACCATATACTAAAGGTAAAAAGTTTTCGCATTTAACGCATCCTGAATTATACTTTTGTATATCTGAACGACCATCTAAGTATGGTGATAATTGACCGCCATTAAAAGAATTTATTACTTTTTTTGCCATAATACTAATCTACAAATGTACCATAAGATGTTTGTGAAAAAGGTGGCAAAGAGTTAGAACTCATAGTATTTGATGTATAAGTTGCTTCTAGCCATTCGCTATCTACTACAGGCATATCATTACGCTCAAATCCATTAACACGTTTAGCTTCAGGAATATGAACATTATAAAACTCATTAAGTAGTTTTTCCTCTAACTGCCTGTCATTTAAAATACCAGTAGCTAACTTAGATGCAAGCAATGTAATAAATGCTTCTCTAAATATACTATCATGTTCACCCCTTGTTTTTTTACCAAGAGTATCGTATTTATGTAATGAAATTAATCTATTAAAACGGATGTAAATATCTGGCTCATTACACACAATACCATCTTCATCCATTTCCCAATAAACATTTGGTATTACTCGTTCATTTGCAGCTTGAGTATTTGTAACATAAATCACTCTTACGCAGTTATCAGGAGTTTGAAATCTATGTTGCCATGTTGGTTGAGGTCTAAATTCTTTTACTTCGCTTGCGGTAGCAGTAGAGGCATATGCAGATACAGTTGTCCAACCAGATAATGGAGGAACAGTTTCTGTTGTTACGTTTTCAATAATTGCAGTTTTAACGCCACCAGAGTTTTTAGTATAGATAATCCAACGATCTGTAACGTATTCTATAGTTTGGGTTGTAGACCAAACATTGTCATCTGGATCACTAGCATCTGATCCTGCATCTTGAACGGCATAATCAGCAGGAGAAATACCCATAAATGGTTTACATTGATAAACTTGTTCAACCATATCTGGAAAGCCAGAGTTTTTAAATGTAACTAAAAATTGTCTAATAGGTAATCTGCTATATGAAACAGTTACACTCCAGTCATGCATTCTGGATAATAGTTGAATACAGTAGTCAAAATATAACCTGCAAAGATCTGCTACTGTACCTGTGTCTGTATCAAAGTTTGTTAAAAAAGATCTATTGTTTCCGATCTTACTTAATGCCATATTGCATAATTGCTCTTTAGTTGAACTTATTAATTCATTAGGCATAAGATCTCCAAATTAAAAAGGGTAAGGGGAGGTTGCCCTCCCCATTAATATTACTGATCTGTAGAGATCAAGATGTAGCCTTCGATAGAGTCAGAACTCATCACACCTCCATTGAAGGTAAGGATAAGTTTTTCTCCACCGACATTGTAAGCAACACCAGCAGTCTGATCACCAGTAGCTCCTTCTGGGAACAATATAGTACCTGCAGAAGTTAAGTCCTCGTTATTGAGGAGAGCATCTGGCTCTGCTACTGTACCAAGATCAACTTGGCTTGCAGAAGCAATAGCTGTGTGCAACAATGATACAGCAACAACTTTTGCATTGTCTGGTAAAGTGCCAGTCAATGTAACAGTATCACCAGTCATGTCACCATGATCATCGGTGAATTTTACAGGAATGTACTTGATGTTACCGAGGTAGTCAGAAGCATCCTGTAGGTTGTTAGCAGTATTGATTGCGTCTACGATATCTGAATTGAAGTTAGCCATTATATATCTCCTTATACTAGGGTTGGAACAACAACAACTTTTTCTTCTTCCATGCGGACAGCACCAAACTCTGCCTTCATGTAAGCGTAGTAGTTGAACGATTTATCAGCACGTTCACTAATCTTAGTGGTCATGTCTGGGTTAACTTCCAGAAGTGCTGCATCTTGTACGAATGCATAAGGCAAACGAACTGTGTAGCTTTCTGGCTTCCAATTACCTGTAGATGTGTCTAGGTCTCCATCAGCAATCTTAACAGTTGATCCTGTGTCAGATGTAGAAGAAGTACCTAGTGAGGTAGCTGCTGCACTTGACCACGGAACAATGTTGCTAACACAGAAGTTACAACCCATATAAGGATACAACGCTCCTACACTACGATCAATAGCACGAGCTGCAGTGAAGTCGAAGTCAATGAACTCATTGTTCTGCATCATTGTATTCCAAACATCCCAAGAGATTTTGAATACTGGAGTGTTGTTTTCAATGTCAACACTATTGCTTCCGAACGCAGATAAAGCACCCAAGAACTTCTTGTAAGTGAATCCCTGTGTAATAGTTGAAGTAGAACCATCTGTACCCAAAGCACCATCATCAATAACCATGTTCTTTGAGTTAGTTAGATAAGTGTCTGTTTCACCTTCAACGCCACCTTTAGCAGAACCAAGAATTGCTTGGTCAAGAGTAATATCTTCCTGACGAAGGAATTTATTTTTCATGATCTGCAATTTAGCTGCACGAGGATCAACACCCATTTTGCTCACATCAGCCCAATCCATAAACTGACCATCCTGATAAGCAGTACGAGATGTCCGTCTACGGCTGTAGTCGATGTCCGATACAGGTGAATCACCGAAGCGGTTTACCACCTTAGAAGGCAATCCACCACCGGCTGTACGTTGGTAAACACCTTCTTTGCGAAACAGATCGCCAGTAGCCATCTGCACATATGGGCGTAATTTACCGCCCTTTACTTCGACAGTCTCACGAATAGCCCGGTCGAAGCCAATTACATAAGTATTTAATAGGTTTCCTGCACCCATTTTACTCTCCTTATTTTATAATTAATATAATTAGTTTCGGCTCTGAGTATCCGCACCTACGGGTCTAGCCTAATTTAAGGTTCTCACCTCAGACTTCTTAACAGGCTTAATTGGTATCTGTTTTAAAATCTGCTTCTTATATATAATAATTCTTACAATTTTGTCAAGATTCTTTTTAAGAAATTTTCTTTAATAACTCACCACGTTGAGTTGTCAAGCCAAGATAATATGGATCATTTACATTACCAGTCCAATCATTCATCTTCTGCTCAACTTCTACCAACTGGTCATTTACAGTCGCATAACTCTCTGACATAGTACCACGAATAATTTCATCATCACTTATTAGTGGAGTAATTTTATCAAAGATAGCTTTAATAAACTCAGGATTGTTACCATAGCTAGGATCATCTTTGAAATCACTAAGACCCAAATAATCCAACGTATCGGCAACTTTAGAAACATTATATTCATATTTATCACCTTTCCACTCATCTCGTAGAGCTTTTTCGGCTTCTTCTATTCTATATGATTCTTGTGTTTCTACTCGCTCAGATGCTTCTTTGTATCTTTCAATTTGATAATCAACAACTGCTTGGGCTTGTTCGTTACTAAGACCATTATCAAACATATGTTGTTTTAATTTACCAAATACTTGTTCATCTGCTTCATCTTCAATAATGCCTTCAGGCACTTCAAGACTATAATCATCAACAGAATCGGGTATTCCCATAATCTGCCGTTTAAGCTGAATGTCATCATCGGCTTCAGATTGCCAAAATTCTTCGGCTCTTTTACCAACTTGACTTTGAGCATTAATGCTACCTTTAATCAAGTCCACAGGGTTATCATACTTTTGAAAGATTGAATGCTTGCCTAAATCATCAGGCAGGCTGCTAACCCAATCTTGACTGAATTTACCATCATCACTTAGTATTGACGCAGGTGTAGTAGCTTCTACAGGCTGTGTTGCAGTATCCGCTTCTACGGGTGCGTCTACAGGTGTCTGTACTTCTTCGCTCATTTATTCTCCTTATTATTTACGTTTAGTTACTTTTTTCTTGGCTACTTTTTTAGCTGCTTTCTTTGCAACTTTTTTAGCCATTTTCTTTTTACCATACATATGTACCTCCTACCATTTAACTTTATGTGACCAATATTTTGCGGATAATTTATTTCTAGGCTTACCTTGAGCATTATGACGAGCATAATAGCTTTTACGTCTAGCTTTATCTTTTTTAGATTTAGGATTTTTACCTGCACCTCTAACGCCTTGCTGCCCAAATCTAATTACTTTTATTTTATCACCTTCTTTAGCAACTACTAAGTGTGATTTAGTTTTGTGACTTGGAGTACGTTTAGGTTTATTAAATCCAGAAACACCATACCGCTTTTTATACTTTGATAATAATGTCGGTTTTTTCGCCATTATTTTACTCCCTCATTAATTATATTCCAGTTTCTTCTCCATCTATTAGGAACTTGACTAGCCCACTTAGCTCTTTTGGGATTTAAAACTTGAGTTTGATTTTGTTTTGGATACTCTCTATTTTCTGATCTATTGTTATATGGATCGCTATAAAATAATTCATGTTTAAACATTTCTAAAAATGATGCTTTAGCTTCAGGTGTTTTTGCTTTAGACCAACCCCAATAATACCAATATGCGTTTTTATAATTAGTAGGACTTAATACAGAGCCTTGATTCCAACTCATATCACTAACAACTAATTTATAGTTTTCTGGTAATTCATCCCAACCTTCCATACGAGTTAATGGCATGAAATGAGTTTCATAATCATCGTTAAATAAAATATCTATTTCTTCTGGTGTTATTATGTCATGTTCTTTTATTTCTCTACCAAGTAGCCTTGTTGTATCTTTATCAACTCTATGACCGATACCTACTGTTAAATATCCTCTTTCGCTTTCTTCATTAGGGACTTCATCATAGTAAGCATCACTTCTTACTTCTTCTTCAAACGCAAGTTTGTTTCTTAATTTAGCTCTGGATATATCCATATCAGTCCTCGGAGATAATGGCTTCAATGTATCTATACATATCTTGCATTGCATTGCGATAAGCACACTCAGGATGAGTAAGATTAGAACCTGCTTGTTCATCAATTAGTGAAAACTTTCTTAAATCTTCTAATACTTTTTCACCATCATTACTTAAAAAAACGCTACGATAACAACCAATTAAATCTTTAATATCAGCTTCATTCACTATCTAATTCCTTTGATAACTCGCTATCAGAAGATACACTACCTAGCTTTTGAATTGTTGATGCGGCTTGTTCAGCCATTTGTGCTTGTTGCATTTGTTGTTGCATTTTAGCTCTTTGCTGTCTTTCTTGACCAACAGTAACAGGATCTTTAAGAGCGTTCATGCTAGAACTGTTAGCATACCAGATTTCTCTAAACAATTTATCCGGGCTAACATTATCTATAGATTGAGCCATCTGTGGACTCATCTGTGCAATTTCACCAAACATACGGAGTGTATTTAATGCACCCATAGTTTCGAATGATTTAGTAGCAAGAGATAACCGCCCGACATAATCAATCTCATAGTCTGGGTTTTCCAACAATATCTCAGGAACGGGCGGCAACAAATTCTTTTTGGCTAGAATATAGTAAACGTGTTCCATTACTGGAGTAACGTGTTCTTCTACATAACGGCTAACAAATGGTGCAAGCGTCATCATATCTGTAGTCATACGCTCGTTTACTTCAGTAGCTGTCATATTACGATACTGATCTAGTGGTCTAAATAAATGATTAAAGAACATACGCTTAATTTGTGCTTCATGCACATCAAACATTTCTTTAGCTAATGCAGGATTGCCATTAGGTGCTAAGCGTTCTGGTTTGCCGTTAGGATTAGTAGCTCGCCATTTGATAAATGCTCCTGCACGATTACTCATACCTGATACACTATCATCATCTGGCACTAACCATTGCGGATTAGCGTGTTGTTCTGCTGATACTACCATAGAACGATAGATAACATTTGTACGTCTAGCTGTACCAAGTATCATGCTCATAGGAGAACGACCATATACTTCTTCGTTACCTACCATAAAGCGAGATACTTTAAATGGATTGTAGTCAAATCCACCTTCTTTAATTATTTCGCCAGTATCTTTACATACATGATATGAAGCAAATGGTTTATCTGTAGCTTTTGCTCCACTAGAAAAATCTTCTCTAGGGCAGATATACTGAATAAAAGTATATTTCTTTTCAGGGTTATTAGTAACATCATTCTCTACATTGACTAGCTGTGCTTTATTACAAGCGTCTATACCAAACTTTTGCAAAGCCTGACGAGCAGTCATTTTATATTCACGAGCAATAGTGTCTACTTCATTATTAAAGTTTTCATCAATACGAACATTACTAATAATAAAGTTTTTGAATCTTATAATGTTTTTATCATCTTCCTCAACACTTAGGCAGTTAGTACCAAAACAACCAAGAGAAAGCAATGATTGAAATTCTTCTTGTGCAAAGTTAGAGCTAATAAGTATACGATGAGCAATACGACTTACCTCTTCGAAATATTGAGCTACTTCATCATTCTGCATAACAGCAGGATTACTATGACGATACTTAGCCCATACAGTATTAGGTGGAAACATATGAGAAAAGAAACCAGAAGCAAAGTTATAGTTAGCTTCGGTACAAGTATCTATCATACGTTGTGGTGGTTTTTCCTGACCGGCAATACGAATGCGATTAATGTTGTCGTTTGATTGATAGCACCAATCAGCACATTCTTGCCATAGGTTCATCCAGTTACCAACAGCATTAGAGTTCATGCTGTCATATCGTTTTATGATATCTTTACCTGTCATTATCCACCAAGTAGTGTGCCGGTATAAAACCCACTAGGTTCAAGATCTGCTGAACGACCTGCACCACTCATAATTGTAGATCGTCTACCACGTCTACGTTTTTGTACATCTTGCTGCTGTTTTGTTAAGGCTTCCATTGAGGGTTCTCCAATAATGGGGGCAGGTTCGGGTGGTTCTGGTGGAACGTATTCTGGCTCTGGATCCATCCCAAAAATATCATCCATTACTTCATCTTCAAAATTACTCATATTAAACCCCTATTAATTTAATTATTTTTTTGTAGTCGTATATTTTTAATTTTTTAAAATTTCTTCTAAATAAACAATATTTAATTTCTTCATTAGAAATATTTTCTGCAAAAGATTTTATATCTCCTGCAAACAAACTTATATAAATACTATGTGAATTGTCAAGACACTTTTGTAACTTTTTAACTTTATTTGTTTTAATAATATAATAACAAGCAATGTATTTGTTATTTGATTCAAATCTGCCATATTGAATTGCATGGTCAATTACTCCATCAAAATGCTCTTCATTATCTTTATATACTTTTAAAGCCTTTAAAAAAGGTTCATTCATACTACCATCCAGTCATCTTCTACTTCATATCTAGTATCAGTATTAGTTTTTATTAAATATTCGTTAATCATATTGTGATGTATAGCCATAAACATCATACGAACAGCATCAGCACCATGAGAATGTTCATTGTGTAGTATCTTACCGGTATTGGGATTCCATTGATAATTAGTCAAATGTTCTATCAAAACGTCTAAACTTTGGTTTATTTTACAATCTGGCAGGTATCTTCTAACTATTTCTATGTCATCACGCACAGAATTTGTCTTAGGAATAGACCTAGCTTCAAATCCAAACTGTGTTCTACAAAAGTCTAGTATGTTTGTACCAGTATTATTCATACGCTTTTTAGAGTCATGCGGCATATAGTGACCGCCATACCTGTAGTTTTTCTCTGATATAACATCCAGATAATGCTTTATATCATGCCCTGTACTCTCGTAATAGTCTACTATTTCTGGTACACCTTCTTTTATTTTAGCAAATACTACGGCAGTTGCGTCACTCATACCTAAATCCCAGAAGGTATAGACTACATCATCAGACGCACGAGAATCGCATATAAAGCCTTTTTCCTCTAACTTGACCATCTCATAGCCGTATACTGAGTTTGCAACGTCAGCGACAGCCTCGTTCAAATACTCCTGCCTAGCAAGCGAATAAGATATCATTTTGCTATCAACTCGATCTTGTACGTTCAAGTAGGGCATCCCCGTAAGGGGATCAATTTTTCCCAGAAGCTCCGGGTTTAAGTTCATATCATCGCCAACCCAACAGTAACGCTTGGTTTCTGTAGGTGTTAACCATTCACAGAACCAGTCTGGCTTGTCTTTGTTAGCTTCATACATCTTGTATAGCTGATTTTTCTTACCACGCATAGTACCATTCATGATAATCCACGAATCACCTTCATCTAAGATAGGTGCTAAGAAGCCAGTAACTTCTTCTTTATGCAAAGAAAACTCTGATAGAGCGTAGCCATAACCGCCCTGCCCTACAAAATCTAGGTTATCTGTACCGCTAAAGTTAATCACAGAGCCATTAATTAGCCCGATCTTTAGGTCAGTATTGTTTTTAAACGTCACAATCTCAGGTGGAAAGATAATATCAAGCAGGTTGCCGCTCTTGTTCCCTATGGTCACGATATTGTTCCATATTGCCCTCTCTGCCCACTTGCGAGTAGGAAAGAGATAGTAGTAACTACCTACACGCTGCATTGCCCTCTTAGAGAGAATACTAGCCGTAGTAACATCCTTACCATGCCGTCTAGCCCAACTGATCAGAATATTCTTAGCACCCTGATCTAAAGCTCGCCAACAGTTAAGCTGATAGTTCCTAGGTTGTAGTTGTGGTAATGTTATCCTGTTCATATGCATTGGAAAAATCTACAACTTGTATTAGAATATCTTGGCTCTTTTCAGTAAGACCTGCTATCTTGGCTAGTTTCTCAGAAGCCTGTGCGTTACCTTTATCACTCTGTTCGTACAAATGCTCCATAACATCTAGCCGTAAAGCATTCTTATCGTCAAAATCTACTGTGCGTCTACCCTTTGGTGCTGAAGAAGTGCGTCTAAACTCTGCTAATTCTTGGGCGTATGCCCAAAGTTTTTTATTATCGCCCTCCTGAAGCTCACTAAAAATAGTCTGGGCACTCACTTTTTGCTCCAGTCAATCTCATCATAGTTACTACGGAACGCTTCTTTATCAAACTTGTTAAACGTAAAGTTAGAACCTTCACTACGATTCTTACGCTTCCATTGGCGTTCTGCTTCAGCGTCTACTGTAAACTTATATGGAACATTCCCTTCAGGCATATTCTTCTTCCTCCAGTTCTTCAACGTAGCACATCATACAAATATAACTATCAACTTCACCATCTTCACGCAATACTTCAAATATAGGATTCTCTTCAGAATCTACGCAAAGGCAGGT